>Ga0207118_1004_pt1 | contig 63618 bp, 66 predicted proteins | sample Alteio_BWMinHeat_42_FD_153507 | JGI IMG/M metagenome (GOLD analysis project Ga0207118, IMG submission 153507) | Enriched cells from forest soil in Barre Woods Harvard Forest LTER site, Petersham, Massachusetts, United States -... | ecosystem: Environmental > Terrestrial > Soil > Temperate forest >...
GGCGACGCGCATCTCGGCCCCACGAACGAGAGGAGAAGTATTAGACGGATCGGCGTCGCCGTAGCCCACAAAACCATGCGACTTGGCGGTCTTGTAGACTGTAGCCTTGAATACCCAGCGATTCGTGGCGGGCTCCGATAATGGACGTTGTAAGCTCGTTCTAATCCCAGAGCATCGGGCACGATCAGCAATCTGCAGAAGTCCAGCGTGCGTCACGTACCATCTGCCGTCCAGCATTTGGAGATCGCCAGCGACCACGGATAATGCGTACCGATTTGTAAGGTCCTTAAGCTGCTCTAGGGTGTTCTTGGAAAGCTCGCCCCACGTAGCACGGGCGCGCCTCGCATTTTGTCGGAATGTGTTCTTATCAATTCTATCTCTGGCCATCGGGCGCTCCTCTTCTGTCTTGAATTGGAAGTCGTGAGAGTCCTGCTGCCGGGTCGGCTGGATGATTGGCGGGCATTTCCGCTCGGTCCAAACAGAAGCGTTCTTCCCAAGTAAAGTTCTTCTTTACCTTTGGTAATCTGGAGTTCCCATTCGGTTTCGGGTGAGCCAATTCTTTGAGCCGATAATCGATAGCAGCCACATCATTGAATAAATCGCGGTAGATAACGTAGCGCTTCTCCCAGGTTCGTTTGTGAGCAGCAATCTCTGATTGGAGATCCTTGCGCAATTCCAGGAGCTGACCCGCCAAATCGTTGATCTTGCCGTTATATTCGTTGCTTGAGAGATACTCATATACCTTCTGAACAGCTCTCTCCTTGGCCTGATTGGTGATTTTCAGGATCGCCATCCGGATCAGGCTCTCGCGGAGCGTGTAGGTCACCGGTTCCAGACTAATTGGATTGATCACGAAAACCACTCTTTCAACGAAGTAGTACTGCCTTTTTGAGGGAAACGCATTGGTGACCAGCACGGCGAAGTCCGCCTGACGTTGCTGCCGTGCCTTCCTCGCTTGTTCAATGTGCGCCCGCGCAAAACATTTGACCCTCTTACACTCATATACGATTTTTCCTAACACTCGACCGCGTTCCGAAACGAACTGAATGATGTCCCCTTGCTTTCCCGGATGCTCGAATCTGTCATGGGGGAACAGTTGCTGCAGCTTTTCTAATAACTTTCCTTCCTCTAGCAGCCCTTCAATCTGCGGTGTGATACCCCTTTGAATCTGCTCCTTCAGCCTCTCGATCTGCTCATTCGCCCCCTGATTTCTCGCAACGGCGAGGCGAAGGCTCTTCTCGAGCTGGGCCATTTTGTTTTTTGCTTTACCCAACTCTGCCTGACGGCTCAGGTATTCCCTTTTTTGCTCCGCAACGCCCTGATCAATACCCCTTTTGACCTCCGCTTCGATCTTGATCTGGAAGGACCTTTCGACGGCCGCACGTTCGTGTTTGAGCCGCCGGGTGTACTCGCGCTCGCGCTGTGTCGCCCGTTTCTCCAACAACAGCTCCTTTCGGTGCAATTTGGCGCGTTCCGCCTCGAGGTGCCGAATGTGCTCCTGTTTATGCCTCCACAGACCCAGAGCCCGATCATATTCAGCCTGCGTGAGGGGTTTCCGACAGACGGGACATTTGTAAGTCGCTTTCAAAGTGATCTGATCTCCTCGCGGTTCATAAGTGAGCCTCGTTTGGTTCGGCGTAGCTGTTGAGCTTTAATGATGTCTTGCTATGCAAGACATAGCATGACATGTACGCGCGAGCCTGTCAAGTCGGCCGCCACGAAAGCTGCGGTCAGAAAGGGTGTTAGAATTTGCCGCGATGAAAAAAGACCTGAGGTTCACATTTCGGATTGGATCCGATCTCAAAAAGGATCTTGAACGGATCGCCGCACAAGAGGGACGCAGCGTGGCTCAAATCTGTGATGCGTTCTTAAAAGCTGGATCGGAAGCCTATCGGAAGAACGGCCCGAAGTACCTTCAGCGCTTTCTCTCTCGTCAGGAAGAGAAAAATCTCTCCGATTGAATTTACCTTCTTCGCGTGGTAACGTATCGGCAGTTTTACTGATTGCCTGACCTGCTGAACTTTCAGACCTTTTTATTTTCAGTTCCTTTCGAACTCTGATTCTCGATCGTATCTTCCCAAGCACAGGCGTCAGCCTGTTCAGAGGCAACTTATGGTCGCCAATTTTTCGCCGAAATTGGGCGCGCAGCCAAGACGAAAAACAGGGACGAAGACGATCAGCTCGCGTCGTAAGATCCCGGTTGTTCCCCGAAGGAAACCGACCAGGACGCTTCCGCCAGAATGCATTCAGGTCTCAGTGGCAGGGTCCCTTCGATTCGATGATCCTCGTGGCGGTCGCTCGAAAAAGAGGGGCCGCCCCCGCGGCAAATTCAGGCCGGAAACAGGGAAACTCATCGGATTCGTTGCTCTGCGTTCCGTGGCCGGCGAGAAACAGCGTGCGATAGCTCACAAGGTATTTCCCGGTCTGAATGAAGAAACTGCGTACACGCGGACACGATCCTTTATTAACCGCTATCGTCCCCAAATCCTGGCGGAGATAAGGAAGCTGAGGGGGCAGTTTCTGTTCGAGTTAGCGGATTCCATGCAGGATCGCCATACGAAAAAGCGCGGCCGACCCCGCGGGAAATTGATGTCGAAGACACTGAAGCGCATCGAATCCGCTGCGAGGTATTCGCTGGCCGGCACGAGCCAGCAAGCCATGGCCCCGAAGCTTTTTCATGGTTTGCCACTTCTTCCGAAGATACCGCTCACTAATCCTGAAAACGGAAGCAAGACCCATGAGCTCTGATCGCGCAAAGACGAAGTCCCAAAGCGACGACCCGGATTAGGGGTAAGACACACACTCCTGTGAGACCGTCACAGAAACTCCGAACGATTTATTCGCCGTCTTGCGGACCCATGATCGTATACATATCCTTGGGCCTGGACTAAACGCAGTCGATGGTTATAAGCGTCTTGCATTTCACGCACGAGGTCGAAGTAGCGGGCCGCCGGCATGCGCGGATTCTGCGAGCCGCGCGCGGCCAGATCTCTCCCCAACCGAGCCGCCAATTCTTGCCGTCCCTTCGGGCTCGCAACTCGGCTAGGGGGATACGATGAACCTTTTGCAATTCCAAGTCATGGCTGTGCTTGACGTGATCCGGTACCAGGCGGATAATACGGTTCAGAGATTTTTATTTTGAGGGGGTTAGCTGACTAAAGCCCCCGAACTCTCAGATTTCCTTATCTTGATGAAGGGCCGCGTAGTTTAAGCCCGCGTAGCATGACGCAGGAACTTTGTAGGTAAGCTCCTTTCCTCTCAGCTCCATCTATTTTCAGCTCCATTGTGATTTACGCATTTTTCCTGTGGAGGAAATATGTCCGAGCAAACAAATGCGGAAGAAAGAGAACGGGGTCAGGAGAACCGAGGACGCCGGAGAGGCCCCCGTACGCCGGCTGGAATAGCACGATCATGCATGAATGCCCTTAAATACGGGGAGTTCGTCCGCGACATAATCAACGCTAAAGAACGAAAAACAGCACGGGGAATCCGAAAAGCCTTGTATGAGCAGTTTCCTGCCCCCAGGAACGCCATCGTGCAAGGAATCGTGGAAGAACTGGTAGTTAACCGCCTTAGAAAACAACGGCTCAATGATCGCTTTAGACATGAGCTCACGATCGCCGTCCAGACTGCGAGCCTAACGAGCTGGGAACAAGTGAAACTTCGGGAAGCGGAACCCGTGTTCCGCCATCTTGATATTCGCAACGGGGCGAATTTCGACGAGTTCGATCGAATGCCGCCAGGGGAGTGCGCTAAGCTGATGCGGACCCTGAAGGAAAAAGTCGAAGCTCGTGGGCCCGTCCCGGCCGAGGACATATCCACGATCAACTGCGCCTATGGCCGAGACGAGAGCGAGCGGGCCTCGGCACTTCTCATCAACTACGAGCGTTTGAAAAAGCTGCTTGCGAACCTGCCGGGGGGCGCGCAAGATCCTTCAGCAACGGACTGCGCCGAAATAAAAAAGAAGATCTTGACACTGCTGGACGACGAGATTGGTTGGCAGGAGGAACTGTCCAAACAGGACGCTGCATTCCAGTTTCAGAGCGTTGAGGCGGACGTAGCAGCAATGCCGCCGGATTCTAGCTGGGACCGATATTTTAGGATAGCTGCTGCTCTGGATCGCGAATTTGATCAGGGGTTCGAGCGAGCTAGACGGTTCTCTAAGCCAAGCAGTCCAGCCAGCGCGTAGAGAAAGTAGGCTGAAGCGGCGGTTCAGCCGAGCAGCCGACGGTCGGGGCGCTCGTCGGCAACCTATCGAAGCTTAGGGCGTGCGGTGTGTCCAGTTTTGCATTTCCTCCTACCGATCGATTCAGGACCGCACCGCAGAGCTTCTGACCGGCAGAAATGGAAAAACGAATTCAGTGATCTTCCTTAGGATCAAGGACCTTATAGCCTGGACCCTTGTGCCAAATCCGTTAATTTTGGATGGTTCTAGTGCTTATTTTGGAGTTTTGGAGAGTCAGCACCCGAGAAGCTTCATTTGGGGATGGACTGATTTTCGGGGCAGGTCACAGGATAGAGAACGACTGAACAGCCGCTTCGGTCAGCTCCAGGAATCGGTTGGGCAAAGAGGCGAAACTACAAAACGAACTCAGGTTTCTCTTTTGTGATCAGGTACTTGGCTTCCGCAAGATCGCGATGATTACTTGCGAAGGTAGCGGAGCTGTAAAGCGCCGCTCCCAGCTTTTTCGACGAAATGACCGTGAAAATCCATTCATTTCGTTACGAAAACGCTCGCAGAGCCGGTGTCCGGAGTCCCGTCGCTGTCGGTCGCTGTAAACTTCGGTCGAGACGGTGAGCGGGTGGCACCTCAGACCAGCAACTGGCCGTGACGGAAAGCCGTTTGCCATCCGCATTCTCGTTGAAGTTACTTTTAGGCTCTTGCCTCGGTAGCGGGACACGGTAGAGATACGGGATTCTCGGACAGTGGGATTTCAGGCCGGGCCACATTCCGTCTATAACAAGGTAACAATGTCGGCTCCGTCAAGACACACTTCTCCGCGCACTTGCCTGGAAGTGTTTCGCATGGCCCAATCGGGGTCCTCAATCTGAGGAGAGGTATCGCTTTGTCACTCTGATTTCTGTTGCGCGATCGCGGAGCTCACGGAACTTGAGCTGGCCTAGTTTGTAACTCAAAGCCTGCGCGGGCCAGGCGATGTAGCGATCGGTCTCAGACTGGATCGTGGGCTCATCGACGGGAAGGGGTCCCAAAGCAATATCGCGGGCCGACTAGGTATCCATCGTGTTCCTTTGCTTCTACTTTTGAGTAACGGTCGTTAATCGCGGAGCTTCTGCAAACTCAGCGTGGTCGTGCCACCTCGTTCTTGATCACCTCGCCGCCTTTCATCACGAAAGCAACACGCTCCATTACCGAAATGTCGGCGAGCGGGTCGGCGCTGACGGCAACGATGTCTGCAAATTTGCCAGCTTCGATAGTGCCCACGTCCTTGGACATTCCGATCAGTTCTGCGGCGTTGATGGTCGCCGCCTGAATCGTCCCCAACGGCGACAGTCCTCCACGCACGAGTGCGCCAAACTCCTTCGAGACGAACTCAGGGTCCTCGTCCACACCGTAAGCAATCTTGAGGTGATTCTTCAGCGCGCGCTCGAACGCCGCCTTCTGCAGCGGCAAAATCGCATTGCCCTTCTCTACACTCTTGGGATCGGCGCCAAGCGATGCGCCCTTTTCAACGAAGTGTTGGAAAGCGTAGAGCGTGGGCACCAGCCAAGTACCGTGCTGAGCCATTAACTCGGCTCCTTCGTCATCGAGCATCGTACCGTGCTCGATCGAGTCCACCCCCGCGCGCACGGCGGCCTTGATACCTTCGGTGCCTTCGGCATGGGCCATCACGTGTTTGCCGGCGCGGTGCGCCACCTCGACCGCACGGGCCATCTGCTCTTCACTCAGCTCCTGCACGCGGTAATCGCTCGTTGGGTCTGCCACGCCGCCCGTGGCCATCAGCTTGATCCAGTCCGCGCCGTACTTGATGTCGCGCCTCACGGCCATGCTGATCTGGTCCACCGAGTCAGCCAGATTCGGCCGTCGCGGGATCGATTGGTCCGGCGCCAGCACATCGTCGTCACCGTGACCTCCGGTTACGGAAATGCAGTTGCCCGATGACACCATGCGCGGGCCGCGGATTAGGCCCAACCGGATGCTGTCACGCAGCGCGAGTTGGCCGTAGGCCAACGCTGACTCGCAGGCGTCCCGCAGTCCGGTGAATCCGTGGGCGAGCCAAATCTGTAGATTGCGCACGCCCCACAGCGTGGCTTGCGGCTCTGACATGCGCAAGTAGGCTGTGGGCGACTCATCCTTGAGATTGCCGAGCACGTGCGCGTGCACGTCGATCAGGCCCGGCAGAACCGTCTGGCCGGAAAGGTCGATCACAGGGACACCGATGGGCGCGGAGCGGCCCACGCTCAGAATGCGGTCGCCTTCGACCACGACGAACACGTTCGGTGCGGATTGGCCCGTGCGCACGTCGAGTAACTTGCCGGCTTTGATGGAAACACGCATGGGCGGCTGTGTTTTTTCCGGTGTGGGTACAGTTTGCTGAGCCCGCGCCGCAACCCACGATTCAGCGCCGACAGCGAAAATCACCAACAGTCTGAGAAGGAACGAATTCACGGGTGGCCTCCGAGTGTTACTTAGTTTACCTGGTGCGGAACACCCAACTGAGTCGAACCGTCGCGATCAAAGTCTTGTGCCCCCGTATTGCGAACCGAGCCCAACCATCCGTGCGAACTTCAGCGGAAAGCACCTGGACTATCCCACCCGCACCAATGACGGAGAGGAATTCATAAAGCCCTAGACGTGTACCGGCGAAGATCGTCACCGGGCTCCCGCTAACCGAGAATTAGCAGAGTATACCGCCGCCGAGACGATTTCGGAGCCAACTCCTGAGAAGTTCTATAAAGGGAGAAGTCAAGAAACAAATATCTCCCACGGCTGGAAGTTTTCTCGCTTCGCAGCCCACTTGGTCGAGCGAGATCTGTTTTGATCTGTCGCGCCATGTGCTCGGTCGCTGAGCATCGTGGCACAGCGTGTTTGGGTTTTCTCTAACGGCGCATTTCATCGCCTGTTCGCGACGAAGCCCATCAGTTCCGAAACCAACAAAGCAGAACGGCGGTCAATTGGCGACCATAGTTCTATCGGAGACTCGTGGCCTATAGCTTTTTCGGGTTATCCGAGAGGGCCTAGGGTCGGTGTGAGACTACGTGCCCGAGGCACACAGCGCCTAACTTATCAGTTGAGACTCGCTCTCGAAAACCCGAGTGTCTCGAGAACCCGACGGCCACCGCCAGAAAGAATCTCCAGGATGGAGCGGACTCGGTCAGAGACACAGTGCCCTACCCATTACTGCTCGTTGAGGGAGCAGGTGTGAAGTCGCAAGAAGCAGCTGAGGCGCGGAGAGCATTAGTTTTTCAGTCTGGATCTGGAAGGCTAGCGATTAAGGACCGTCATTTCGAATGCATCTGCTGATGACATTTCCAACAGAGAGTGATGAGATTGTCTTCAGCATCGTCGCCCAACTTACTTCGCGGCGTAATGTGGTGAACTTCTAATCCCGTACGCGAGCCGCAGCTTTGGCAGCACCATCCGTCACGTTCCAGGACTGATCGATGCAATAAGGAATAGTCCTTTGGACGAAGCCGGACTCGCGGGTGTTTATGAATTCTCACAACCGCTCTCGAAGGTGGCTCCCGCCAAGAAATCAGCACAAATCATCTCGAGGCAATAACCTCTCGATTTGTCGCTTCCGAGAATTAATGCTGCCGTTTCGAGAGCTCGCTCGATCACCGGGAGCTGGCTCTTATAAACCTTGAAATAGATGATTTCCCACGGCTCGGTTTCCTGCCCGGTCAGATGTTTCTCCACCTCTCTTTTCTTCGCGGGTTTTCTTATAAAGCAATACCACCGTCGGAATGCTAACGCGGGCCACGGCACCCGCTATGGAGGTCTTCGACAAAGTGGACGAAAACATCGAGACCAGAACGTGCCCCGTGCCGTTCAGCATCAATTGACGGGCCCCGTTAGAAACGGCCGCGCCCGAGCCGGTATCCAGCACAAAAATGCTGCTGGTTCTCGCCTTCAGTGGTATCTTTCGCAAACCGGATGCATCTCGACCAACATTTGAGCCAAGGACGGACCTCATCATGCGAATTAAACTGACTTCGATGGGAACTCTCGGAAGCGCCGCTGCTTTGGCGCTGGCCATCAGTTGCCTGGCAGCCGCTCAGCAGCAGCCACCTCGGCCAGGAGCCCCCGCGGAAGAGGTCTACAAGAATATTAAGGTCCTCAAGGGCGTGCCTAACGAGCAGATCACCTCGGGGATGCGTGTCATCGCGCGCGATCTGGGCGTCACTTGCGAGTATTGTCACGACGAAATGGATCGCGCCAAGGATGAATTGAAACCGAAAGAAACTGCGCGAGCCATGATTACCATGGTGCGCGAGATCAATAAGAATAACTTCGAGGGCAAGACGGAAGTCACCTGCGTCACCTGCCACAATGGTCACCCCATTCCTGCGAACGTACCCACGCTGCCGCCTTTTTCCGTTGCCTATATTGGACCCGGCGACGAAGTGAAGCCGCCGACGCTGCCAACGGCCGATCAGGTCCTGACCAAGTACGTTCAGGAGTTGGGCGGCGAGCAGAACTTGCGCAAGGTGAACAGCATGGTCATCACCGGAACGAGGCAGAACTACGCGCCCGGCCATTCCGCAGCGCTGCCACCGGTCTCCATGGAGCAATATTCGAAAGCGCCGAATCTCGCCGTCACGATTACCCGTGCGGCGAACGGTGCCACCAGCAACGGTTTCGATGGCACCGCAGCCTGGACGCAGAACGCGCAGGGCCGCGTCAACCAATTGGCAGGTCCGGCGGCCAATCGCGCCAAGCGGGACGCCGATTTTTATCCCGCGCTGAATATGAAGCAGACGTATCAGAGCCTCACGGTTACAGCTATCGAAAAAATCGGTGATCGCGAAGCCTATGTTGTCGCAGCCGTTCCGCAGAACGAAAATCCGGAGTCATTCTATTTTGATACGCAGTCCGGGCTGCTGTTGCGTCATCAGTTCACTGCCACGACGGTTTTCGGCGACATTCCTTACGCAACCGACTACGAGAACTATCGCGACGCCGGCAACGGCGTGAAGGTACCCTTTACGATTCACATCGTCGGCCCGTCCCGACCCGACTGCGCCAACATCACAATTGATAAAGTTCAGTTGAACGCCTCTATCGACAACGGCAAATTCGCCAAACCGGCGCCCAAGCCCTGAAACGGGTTTGCGTAGCGCCTCAGCGCCTCCGAACGATGCGCCCACGTGGCAGGGATATTCGGTCGCTTCATGGCCAGGAGCCGAAAACGTAGACACGCGTGACGGCCAGGGTGGCCCCATACAAGACCCGACAGGCAGGCTAATACCCCGACGGCCGTTGCGGAAGGCAGACTATCTCAAAGCGATGACCACTCATTTCCGCCCCGGATATCTGCAAAAGAATGGGATTCCTTACAGCGGCAACGCCATATTGGAAGAGGACTTCGACATGTTTTCCGATCCATATGGCGGCAATACCTGGCTGACGGTCGCCTCCGTGGTCACCGATCCTCAGTACCTCATCGAGCGCTTCTTACCCATGCGCGCTTCAAGAAGGTTCCCGACAATTCGGGATGGGACCCCACGCCATGCTATGCCAACGAGCCGCGCTGATTCGATCTCTCGCGAGTGTTGTAGCAACGTGAATTTCTCACCCTAATGGCAACATGAAAATGTCACCCTCCTAAGGTGGTGTGTTGGAGCCGGGTGTCGCCGTAATAGAGCGCCACGCGACCATCGAGTTCCTGGTAGAGCTGGAGTTTCGCTCCTGCGAAGCTGAAGCGCCGATTCTGCGGCGGGATCTGCAAGCGCTGACCGGCCCACTTCACGACGTAGCCGTGGCTGACAATGCGCTGTGCAGGAAGGCACAGATGCGCGAGGGTCCCACCGGAGCGGGCCGCCAAGCTTTCGCCGCCTCGCACGAAGGGCGCGCCAGACGGGCATCTACTCACACCGCTGACTGGCTGCCGCGAGGGCGCTGCTTCATATCTTGCTTCACCGGAGGCCGAGGCGATCTGGAAAGGAGCCGGCTACGAGCTGCACGAATGAGTCCGCAGGCTGCGGCTGCTTCAGCGGTTCGCCGCCCTCAGTTTGGCCAGCTTCTCTTCGAATTCAACCTCGCGCGCGGCCGTCAGATCATTGAAAATTTCGCGATTCACAAACAACTTCGGGTTGGCTTTCGCCACTGCCATACGCTCGGTAACCGTTCCCGATGGTTGGCTAAGAATACCGCTCCAGTTGGAAACACTTGTCTCCAGATAAATGTCTACCGGATACAGCTTGCTTAACGTATCGAACGTATGTCTTACAGTCGCCTCAGTGATGTAACCATTCTGGCTGAGATCCTCAGGATATTCCCAGCAACAGAACTCCACCACCTTGTAGTCTCGCCCGCTATCCCGAACCGTATAGGCAAACGTGGTCGATGCAGGGCTGTGTCCCGGCGTTAGATAGGTTGTGACGCTAAGAGGGCCGACTTTTACCACATCGCCATCGAACAACGCGCGATCCACGTGGGCCGGAGGAAACCGCCGGGGAGCTCGCTGTGCCTCCGCCCCTCCCCTCCCATCTGCTGCTGGAGGCGGGGGAATTGCCGGAGGATTGAACATTCCGCGTTCGATATACGGAATTTCGCCGAATGCCGCCATCAAGGGAGCGCCGGTCTTCTCCTTCATGTAAGCGGCGCCACCCGCCTGATCCGCATGGTTGTGATTGACGATGATGGCTTTGATGTCGGTCAGCTTAAAGCCCAGGCTTTCGATGTTTTTTTGTACGTTTTCCACGGAATCCGCATCCGTTGTACCCATCAGAATGTGACCCTGCGGAGAGGTCAGCAGGTAAGCCTCCCCATTGAGATCGCCGACGAAGTAAAGATTGCCAATGATCTTGTAAGGCTCCGCGGGCAAAGAGTTATTGGTAATACCCTTGCGGATTTCCAGGGTTGTGGCGATGAGTTGCTTGCCGAGCTTCGCTTGCTCGGCTGTAAAGGGCGGGTACGGTGCATGGGTCTGCGACTGAATCGAGACGGCGGCGCAGGCCAACGATCCCAACACGAAAAGATATCGCTTCATAGGCTCCTCTTTTTCAGGGTTTGTAGTTGGCCGCCAAGCATAGACTGAAGAAAACCGCATTTCAAGAAACACTGCTCGCTTTTTTGGAGACGAAGCCGACCATGGCGATAGGCATACTAATCTTTCTCGGCAGAACTCCTACGCGCTTCCGCTCACGCCCGTGGTTCCAAGAAAAACCATGGTGGGCGCGTCGGGGCGCGTGGAATTTTCGGTTCCGTTGACCCGGCAGAGGAGGAGGACAGTTTGCATTTGTGATGTGCAGAGTTTTCCTGGTGCTAGCCCTCCGCGGACCTCCTGCCAAGCAATGAGCTCCGCTTGTACATTTACTTTTCGGCCCCGATGAGCCGGGGTGAGGCGGCCGCGCGGATTCACGTGCTGGATGAAAACGTTGCGACTTTGAGGGGAATTTTCCTCCGGGAGAAGAACTCTGGGATCCGGATTTTCGGCGGCTCACCCTCACGTTTGATCCGGGACGGATCAAACGGGGGCTAACATCGAACGAAAGTATGGGCCCTCCCATCGCGGAAGGGAAAAGCTACGCGTTAGTCATCGACCGAGACTGGCCCGACGCACGCGGAGCGCCGATGGTGGAGGGTTTCCGTAAGACTTTTCGCGGTGGGCCGGCCGAACGAACCCGCCGGACCCTCGTCAGTGGCATCTGGTTGTCCCGAGGCAGGACAGCTCGGAAGCTCTTGCAGTGGAATTCCCGACGCCTATGAACTACGCGCTGCTGCAAAGAATGTTGGGGGTTTCGGGCCCAAGCGGAAAGTTGAGCGGGACGGTGAGCGTCGCTCGACAAGAAATGGAATGGCGCTTCACGCCGCAACGAACGTGGAAGGCAGGCGATTATCAATTAATTGTGAACTTTGCGATCGAAGATCTGGCTGGCAACCACATCGGTCAGCCTTTGGATATCGACGTTTTCGAACATGTGACTGAGCGCATCGCGACCAAAACGATTTCCCTTCCCTTCAGCATTCATTAGCGGACTGGCTCCTTCAGCAGCGGGAAAGGTGTCGCGGCTGGGCAGTCAATTCAATACCGGCCACTTCTCCGGCGCTCCCATCCCTCCCTCTTTCCAGATCGCTTGCGCTTCCGGCGAGGCGAGATATTGCAAGAGGGCTTTGGCGCCTGGATTGTCTTTCGCACCCTTGGAGAGGAAGCCCACGACAGGCGTAGGAGCAACCACATCCCGCGGCAGAACCCCGACGATCTGGTATTTATCCTGATTGGCAATCAGATCATTGAGATCGTGCAGTGCGATACCGATCGTTCCATCTTCGAGCCGCTTGACGGTGGCTACAGTCCCTTCCGTGGTGCTGGGGTCAACGCCTTGGCCCCCAGGTCCGAGCTGCACCTTTAACTTGGGCATGACTCGGTCGGCGATGCCGAGTTTGGTCAGCGTCGCCCAAGGCCCTTCTCCGGCGATCGTGAAGTCTGGGTCCTCAAATCCGATGGACTTCGCTGCGAGGAGCGCCTTCTTGACCGCGGCGGGGGAGGAGATGTCGGGTTTGGGTGCTCCCTTGGGCACCGCAACAACCCAGACCACGCTCGTAACTGGCGTCGCGCTGCTCACGTCGACGGCCCCCGAGGCGAACGCTCCAGGAAAGGGCGCGACCATCAGGTTAACGTCCTGAGGCTTCCCTTTTTCAACGAATTGGCGCGTTTCCACACCATTTACGTAAACTGCTTTTACTTTGTAACTAGTTTTGGCTTCGAAGTTAGCGATGTTCTTGTCTGTGGGTCTTCTGCCAGGCCCCATCGCCATGAGCGTGATTTCACTTTGGGCATGCGCGGCAAGGTAACTCCCGAGGATAAGCACGAGGACGAAAAGCGCTGAACACAGAAATCTCATGGCCTTCAAGGATTCCTCCTCTTGATGCTTGGCATGTTCTCGTGAGCTTTTATACCACAATTCTATTCGCGCCAAACATCAACGCCAGTCGTGAGCGAGCTGCGAGGTAAGTGACAATCGCCAGAGTGTGCTTTCCAGCTCTACGACGCGGTGCAGATGACCGCGTCCTGTCTTGCCTTCATTGGCCGTCACGCGCACAACGCAATCCGGGTATTGTTGGGTCAAGTCCGCATGGAGATTGTTCAGAGCGAAACGCATGTCTTCTGCATGTTCCTGGCCAACGTCAGGACCCGATGGTCTTGTCGAATTTTCCGTTCACCTTCAGAAAATCAGTGAGGTTCCGTGCGATGGTTCAGACAGGCTCCTTGTGGGCTGAGATGGGTCATGGATATTACCTGCCGTACAATCCAGCACTCAGGAGGGAAATTATCCGTCGGTACGTTTTCCTGTGGCTTACCTACCCGGACCCTAGCTGGCCGTCTGGTCGCGCCAGGCTCGGCAACTTGGCGCCGTTCGGCACTTGTCGCGAAACGGTACTAATCTTTTCTCCCACGGCGATCGGCGCTCAGGGGGAAGGACCGCAGCGCATGCGCGAGTTCAATTTGAAAATCGTCTATCCACGGGATGTTGACCCGAGATAACTGGTGGGGTTAGTATCCTGCGGGATTCTCCCTCTATGTATAGGTAGATTTGGTAGACAACCGTTTGTTAGTACTTCCAACTTGGAGTTGGACAGGCCGAGGGTTCTTGTCCACAGATGGAGTGAACCCTGGTTCCACGCTAATCCCAAGAGGTGCAGAAATGCGGAATATGCTTAAGGGCTGGATCGTTACTCTCTCGGGACTTCTATTTTTTTCTTCGTACGCATGGTCACAAACCGGGCAGCCAGCTGATCAGCAGAATTTTAACCCGGGCGCCAATACTTTGTACGATAAATTAAAGAACACCGGGCCTGGGGGCCCGGCTCCCCGCCACGACATCAGTGGGTTCTGGACAGGCGCCCTCGGCGCTAAAATCAACCCCGTGCCTCCCATGACCCCTTGGGGGCAGGAGCAGTTCCGTGCGCATAAGACCCTGCAGTATGGCGCCGCGGCATCTAATGATCCCTTTAAGCTGTGTGACCCGCTGGGGTTCCCGCGGAACATGCTTAGCTCACTCAGAGGGATTGCGATCGCTGAGATGCAGGGCAAGATGCTTGTAATGAATCAGTACAACCGGGTATGGCGCGCGATCTGGACGGACGGACGAGAACTTCCCAAGAGCGTGGGCGGTCGGTCCGCCGACTCCGCCGAACCCATGTTTTACGGATACTCGGTGGGACACTGGGATGGGGATTACAGCTTCGTAGTGAATACCGTGGGGAGTGACGAGAGGAGCTGGCTAGATGGCCAGGGTCACCCGCACAGCCTCGATATGCGCGTGCAGGAACGCTTCACGCGCGTCGATCACAACACCTTGGAAGACACCATCACGATTGACGACCCGAAGACGTATACGAAGCCTTTTGTGATCAGTACGGTGAGTTTCAGGTGGATTCCGGAACAGGAATTCCCAGAGGAATTCCTGTGTGTGCCGTCCGAGATGTCAGAGTATATGAGAATAATGGGCGATCCCGCAGGCAAGTAGCCCGAAACGATGCCGGCTAATTGTCCCTTTGACACAAGAAAGCCACTTTCATATCTTTAGCGCCAATTGCGGAGGTCCCGAATGGAAAGCAAACTTCTCAGGTGTTTGGCTTTGGTTGTGGGTCTTCTAACGGTTTGCAGTCCCATGTTCGCACATCACGGAAGTGCGGTTTTTGCGGCCAACGAAACTGTCTTGAAGGATGCCACCGTGACGAAAGTGATATGGGCCAATCCCCACGTCATAGTGGAGTTCGATGTGAAGGATGAAAATGGCAATATTGTGCATTGGGCTTCTGAAGCTTCCAGCCCGCCCGGGCTTGTCCAAGTTGGCTGGAGCAGGAACGCTTTGCAATCCGGCGACGTTGTGACCGTTTACCTCCATCCAGCCAAATCCGGCAAACCGGTCGCGTGGCTTACTAAGGTAGTGCTCCCGGGCGGCAAAGAGTTATGTGGAATGCCTACCGGGGGCACCGGCTATTGCGGGAAGACGCTGACTCCGAATCCATGAAGAGAACGTCGCAGCATTCCAACGGAAGATCTGGTTAGGCATATAGTCTCGTGGCTGTCCTCGTCGGCTCCACGATCTGTTATCGGCAAGCGAAAATTCCGCAGTTTGCGGCAGCTTGATTTTTCCCCAGGTGGGCTTGCTTCTGTAGGCCACGCTGAGGGTGCCGTCCAGATGCTCGTAGACGGTTACCGCACAACCAGCCAGAGTATTTCGCCAAGGCGTCTTTTCGATCCCCTTGCAGCACCAGCTTCACCTAGGTGTAGCTGAACCGGAGACCCTGCTCCTCGCGCAACTTCTCGTGAAAGTGGCACACGTTGAAATCGAAATACTTCTCCCGATACAGAGCGGGCACGCGCTCGGCCACCTACAGCGGCACCCTTCGTGGACTGGGACGGCCACAGCGCCGATCCCACAGCCCGTCGTAGCCGAACTTCTCGTGACGGCGACGCCAGCGCCGCATCTGCCGGTCACTGATGCCGATAATCTCCGCCGCTTGCCACCAGGTTATGCGCTTAGCCATCGCCCGTAGAATCACTTCCTGCATTTTCATCGTCCACTCCACGACGGTTGCTGGTATCGATCCCATGCCTTCCTCCGGCAGGGAGGTTTATCCAGTGCCGTCTCTCCAGAGCGGACATTTCATGTGCTACCGACACCTGTCGGTTTCTCCTTGACAGGCGATTGCGCGTGTGGTACAGGCACGGGCGCGGGCGCTCAACGTCCGGTTCGCCTTTTCCCGCACTGTGACTCGGAAGCAGAACGACAGGGGGGATACCACTATGAGTCATCGAGTATTTCCGTGCAATGCGGAGAAATCTATTCAGGTACTGGCCGCGCTGATGGTGTTTTTGCTTTCTTGCCTCCCAATGTTTTCACAAACCAGTCAGGGCACCATTCAGGGAGGGGTGTTTGATCAGACGGGCGGCGCCATCGCAGGTGCCACCGTGACCGTCATCGACGTGGCCCGAGGCGCCAATCGAGTTTTGACCTCCGATGGCGCCGGCGAATACTTGGCCAATGACCTGAACCCGGGTACCTACACGGTTCGTGCCGAGGCCAAAGGTTTCCGCACGGAGGAGCACACGGGTGTACTCCTGGAAGTGGGCCAAAACGTTCGTGTGGATTTGGTCGTGCAGCCCGGCGAGCAAACCCAGACCGTCACCGTCACCGGAGAAGTTCCTGCGGTCAACACCACCGATGCGACCTTGGGGGGAACCCTCAGCAATCAGTCCATTAATGCGCTGCCTTTGAATGGCCGTAACTTCGAGCGCTTGATCCAACTCCGTCCGGGAGTGATCACCGGAATAGGTGGCTCGCCACGCGGAAGCTCGACCAACGGTCGGCGGGGGGGAAATGACATCCTGATCATGGAGGGCATCCCCCAATTCCCTCAAAGCGGCGGCGGCAGCAGCACTTTGGCAGGCTTTTCCCGCAGCGGAGATGGAAGCTCCCTCGTGTCCATTGATGCCATCCAGGAATTCAATACCTCGAATATTACCAAGGCGGAATATGGCTGGAAGGACGGCGGGGTCATAAACTTAGGGATCAAGTCGGGCACCAACGCGATCCACGGCTCAGCCTTCGCGTTTGGGCGCAACTCCACCGCCACGGACTCGGCCAACTGGGCAACAGGGTCAGTCACGCCGGCCACCCTGGAGCAGTTCGGCGCGGCGGCCGGGGGCCGCATTATCAAGGATAAGCTCTTCTGGTTTGCGAGCTTCGAAGGTCTGCGTGAAACCCTGGGGGACACATCCGTGCTCAACACGCCGACGTCTATCCCGGGCCTGGGCGATGGCATCAGTATGGTGGACACGTGTAATGCGCTTAAAGCCGCGGGCACACCGATCTCCCCGCTCAGCGCGAAATTGGCGGGCCTGAACACTACGACCTGCACTGTAACGCAAGCTTCCTCCAGCGTTGAGAACGTGTTCCCTTTCAACACCAGCACGGCGGCGTCGCAAAACTGGGTTCCTGGTGACCATGGCGTACAGACGATTGGGCCGCTCAACAACGGAATGTTCAAAGGCGATTATAACCTGGGCCAACACCACCATTTCAGCGGCGTGTATTTTAGGGCTCAAGAGACCCAGGTCACAAACCCCTTCGCCGGGGAAGCGTTGCCTCAACAGCAAGTCCTTAGCACCAACAAGGCCCTGTTTTACGATGGAGCCTGGACCTGGACTCCGAATTCCAGCTGGGTGAACGACTTTCGAGTGGGCTACACCACCGTATACGATTTAACTCTTCCCTCGGACGCCAACCTTTTGGCATCGGGTACGTGGCCCAACGGCTATGGCATGTTTACCGGCGTCGCTCCCTTTACGGAGACGAATGGCATTTCCAGTGGCGGGATTCCGAATATCTGGTTTGACAGTTTCGGGGGGGGCAATCAAAACACCTTCGAGTTGGGAAGCGGCAATCGCCAGGATCTGGTAGGGCCGGAAGGCGATCTCGCCATAGTGGAGAGCGTCTCGTATTTGCGCGGCAAGCACGCCTTCAAGTTTGGTTTGGATTATGTAGACATCATTTTTGACGGGAGCACATTTGATCAGTCCCAAGGCCAGCTGCAGTTCAACACCTTGGGCGACTTCCTCGCGGGCAACGTGGAGCGCGGATCGCTTCTCTACGGCGATCCTACAGTCAGCGTTCGGCAACACTGGTTCGCGCCCTTCGTCCAGGATGATTGGCGTCTTTCCACCCGGGTGACTTTGAACCTCGGCCTTCGTTACGAGTACGAGCAGTCTCCGGTGGAGCGCAACAACTACATTGGCGGCTTCAATCCGAGTGCGAGTACGACTGTTCCGGGCAATTGTAATGGCATCCCCTGTTCGCCGATACAACAGGTTGGCCCCGGCGAACCGCTGCCCCTCTTTAAACCAGACAAAAAAGGAATTATGCCGCGCTTGGGGGTGGCCTGGGATGTCAAAGGCAACGGGAAAACCGTGGTCCGCGCCAGTGGCAGCGTCTTTAGATTCGCCAATGGCCCAGGCTATACAATTGGCCAGTGGCCCTTCGGGGCAAATTATCCCTTCCTGGGTATCAACACGAGTGGCACGAACGTAAACAAGTTCAGCATAACCTTGACCAGCCCGCCTGTACCCGGGCTTGTATCGGGTTGGCAAAAGAACGGGCCGAACAACCCCATATTCACCCCTCCAACCCTGGTGGTTGCCGGTGCTCCCGGTAATCAAAACGGTACATTTACGGGGCTGTCGTGCACGTTCTATGGGGAGGCTGGCCTGCCGGCCAACTATAGCCCCGTGCCCTGCGCCACCAATAACATTGACCCCAACTTCCAGGTACCTGGCGCGATCGAGTGGAATCTGGGCATCCAACGGGCCATCACCAATGACTTGACCGTGGATGTGGAATACGTCGGCAACCGCGGCTTTGACGAATTGTCTGCGCTGGACATTAACCAGCCGCCGCTGGGCTCGGGCTGGAACTCAACTGCCTACAGCCAGCTGCCTGCCGCGACTCTTGCTGCGTTGGGGGTGCCTGCAGGAGGGCTGGGAGGAGCCAACCTCAGCCCGGCGGCTTACTGCATTGCCAGCGCTACGACGGGTTACAACCATTGCTTCAAAAACGGATCTACAGGAGCCGCGATAGCGGCCAATGAACTGGCAACCGCGCCTTTCACCAACCCCATCAACGGGAAATACCCTTACCTTTCGAATATCATTCAATTTGGAAACGGAATGCTCTCCAGATACAATGCCCTGCAGGTAACGGTAACTCAGCGCACCTCACACGGGCTATCATTCATTGCTGGTTACTCCTATGCTCATTCTCTCGACGAATCCTCCGCCGGGAACGCCGCGGTTGGCAGCTCCCTCATGGTGCCCAACGAGCTTGGCTATCGTTCCACTTACGGCAACGGCGCTAACGACATCCGGCATCGCTTTACTTTCTCGCCGTCCTACGCCATCCCCGGGAAAAAGTCCCCGGGACAGATGCTCCAAGGCTGGTCGCTCAGCGGCATCCTGATTGCCCAGCAAGGGCTACCCTGGTTCCCTAACCAGGCTACATCAGGAGACTTCGCGGGAACCGGCGAGTCCGGCGCCCAGCCCAATATCGCAGGCGCCGTGCAGATGTGGAACTACTCTGGGCCTCGCTCCGCGTTCACTTCCGTTCGACCCCAGGTTATAAACGGCGTACTAATGAGTGGCTTTCCCAAACTCACGAAAGCCCTCGCCATGACGACTTGCGGGGCCGCAGCGACGGCTCCTTATGCTGGCAACGCAACCCTAACCTCACTCGCCCTCGCCTCGCTATCGGACAATGGCTGCTACGCGCAAAATGGGGGCATTCTCACTCCTCCCGCGTATGGAACGGGTGAGGGTAACTCAGGCCGAGACGTGTTCCGCGCTCCTGACTATATTAATGTGGACATGTCCGTGGCCAAGGTGTGGACCTTGAAGGAACGCTATAGCGCCCAGTTCCGGTTGGAGTTCTTCAATCTCTTCAACCGTGCCGACGTCACAACTCCCGGCGCCAATCCGGCTTCTAGGACAGGATTCGGTTGTTCCTGTGTTACCCCGGACAGCAGCAATCCCGTGGTCGGGTCAGGTGGGCCGCGCCATATTCAATTCGGCTTGAAGTTAGGTTTTTAGGTCGACCGGTTGGTAAGGCCGAAACGCGCCAACGGTACTAAAGGCGCGTAACTCTGGGCCTCGGGCTTGGCGCATTTTGCTGCGTCTTACAAGCCCTTACCTCAGCCGCCACAAGCTTGGGAATTCAGATTCAGCTGAGAGCGCTAGGCGTGTGGAAGATACCCTACTTGGGGTCTCTCAGCGCGCGCCAAGAACTAAACACGGGAATCGGCGCAAAGGCTATTTGCGAGGAAGAGCACTCCATCTAGGCGCAGGAGAAGTCGCGCTATCTACTTTTGTACAGAATCAGGGACACTACCTCGCGCCTCGCCTGCCACGGACTAGAGGATCACAGAAATAGACTGTCGCATTTGTGGCTACTGTTGAGCTGCAGAATCAGCGAGACTGATGATCCCGCCTGTCTGCTTATTGGTGAGCGCGCACAGAAACTTATTCTTTTTATTGCTCGGAAGGTAGTTTACCTCCTATACCTCCCAACTGCGTGCCGTTAGCAGTTGTGGCCCCGAGGATGCGCCCGATCGGCTGGCCATTCTTGGCTATGCTCGCAGTGACCGTAACTTCGTCCCCGGCTTTGAAAGAGTCCTTATGATAACCGTAGGGGTACATGACCGTCGGAGATTGCGACTCCAGAACCCAGTGCGTTACTTCGCCGTTGTCGCCTTTGACGTCCAGCATCAGCAAAAGATGGGGGCTGGCGTAAAGCCATCTTGTGACCGTCCCTTTCAAGACGGCTTTCTTATCGGTTGAGAACGAGGCGGCACCGTGATGCGCAAACAGAGGAACCGAAACCAACAGCCCTAGGGTCATCGTCAACGCGATAACAAGTCTCTTGCTCATAGTACATCCTCCGTTTTTCGACTCTATCTTCATCATGCATGGCTCATTCTGAAAACAATGTCAAAGACAGTTCCCGCTCTGTCGACGGTCACTTGTTGCTGGCGTCATTGCCAAAAGAGTCGAGATAGTTCTGGTAGTTTTTTGGCGAGCAAATGTTTTCGTTTTCCTCGGTATCGGGATCTTGCAGCCTGAATGTCATCTTCAAGGCGTCAAAGGGCTTACTATACATGATCGGATCAGTGATCGTCTCTGACCATTCCAGAGTGTCATAGTCCAAGCGCCGGAAGGTCTCCGTTACGCGGACCTGATCGCTGATGGGCCTGCCGGTATTGTCGAGCCAAACTCGGTCTTCAGGCATGGTTCCGACCGTTTGGACCTCGAGGGTATGATCGTCCAGCCATTTGCCCACGGAGTAGCCCATCCACCGCTGTTCCCTGAACTGGCCGTCTATTTCCACGCCGCCATCCAGCAATTTGGGGAGGGGACGGCCGTCGGTCCAAATGATGCGCCATCGGTCGTCGTAGTGATACAAAAGCGCGATCTTCGCCTCGTCCTGAAAGATTTGCGTAAATCTGAGGCTGTAATGATTCCAGCGCGGGAATCCCAACGGTTCGCAGAAATTCCTCGGATCATTGTGTTGGCCCGGCGGGACCGCGTCGACGCCCTCGGTCGGCTTATGAGTCTTGTACACCTCCAGCGCATGGGGCGTGTAGGGTAGCGCATTCTCCGGTTTCCCATTGTTGGGTTTTAACTGCACGCCGCCTGCCTGAGTTCCTGCGTCCGGACCCCCGGCCGTACTCCATGACCCGGCGATGCTGCGCCGTGGAGCTGGTTTCCGATTCTGGTCTGTTATCTTCGGTTTACGCCAATCAACCTCAGGCCAAGTCGGCTTAGAGTTGTTCTGAGCGGATGTGCCAATGGAAATTGTTAGCGCGGCAGCCGACAGAACAACCATTGAAACCCAACAGCGATTTCGCATTTTCGGTCCCTCCAACGTACTGATCCCTGCTATTTTGGCCGAGGCATTTTCGACGCCTTTCGTCCCCGACGATGAACGTTCTGCGCCACCGAGAGGCGGACGAGATTACGGTCCTTCCGCACGCGCCTCTGATATCACGTTCGGAGCGCGATTCCCAGCCCAAAAATCTAAGCCCGCGTCTCGGATCAATCAAAATACCTCTCGGCGAGGAGGAGTGGAACCAAGTAAGACCATGTGACTAACACGTGCAGAGGCCAAGGCGAAAGAGAAGGCAGAGCGCAAAGGCTGCAAGTGAGATCATGGCCGTTTCAACGGCGGTGCGGACAATTCGGGATTCTCAATGGCGCGTCCTATTTTAGCGTGTTCGGATCCCCGGCGGGGACGAGTGGCTCAGGAGGCAGCTTTACCGTCAGAGATACGACCAACGGCAGCGGCACCATCATAATGTTCACCCGGACGCTTGCGGGCAATACTGACGTGGCGTTCGAAGTTTACGACCCGGCCAGAGCAGTTCTGGTCGGCCTCGATGTTGGAGACCGTTGGCCCGAAGAGCGTGAATCCGGTATGTCAATTGCCGGGAAGTCGATTCGGTTCCGGAAGCGCAGGGCAAAGCAAACAGGAGATGAAGTTGCGGCCCCGCGAGGGGCGGCCAGGAAATCGCGAAAGGATTATCGAAGGATGGGACGTTTCGTGCGCGGCTGCCTTCGAGAAGCACAATCGACGCCAATTAAGTGCAGACCGGCAACTGCAAGCCGTCAGCTCTTTTTCTCGCTCTTTATTTCGTTGTACATTACTTCACTCAACGTCTGAGCTGGGGCCGGAACCGGCCCTCGTGTTCCTTTTGGTGGGCTGGATTCACCTACAGCCGTCTTGACCTCCTCAACCGACTTGCCCTGCGCGACCATAGTTTTGACCTTGTTCCATTTGTCCTGAACGAAAGCGAGCCTGTTCTTTACGTCGTCTTTGCTCATCAAGTCGCCATGGCCGGTAACGTACGTGTCCGCCTTCAGAGCAGCCATTCCTTTGAGGTTCTCAATGAGACCCGCTGCCGAACCGTGCTTATCGATATGAATCAGCGCGCCTCCCGTGATTGCGGCAATATCCGGACGATTTGGGTAGGTCATCAAGTCTCCCGCAAACACGACCCTCTCATCAGGAAAATAGACAACGAGATCGCCGCTGGTGTGTCCCGGCGCCCAGTGCAGCAGCCGCACGCGGACGCCGTCAATGGTCATGGTCGCATCTCGCGCGATGGTCTTCGTGGGAAGGCGGTCCTGCGGATAAGCTCCTCGGGTTCCGGCGGAATCCTCCATTTCTTTCTTGGCATTTTCCTGGGCGATGATGGTCAAGCCCGGAGCGAAACCGGCTACCCCGTTAGCATGATCGCCGTCGCTATGGGTGAGGATTATTGTATCCACACGTTTCGGGGTGATCTTGGCAATTTCAGCCTGGACTTCCTTCGAGGACGCCACTGTTGTCTTGGTATCGACAACAATGACGCCTGTTGTACCGACGATGATACCCGTGTTGCCCCCATCTCCTCCCTGGGTCCAGTAAACGTTGTTACGAATTTTTGCGACCTTGAGCGGCGGCGCTTGCTGCTGCGCTGCGACGGATACTGCAGCGACTGCGATCATGGACAACGTGATGCTCAATTTCCATCGGTATCTCATTTGGTATCCCTCCCCCCGCATCCTAGTTGTCCAGGTCATAAGCCGAAGACACCGTGAATCCGGAGGCCTGCCAGGATTCTCGGCGAAGTATACGTCACTCCGGGCGTCCACACCAACCCGGCTATAGTTGGACAGCTACTCAACAGGGCGAACCCTAACGACGGTCGGATGGTCTACGCGATTTGAGTGGCTTCATTCTTGATGGGACAATCATTCCGGCAGTCTTCGTGTTGACATTTGGTATTCAGAGGCCTATATTCGCGGAGTTTAACACCCCGTCTGCGAATGCAACCAATTGGGATATGCCACAAGGAAGTAGTTTAGAGATATGTATTTACCTTGGGATAGGTGGCTAGTCTAAACGAAGGAGTTCTTATGCGAAACCTTGGTGTCAGCCTTCTTGTATTGGCGACGCTACCGGCCCTCGCGCCGATGGCGTTCGCGCAGCAGGGAGCTGCGGCCCAAGGTGCGAGGCCAGGGATGCCGAGGCCGGGGTTGGAAGTACCCTTGGTTACGCCGGGTCCGGGTTGGGAGGCGTGTCCGCGTTGCGAGAACGAGGGTTACATGGCGGAAGATCGCAAGAAGGAGAATGTAGACAAGCGCCCGTTTGACCCGCATGACATATCCGGGGTTTGGAGCGGGAATACTAGTGACCTCGAAGGCAATGGGACGCAGCTGGATATGAAGGCGGTTCCGTCGTTCACTCCTTACGGCCAAAAACTGTTCGAAGCCCAACAAAGCGATTCGCCGCAGTGGAATTCAAAGGATCCCATGAATATTTGCGATCCCCTGGGTTGGCCGCGGTGGCTGACGTACAACTACGGATTTGAATTCGTTGTATTGCCAAACCGTCGTGTTTTGCAGTTTTTTGAGCAAGGTCATGCCTGGCGAGACATCTGGACGGACGGGCGCAAGCTGCCGCCAGACCCGCCGATTCCGCGATACCTGGGATACGCCGTGGGCCGCTGGGAAGGAGATACCTTCATTGTTGACTCGAATGGTTACGATGATCGATCGTGGATCACTCAAGCTCAGGGCCAGCGAACCGGTACAAACAGGCCGGGCGGCTACCCACATAGCGATGGAATGCGTGTCGAGGAGCGTTACAAGCGGCTAAACTATGGCTTGCTCCAGATAATTCTGACGATTACCGATCCAAAGGTCTATACGGGGCCTTGGACGACGACCGGCCTGATCACGTTAATCCCGAATACAGAGATAGCGGAGCATTTCTGCGTGACATCCGACAATGTTCATTTTAACGATGTAAACACGATATCCACGCTTCCGAAATAGGGCTTGAATTTTTCACGCAATTGAAAAACGAGGAGGGTAAGCTATGTTGCGGCGTATGCTCTTGATTGCAGTGCCAGCCGCTATTCTTCTGCTGCTGACGTTGACCTCCACCGTTCTGGCGCATCACGGAAACGCGGCTTGGTCAACGAGCGAGATCACTTTAAAAGGTACCGTGGTGGACTATGTTTGGCGAAATCCCCACGTGTTGCTCCTTTGGAGCGTCAAGGACGACGGCGGCAAGACTGTGCAGTGGACCGGCGAAGTCGCTTCTCCTGAGTCCATGATGGCCGATGACGGTTGGACCAAAGAGACCTTTAAGCCCGGCGACGAACTTGTTATCGTCGTCCGCCCTGCGAAGACAGGTGTGCCGAGTGCGGTGATCGACCAGATCAAGAGAGCCGATGGAACAGTTGTAATGCGCTTCTCGCGACAAGCCGGTTCCCAGAATTATGCCCTTCCGTTGACGAAAGAAGATCAGGAGCGTCGCGACAAGGCCGCGGCCGAAGCTGACAAGGCGAAGAATTAGTCCCAGCGATATACGGGTGGCCAGCTATTCTAATGCTGGGCTCGGCATGTCGGCTTGGCAGGCGGAGCGGCCCGTCCCTATCTCCTTCACGTGGGTCGGTTCCCTGAGACTGTATCTTTGTGCTGATTGCGAGACTGATCGGCGCAGTGAGACCGTTGTTTCACCGATCTTCTGCTTGAGGTGGAACTCTCTGTGGAATTTGGGAAAGTGTGGGTCCCGGTTCGAACTGACCTTGTATCTGGAATCGTAATCGGCAGCATATCCGTTTCCCTTTCTCAAAGAACTGCCCTCCATACGCATGCTAACGACTCTTGTGTCGCCAAAGAGTGCGGCTCGAATTGTCCTTTGGTTCTGGAAAGCGGGCTGACCATCAAAATTTGCAACCGTTAGGTCACCAAGTTGGTATATATAACGTGTACATTTCGGGGCATTCATGCACGGATCATGCAACCGATCACGATCGATGGAGGCCCATATGCGTAACGCTTTCGGACGCTTTCGCGGCGTCAGTTTTCTGATTTGCATTCTCCTGGCTATTCCTCAGCTGGCTTTCGGGCAAAAATCTGCCGAATCGGGTGCCTGCAACCAACCCACAACTGAGCCTGTGGTCGATGTCACCCTGCCGGGCCATCCGTTTATGGCTCTAGCGACGCCGGACGGTTGTTTTATTTTTGTTTCAATGCAGCAAGGGCGTCCCCCCTTGCAGTCCGGAGTTGCGGTGGTCCAGAGAACACACGGGCAGGTGAGTTTGGAGCGCGTGGTCCCGCTCGGAAACGGCGTGGGCATGGTGCTGTCGCACGACGCCAAAATGCTGATCGTTACGAATGGCGATTACGTCGACTTCCTGGATGTGGATCGGTTGAAATCGGGTCAGGGAGACCCGAAATTGGGGAGAATCTATGGCGGCGAAGGTGCTGCCGAGACCAACGTTGATGTGACCCCCGATGACCGTTTCCTGTTTGTCTCCGATCACGCCATCCCCAAGGAGACAGCTACGGTGTATCGGCTGGATCAGGCGCGCGCCGCAGGATTTAAAGGGGATTTCAAGGTTGGCTCCATCCACGTCGGCCGGGAAGTGCTGGCGATCACCTTCTCTCGAGATCAACGTTACGTTTACATCGTTACAGAACAGGCGGGCAGTGATACAACTTGGCCTGCGGCATGCCAGCAAAATCCACCCGTCCACAAGAAGCCGGTCGAGGGCATCCTGAATGTCATCGACGTTGAACGCGCGAAGACCGATCCGGCGAACTCGATTGTTTCGAGGATCAAGGCAGGATGCGTGGCCACGCGTATGGCCGTTTCTCCCAAGGGTGATCGAGTTTACGTGACCGCGCGCGCCGACGACTCCCTGGTGGTGCTGGATGCCACTAAATTTCTTACGGATCCAGATCAAGCCAAAATCGCAACGGTGCCGGTGGGAAAAAATCCGACAGGAGTTAGTCTCATGGACGGCGGAAAGAAACTCGTCGTCACCAACGTCGGAACCGCCGACGAACAGCAGTCGCTGACGGTCATTGACGCCGCGAAGGTGACCTCGGGAGCGGCGGCGATCGTCGGAATGATTCCCGTGGGCAGCGGGCCACGCGATGCCAATCTGACTAAGGACGGCCGGACTCTTTTCGTGCCCAATTTCAACTCCCGCACGCTTCGGCTGATCGACGTGGCGCGGCTACGGATGGATACTCCGAAATGATGCGGTGAGCTGAACAAGTTGGCCATTTGCGTCGGTCGGTTATCCGCCTGCGTGGAGCGGCTACTCGAATGCGGGCGCGGAAAATCGGTGCTTCCTCTTGGCCCGCAGTCGAGGTCCACTATCACTGCCTGGGGAGGGAGGGCCGCGCTTGACGTCACAACGCCTCGGCGATAGCATGCGGCCCGGTGAAGCCAACGATAAACGTCAAAAAGTTGAGCAAGATTCTGACGGAGGTTCGTATGCGTAGCTTAGTAGTTTACCTGCGGGGACTGACTCTGTTTGTAGCCGGAATCGTCGTCGGGACCGTCATGATGCAGCCCAGTGCGGCCCAGGGGAACAAAACCACCGGGCTCAGGCTGAATCACGTGGGAATTGCTGTGACGAATTTGCAGGATTCGCTGAATTTCTATACCAAAGTAATGGGCTTCAAAGTCGCGTACACGAATGGCACGGAAGGCCGGCCGGGTAATACATTTCTGCAGATCAGCCGCGATACCTTCCTTGAAGTGGCCCAGGCTTCCGCCAATGCCCCTGCGGGAATCACGCATGTCGGTATTGGTACCGAAGATGCGGCCTCTACCGTCGCTCAGCTTCGGCAGGCCGGCGCAACCGTGCCTGACGTTCGCCCTGGGGGGCCGAGTGGCTCGTTGCTGTCCAATGTTACTGATCCCAACGGAATCAGATTCGAGCTGAATGAGCAACCTGCTGGCTCGCTGATGAGAAAAGCGATTGAGTCTTGGAAATGAGTTATGCTAGCCGCGTCGTTGCGTGCAGTGGTTGGATGTGATACACAGCTCCTAATTACGAGGCGATGAGTTTAGTTGCACTCCTGGAGGATTCATGAGATGCAAGCTTTTGGCAGTTTTCGCGGTGGCGATTGGCCTTCTGGTAGTTTCCGTCCCTCTGGCTGCGCATCATGGCAGCTCGAACTTCGACATGGGGAAAAAACTAACATTGAAGGGAACCGTCACAGATTGGTTTTGGGCCAATCCTCATTGCTTCCTGAAGTTTGATGTCAAAGACGATAGCGGAAATGTAGTGCATTGGGTCGCCGAGACCAGCAATCCCCCTGACATGGTCAATCGCGGCTGGAGCAGGCAGTCCCTCAAGCCTGGGGATCAGGTGACCGTCACAGTGGAACCAGTCAAAAACGGCAGCCCTCTAGGGCGTGTCCTTCAAGTTGTGCTGCCAAACGGCCAGACCCTAGGCACCGGAGGAGCAGCACCTGGCACGGCCGCCGGGCCAAAACCAGGCGATTATTCCAAGCAGTAATGGGCCGGGAGCAAGGAATCAAAGGTAGATCGAAATTACCGAAGGGACTTCCCCATGCGAAAGCGCTTGGTGGCCTCTGTAATTGGGCTGATGGCAGTACTGATGTTCTCCGCTCTCGCGCGTGCACAAGAAAATCGACAGCCAGGAGCGGTCTATGATGCCGACATAAAGGGTCAGAAGTCGGCCCCGGCACCAAAACGCGATATCTCCGGAATTTGGGAATCGGCCAAAGGACCAGGAGATGCCGTCCAGGCAAATGGCGCGAAGGCCATGCCATCAGACGGCAAGGCCGACCATGCGTTACCTTTCACGCCTGCGGGGGAGACGGAATTCAAAGCTCACAAGCCTGGGTTTGGAGTTACAGCTGTTCCTAGCGCTTTTATAAACGATCCCGTGGACATCTGTGATCCCCAGGGGTTTCCCCGTATCGTTCTGCATAATTTCAGAACAAGCCAAATCGTACAGACTGCCAAGAGCGTGCTCATCTTGTATGAGTTCAACAAGAAGTGGCGTACGATCTGGACCGATGGGCGAGAGCTCCCTAAGGACATGGATACCACCGAACCAAGATGGTGGGGATATTCGGTGGGCAATTGGGTGGATGACTACACCTTCGTCGCCGAATCGTTTGGATTCAATGACAAAACCTGGCTTGATAATGCGGGTCGTCCCCACAGCGACGCTTTGAAGGTCGAGGAACGTTATCACCGCGTGGACGGGGACCACTTGGAGATGACGATTACGATAGAAGATCCGAAGATGTACACCAAGCCCTGGGTAGCTCTCGACAAGCTACCTTTGAGGTTGCAATCACCCAGTTTCGATATTCGCGAAATGGAGTGCTCACCCTCAGAGACGGCGGAATATAACAAGGAATTTTCAAATCCCGCCTCTGGCGTAGGCAAATAGCTTCATCGTATTGCCTTCTTTGATTCTCCGCGCAGGGCCGAGACTGGAAGTACGCGATCCAACGCTTTCAGCTAAACATAAATCTCCGAAGTCTAAGGCGTTCGGCTTTATGCGCTTTCAGGCTGGCAGCGATTCAACCTGGCCTGTAGCATGTCCACAAAATCCGCCGGTCAATAAGAAACCCGTAGAGGGCGTCTTGAACGTTATCGATGTCGAACGCGCAAGGACGGATCCCGTCAACTCGATTGTCGCAAGGATTAAGGCAGGATGCGTCGCCACCCGTATGGCGCTCTCTCCGAAGGGTGATCGAGTCTACGTAACTGCGCGCGCTGACGACGCGCTGGTTGTTCTCGATGCCACCAAATTTCTTACGGATCCGGAGCATGCCAAAATCGCGACGGTGCCGGTGGGCAAGTCGCCGACTGGGGTCAGTCTGCAGTTCTTTCGACCCTGAGGTTTGAGGTTGCTGCCGTCTATCCAGCCTCCTACGTTTCCACCACCGGACGGCTCTTCATTGGGCAACGCGGAAATCCTCATTCTGCACCGACACGTTCGCTAAAGTTCTTGACATGTTTCCTTGCCGGGGAGTATAGCGTTGCCATCTTTCTCGGGATTTCCGATCAGAAAATTACAGCAGTCGGCGAGGACGCCCATGAGTTATCTCCAAAGTGGCGAGGTATTCAAATAAAGCCAATAAAGAGGGGTCTACTTACAAATGGTGACTAAGAGAAAAGCGCTGCTTCTTGTTGTGCTGGCCTTAACGCTTGTGTTCTTGATCGGAGGAGCCACTATTCGTCTGTTGGCACAGGGGACCACCGGGACTATCTTAGGTTCGGTGACAGATTCCTCGGGGGGGCTAGTTCCAGAGGCAAACGTACAGGTGACGAATGTCGGCACCGGCGCGACACAAATTGTGAGCAGCGACACGCAAGGACGCTACCGCGTGGTCGACCTAGCCGTGGGTCAATACGACGTGCAGAGCACAAAGCAGGGTTTCCAGACCGTCGTCCATAAGGGAATCACGCTGGATGCCGGTGCGAATGTGGTTGTGGATTTCGCTCTTCCCGTGGGCCAGGTTACGCAGAGCGTCATGGTGGAGAGTAATGTTACGCAGGTAGAGACCACGTCCTCAGCCATTTCCACGGTGGTCGAGCCAACTCAGATGCGCGATCTGCCCCTGAACGGCCGCAACTTTGAGGAACTGATCCAGCTGGCGCCAGGCGCGAGCGTAAGTCAGGGCTCCGGCGCTCAACATACTTCCTTCGTCGGTACCGGCAATTACTTTTCGATTTCGGGCTCTCGGACGTCCGGGCAGGGCGAGTTCCTCGACGGCACAGACATTCAGAACTATCAGGACCGAGGAGCGGGCTCAGGCATCCTGGGAACCAGTCTTGGCGTGGATGCCATCTCCGAGTTTCAGTTGCTGACCAACACCTACAGCGCGCGGTATGGGGGCAACGGCGGCGTGGTGAACGCTGTGACTCGGTCGGGAACCAACGATCTCCACGGATCAGTGTATGAGTTCTTTCGCAACAGCGCTCTGGACGCGCGCAATTTCGGCGACATTCAAAAGCAGCCATTTAAGAAGAACCAATTTGGAGGCACGCTGGGTGGTCCCATCAAGAAAGACAAAATGTTCTTTTTTGTGAATTATGAAGGGATACGCCAGAACACGGGCCTTAGCCAAATCACCACCGTCCCCGACACTTACGCGCTGCAGGGTTTTCTTCCCGCGGGCGGCGCACCAGCCACTTGTAACGGTCCGGGAGCGCCAGCGGGCTATGTGAATTGCGGCGCGGGCAGTGCGAACGCAGCCAAGTTTGCGGTCATACAGCCCTACTTGGCTCAGTACCCGAACACTCCGCTGAATGCGCAGCTTCTCCAGAATGGCCTTCCCACGGGCACGGCATCACTTAGCCTGACCGCGCCGAGTCCAGGCACCGAGGACTACGTGATGGGCCGTTACGATTGGAGCGCAGGCACCAACGATACTGTTTTTGCGCGATATCTTTTTGATAACGGAAGGCTGACCGAGCCGTTTTACGCCTCCTTTCCGCAGTGGCCGGAGCACGACCGGACTCGAAATCAGTTCGTTACGATCGGAGAGAGGCACCTTTTGAGTAACACTCTGATCAATGCTCTTAACCTCGGCTATACCCGGACACTTACGGATCTTGGTGGAACGAGCCTTCTTCCGAATCCGAGTGCTCAGCCGAAGACCTTGCCAGTGGGCTCGTTGGACTTTGAAGGCGACCTGTTTAGTCACCTCGGAGAGCCCATTCAGGACGCTGCGTTGAGCCCGGGCTCCGGGGTTGCCAGCCTTGGCAATAACATCGTCAGTCCTATTCGGTTTATTCAGAACAAAATCACCGTCGCAAATGACATTTTCTGGACCAAGGGCGCGCACAGCTTTGATTTTGGCGGCAGCGTCGCAAGACTGCAAACCAACAAGGTTCATTCCGTGCTTACCGGGACGTGGACGTTCCCAAATTTGGCGGCGTTCATGACAGATACGCCCACTCAGTACCAGGGGCCCTGCAATTACAGCAATGGCGCGATGCCGGCGTGCCTTTTGCCCAACGGCACCCCTCTTCCTTTCCCCTCGTCTGCGCACGACTTCCGCGAGACCCATTTTGCGATCTATGCGCAGGATGATTGGAAGGTAAGCCCCACTCTCACGTTGAATCTCGGTGTGCGCTATGCGCCAGCGACCAACCCCTGGGATGCATTTAACAACATCTACATGTTGCTTCCTGTGGCGTATTCACAGGGAAATAACGGAAATTTGCCACCCACACTGGGTTCTGCCGTTCCCAACGTGTTCACGCCGATCCATAGTGTTTTCCAAAAGAACCCTTCATTGCTCAATATTGATCCACGCATCGGTTTGGCCTGGGATCCTTTCAAGGACCATAAGACTTCCATACGCGCGGGCTATGGAATGTTCCACATGGTTCTGGAAGCTCGGGACTATTCCTATTTCGCCTTTTTTGGTTTTCCATGGTCCGTGCTGCAACAGACCAGCAACTTTACCTTTCCATTTCCCTTCCAGACCGTCGGTGCGAAAACCGCCCTACCCAACACGCTTTTCGGGACCGATCCATACAACACGACGCCCTATATGGAGCAATGGAACCTCAGTGTGCAGCGTGAAATCATGAAGAACACCGTTCTCACTGTGGCCTATGTGGGGTCGCATGGCGTTCACTTGGTTACCCAAGAAGAGGCGAATCCTCCTGTACCGACTGGCGGTTTGGACCTCACCGGTGCCGGCGGTGTTACACTCGCCAACGGGCAGACCTTATGGCCCAGTTTCCCGGGGCAACTGCAAAACTTGGTGTTCACATCCGGAAGCGGCTCGTTCAATGCGGGTAATGGCACCTTCACCTGTTCCTCGGGGGCGGGGTGTGCTCTGGCCACGGCAAACGGACAGCCCGTTGTGGACCCCGCCACGGGACAGCGTGCCTATTCGCACATTGTCCAGACCGGTGCCACTGCCTTTTCTGTCCTGACCAATACGCATCTCAACCCCAACTTTTCTTTCGAAAATGCGGGAACGGACAACACCTATTCCATCTATAACGCGTTGCAGGCCGGCTTGGTTCGCCGCATGACGAACAACTTCTCGATGCAAGTTTCCTATACCTATTCGGAGTGCGTGGATGTCAATTCTGGAAACTGGACCAATGAGGGCGGGGTTCTTCCCTTCGACCCCTACAACTACAACTCATCTCGCGGCCGGTGCATGTTTATGCTCCGTCATAACCTTTCCACCAATGCCCTGTACCTAATTCCCTTGAAGAAAAACCAACTGGTCGCGGGGTGGCAGGTTGGCGGCATCTTCTATTACAGTACGGGCGGGCCTTTCTGGGTCAACACGGCCGGCAATCTCTCGCCGGATATCGGGAGCGCCACTAATCCGCCCAATTTCGTGCCCAGCGCCCCGGGGTGCAACAACCAGCCAATCAACCCGAACCCGGTCACCGGAGCGGGGGTTTTCTATCTCAATTCGAAGTGCTTTCAAGAGCCTCCCGTTGGCGAAATCGGCAATCTGGGGAGGGACTCCCTAATTGGCCCCGATCAAGCTACGTTCAACGCTACTCTCCAGAAGAACACCAAGATCTCCGAGCGGTATAATCTGCAGTTCCGCTGGGAGGTATTCAACGCCTTCAATCGCAAGAACTTCATCGTCGCTGCCAACCCAGCTTTGTCACAAGGCGCTACCAATTCGGCAGCAACCGTGGCAGGTCTGTCGGTGCCCGGTAACTTTGGCCAGATTACCAAGACCTCTGGGACCATGCGACAGATGCAGTTTGGATTGAAATGGATCTTCTAATTCCGTTCGGATTCCAGAACAGCGGTGCCTTAGGGGGGAGTCGCAGGGAAGAATGACCGATCGAAAATTAGGCCGGCTGTGCGTCCTACGTCAAGGGACCGACGCCTTAGACGGGAGTTTCTTCGTGCCTTATCCCGAACTGAATCCGGCCAAGTACAACCGAGCCTGTTTTCAGGCGATCTGGGCTTCGCTGTAACCTTCTGCCGCAAGCATTCCCGACGTCCTCAGGTCCGTCGCGAGTGATGTGCTGCACAAAAATCCATCAGCTCTTTCTATCGCACGAAGCTCCATTTCCGTTCGTTCCTAGAAAACCGACTCGTAATTGCAAAGAGGAAGGCGCGGGTTAACCAGTACGCCTAAAATGCTGTGTCGTGGTGCGGGGCAGCGTCTTCATCGTTTTCATCTTCTTGATGTACTCGGGATACACCGTTTCCGCACCGCCCAGGGCGGCCTCGGGAGGTATCCCATACTCAACCGCAAAGTCGCTGAGAGCGTCGTTCTTTCCAGGCATATAACTTGGCACCTTCCCGGCCGGTATTAACGACCCCTCATCAGGGGTTTCGCAGGTGAACGGAGGGATTCCTATATGGTGAGGTTGATAAAGCCAACTCGCCTCGCGAATGTAAGGCTCCGACAAATAAGCCGGGTCGTAAACAATAATCATTGCCGTCAAATAGTTGCCGTAGCGATTGATTGCCATGGTCACCGTAGCCTTGGCGCTGCGGATAGCCCCGGCCCGGGTGAAATAACCTTCCTTGAGATGGTCGGTTGTGACCACAAGTGTGTTGCCTTCCCATTTTCCTGTAGAGAACCCCGACCATTTATAATTTGTATAGTCCGAAGGGTGTGGGCGACCATCCATCCAAACCGTTATATACCCCGACCAGTACGAGTGGATCCGATATGCAATGACTGCCTGTGTCGACTGATTTACCTCCTTCGTAATGTCGAGGCTGGACGGGCCAACACGTAATCCTATGTCGAAGGGGTGTAGCCTGCAGACATTTTCCGGAAGATCAACTTGGTCAGGGTTCCAAGACGCGGCTCTCAACCGGCCCGCCTCGTTGAAGGGGATCCCCGCATAGTCACCTATGTCTTGCCCATCGTTGACATTCCTGGACGTCCACTCGCCGGTGAGATCCACCTGAGCCCAGGCCAACTTGTTCGGCAACAGCAGCACCAAGAGCAGAGGAAACCACAGGCCCGTCATTTTACGGTTGATATTTGTGAATCTCATCCGCTCATCCTCCTGTGACAGACACATACTGCAAATCAAATTTCCCTTTAGACAGGGGAGTACAGTTTTGTGGATGCTACACTCACTCGGGATCGCAGATCAACTGAATCGTCCGGCTGAGTACGTTCTAAGTTCGCAGAAGACCACTACATCTCCGTGGTCCTTATCTGGGATCGACACGTTCCTTTTCGTATGATGTTTCCTGAGTAACCGGAACGGCCAGACATATTCTCATATTGACAGTCGATTCGCAGTGAGCGCATCATCCGCAAAGAAATTTACTTGTTAGGGTAATTACTTTGTCAGGAGAGATGTTTCCTTGCGAACAGTCGTGCAGGGGACAGTAGTGACGGCAGAGATCGTGCCAGACTTTCTGCCTTGTCCCCTCCTGCTCTGGCCTCGGAGGCATATTGAGATGTTCAGAATGAACATAAAGGGTTTTCTATCGTCAAAGCCGCGAATGCTGTGTATCGTTTCGAGCTTGCTTTTTCTCGGAGCGGTTGGAGCGGCGGAGTTCTCCGACGCTCAGGAAGCTCAGAACCGTGCCCGCCAAGACGCGGCTCCGAAGAATGCCACTAAGGATCAGAACCCCAAGAACGGAGAGGTCTTGCTTCTGCCCGTACAGGGCAACATCAGCATGCTGGCAGGCGCAGGCGGCAACATCACTGTGCAGGCGGGTGACAACGGAATCCTGCTGGTGGACACCGGGCTGGCAACTATGAGTGACAAGGTGCTTGAGGCCCTTCGGCCATTAAGTAAAGAGCCGCTCAGCTACATTATTAACACCGACGACAGAATCGACCATACAGGTGGTAACGAGAACATCGGAAAGACGGGTCGGCCGTTAGCATTTGCGGGTGCCGGCACCAGGGGCTTGATTGCGCCCGACCTAGACGAGCAAAGTCAGGGCCGATTCAGGGCACCGAACGCCTTTATCATCGGGTTTTCAACGCTTCTGGACAGGATGAGCGCCCCGGCCGGTCAGGTGGCTCCGATGCCCGAAGGGGCATGGCCAAACGACACATACTCAGAGCCCCAGAAGAACATTTATTTTAACGGTGAAGGGATTGAGATACTTCATCAAACGGCAAATACAGACGGGAACAGCATGGTATTTTTTCGCCGCTCTGATGTGATTAGCACGGGCGATATTTTAGACCCCACAGAATATCCGATCATCGACTTGAAGAGTGGGGGGAGCATTCAGGGAGTGATCCAGGGGTTGAACCGCCTGAAGCTGATGGTCATTCCGGCAGAGCATATAGAAGGGGGCACTGTTTTGATCCCGGGTCACGGAAGACTCTGTGATGCGGCTGATTTGGCGGAGTACCAACAAATGGTCACCATCATTCGGGACCGCATTCAGAACATGATTAAGAGTGGCATGACACTCGAGCAAGTTAAGGCGGCCAAGCCGACCCGGGATTACGATCCAATTTATGGCAGCAATACGGGCACCTGGACGACGGATATGTTTGTTGAGGCAGTCTATAAGAGTCTCAGCAGTAACCAGGATTCTCGCGCAAGCAAATAATTAAGAGCGATTCAGCAAAGGGGTTTTCAGCTTCACAGATGTAAGAACTGTCTGTACCAGGAGAGTGGTTATGAAACATAAATTGCTCATCTTGTTGAGCGCTGTGGCATTTTTGACGTTGTACAGCGGTCCGACTCTTGCTCATCATTCCTCTACCGCAGTTTACATTCAGGCCAAAACCGTAAAGATCGAAGGGACATTAAAAGAGTTCTTATGGCGGAATCCGCATTCCTTCATTAAGGTGGAGGCGCCCGACGAAAAAGGCGAGATGCAGCTCTGGGTTATTGAGGGAGCCGCGCCGACTCAGTTGACCGAAAGCGGCATGACCCGAACTACCTTGAGACCAGGCGATCATGTTGTCATTACGGGCCATCCCGGCCGCGTTGCTGAAGACCATAGAATGGTACTTTTGACCCTGGAGCGACCGTCGGACGGCTGGAAGTTGAAAAGTGATCGTGCCGCTCTGTTAGAAAATGACGGTGAACGCAGTACCAAATAGGGTTTTGACAACAGCTACATTTTCGATCTGTAGGGATTGTTGTCGGAGAGACGAATGGACATGTATGGCGGAAGAGGACCGGTGCGAGCGGGTCGAAGGTTCGTGTTTGTTGGAGCATTGTCTCTTGTGCTTGCGGCTCATCTCGGTGCTCAGGGCCGGAATAATCCCCAAGTCCCGACCACACCACGAGCGGCTGCCCCAAAAGATTTGACGGGTTATTGGGTATCGATGGTCACCGAAGATTGGCGCGTGCGCATGGTCGTGCCGGACAAAGGTGATTACCAGTCCGTTCCGCTCAATCCGCAGGGTGCTAAAGTCGCAGATACTTGGGATCCGGTGAAAGATCAAGCGTCCGGCGAACAATGCCGGTCGTATGGTGCTGCCGCCATCATGCGCGTCCCGGGAAGACTACACATTTATTGGCAGGACGATAACACGCTGCGCATCGACGCGGATTCGGGGACACAGACTCGTCTGTTACATTTTGGCAACTCGGCGCCCCAGAGTGAAGCGCCAACGTGGCAAGGATATTCCATGGCCTCCTGGGAGGGAAACGAATCCATTGACTATGCTAGCTCACCCCCGGGCTACGCGGCAGGCGGTTTCGGCGGGATGACGTCATCTGGCGAAGCAGAAAAAACATTCCAACCGGGGCGAGGTTATCTCCAGGTGATTACGACTCATATGCGTCCCGGATATCTGCGTAAAAACGGTGTTCCTTATAGCGGCAACGCGAAGTTGGAAGAATACTTCGATACCGTTTCGAATCCGTATGATGGTGACACCTTGCTTATGATAACGACTGTGATAACAGATCCTCAATTCCTCCTCGAGCCTTTCGTTTACACTTCGCACTTCAAGAAGATTCCAGATGGTTCTGGATGGGATCCCACAACATGTCAGGCTGACCAACCTCGCTGATTCGCTTCTTGGCGGGGTCTTCGCATCTCGACACACTGAAACTTGAGGGAGATACTCACTTCGAGTGAGGGAGGTGAGCAAATGCTGCACATGGCTAAGCGGCTCCTCGGCACTTTGTTACTTACCGGTATCCTGATTTGCTTCGGCTATGTCGCTCAACAGTCTGGGAGGACGCAGGCCGATAAACCAGAGGCGCAGAATGACCGATTGGCGCAACTGCAAATGCAAGTCAAGGATTTGCAGGCCGCCATCGACGATTTGAGGTCGCAACAGCAGGTGATCGCAGCCAGCGCCAAGGAAAGCCATGAACTCGTGTTGGAGAGCCGAATAGCGCAGACGCAAAGCCGCAAAGACCTGAATTCGGTAGTAATGGCCGTTGGGCGGAACGAAAGAGACATCGATCAATTCGGGCGACAAATCAGCAGCATGATGCGAGATTTACAGCGAGTAAAAACAAAGGTTGGACTGTTCTAGTTCCCAGAGGGTCGTGTCTCGATGGGGACTACAACGATGTAGCCGCACTTCTCCGCCTCATCCCGGAAATTCCTGGCGATAACGTTATCGACTACGCTCGTCGTTTGCGGTCCGCCGCCAAAACCGAGGACACCGGGATAGGCTTTGCTGGCATCGTAGTTCTTTGGGAGCACGACCTTGTAATGAACGGTGGTTCCTCCGATCTTCATGCTCTTGTCAAGAACATCGGCCTTCACCGGACCTTTCGCGAGGATCAGAAGAGCCGCCATGACGAACAAAATAGCCCAACGGTGTTGTTTCATATGGTTCCTCCTCGCCGGCCGCATTTCGCCGCAATTGTGCCACGACGGGTACGACTTTATGTAAAAGGGGCGGTGGTGATCCTTAGATCGTATTGAATCTTGTAACTCGCGGCGCCGTTCGAAAGCGGCGTAACGCCAGAATGAACGTGATAAATCAGTGCATCGCGGGTTCTGGAGTCGGAGCCCGAAGTTCAGACGTTAGCCGAGGAAACCGAGCTTCGGCGTCGGGAAGTTTACGAGATTGGGGAAAATGGGCGGAAGATTCGCCGCGGTAACGCCGAACCATTGAGCCAATGTCGCGCCATACTGATCGATCGAGGTGGTCGGAATCCAGCGGCCATTGTTGCCTGCATCGCTAAGGCTAAGGTTGCCCAACTTAAAGTCGGGCAAAGTTCCGTAGATGTCTGCGCCTTTGACCGCGCCTCCCAGAACCATCTGCACGCTTCCCCAGGCGTGGTCGCTTCCGTTATTGGAGCCGGGCTGGAAGGTGCGGCTGAAATCGGACATGGTAAATGTGGTGACCTGCTGCGCCACGCTTAATTCGACGGTGGCACTGTAGAAGGCGTTCATCGCCTGGCTCAATTGCTGGAGCAACGGTCCCTGGATCGCGATCTGGGCGCTGTGCGTGTCGAACCCGCCGAGCGAGCAGAAGAAAACTTGCCGGTTCAGTCCCAACGCTGAACGCACCGACAGAATCTGCGCCACTTGTTTCAGTTGACTGCCTAAACCAGTCGCCGGGAATTGAGTAAGTAACGTGGGAGCGGAGGCCAGAGCCTGGGAAAGGATTTTGCTGTTCGTCAGGGAGTTCGAAGTAATCGAGCTGGCCGCCTGAATGAGAGATACACCCGTATCGAAGTTCAGTAACTGCTGGAGCGCCTGCAGGCGCGCCGTGGACGGCGCGGAGCTATCGAAGCCGGAAAGACCGGGCGTCGTGCCGGGGATCATTGCGTAGGGTTTGGTCGTTTGGCCCGTGGCGAAAATCGCCGAACCCGCGACGGAAGTAATCGGCGGAAACGTGGAATTGATATTGAAGGCCGGATTCACGTTATCCGCCATGCGACCCGCCCATCCGCTTCGATAGAACCCATCCACTTGCAAGGTCTGCCATTGCTGCTGCTGGTCAGCGTGAGAAAAAAGATTGGCCGGCACAGGAGGAGCCGGCGCGAGGTATTGCGCACGCGTGAGCGGCTTGGATAGCGTGCCGACATTCGCCACGAACGCGAGCTGGCCGGACGTGAAGAGAGCCTGCAATTCCGGCATGTTCGGATGCAGCCCAAAGGAATTGTTGCCGTTCTGCAGGGTTTTCGAGGCGATTGGCAACAAGCTCGACATCGCGAGCCCGAGGCCACCATTGGTGGCATCACCGCGAATGGTGAAGTAATTGTTGTAGCCCACCGTGTCCGTGGGCACGAGCACGTTATTTCCGTCATTCCCGCCGAAAAGAAAAATGCAGACCAGTGCCTGGTAGGGCGCGGGAGCGGGCGCCTGCGCCAGTGCCTGCATCAGGCCAAAGCGGCTCAAATTCGTGGCGATGCCCAGCGCGGCAGTGCAGCATGAGGCGCGCATTAAGTCTCTTCGCGTAATAGGCATGATTTTTCCTTTCTCTAGTGCTGCACCTGATATTGCGAAGACGCAAGAATCAGGTAGATGGCGGCTTGAGCGCGCTGGAGGTTTTGGTTTGTCCCGGTGGGGACAGCGTTGACAGCAGTCACGATGCTCGAGCGCGCCGACGATGACATGGAGCCATGCAGTAATAACGCGTTCAGCGAATCTAATAACTGGCCGCTGGCGTCCGGACTCGCGGCCAAATTGGCATATGCCGAGAAGTCCACTTTCGTACCGGCGCCGATCGAGCCATAAACAAAGGAGTTGACGAAGTTGGCGCGAACCAGCGTCAGAGCCGCGGTATCGATATCAAATTCCGGACCCAGCAAATTCGTTCCTGGGATATTGAAGTCAGGCGGAAAGAAGTTAAAGACGCTAGGCGAGTTAAGCGGCGCCTCACTCATGCTGGTAGCGAAGTTCACGGGACCCACGCCGTCCGTGGTGGCTCCGAATGCGCGCAAGATGCCGGCGATATAAAGAATTGGCTCGCGCAGGTGACCGTCTGTCGCACTGGCGCTCGCGGGATCATCGCCACTGCGCGCTTCAGGATCCAGCAGGATCGCCGCAATCACCGCCTGCAAATCGCCGCGCTGCCCGGAGCCGAACGTGGCGCCCGAGCCGGTGAAGATGCCGCTATCAAAAACGGTGGCGACGCGCCTGACGTAAGCAGGGCTGGGGTTGCTGGCCACGAGATGCTGAATCAGCTGCTTGGAGACAAAGGGCGCGACACTGGGCTGAACGAAAATATTATCGAGCGCCGCGTTCAGGTCCGTCGCGGACGATTGTCCGGCCGGCAGAACTGTGGGAACGCCGTTAACCGGAAGCAGCGTCTTGGATCCGGTGTCATGGTTACTCTCAAACGGCTGCATGGCGCCCAGGTAATAAGGCGGATTGTGCTTCTGCAGCGTGGCGCCGGGCGCCGTTGGATAAGTCCAGCCAGTAAAGACGCGCGCGAAAGCCTGGACGTCGTTCTGGCTGTAGGTGGGGATCGGCTTGCCGCCGCTATCAACGATCAACGTGCCGTCTTCGTTCAGTTGATCGAGACCTACAGTGAAGAGCTGCAGCAGTTCGCGCGCGTAGTTTTCGTTGGCGTGGGTGACGGGGCTAGTGCTCGGCTTGTCGTTATTGACCATGTCGAGATAGCGGCCCATGGCCGGGCTCAACGTGACGTCATACATCAGAGTCCGATAATTGCCGAAGGCATCCTGCAGCAATAGGCGCATGTACGGCGCCATACCCTGGGGAGGTACGGTAAAGCCCGAGGTAACCCAGATTTCGCTGAGCGCCAGGGCCACGCGCTGCCGAAGCTGGTCCTGCCCGCTGAGAGCGTTCGTGAAGAGAACCTGTTGAGTTGAAAGCAGTGAGTTGACGCCGGCGGGCGGGTCGGGATAAGTCGAAGATGGCGCGCTGAATTGGCTGGCAAGGAATGCCGGTAAGCCGATTTGTTGCACCTGCGCAATCAGCGCGGAAGAAGGACCGAACGTCGAGTGCTCCATGAAGCGGGCTGCCGCAGCGGGAGTTGCCACCGAAGCGGCTAACGTTGTCGTCTGAGTCTGGTTCGTGAGCGACCCCGCCGAACCCCCTGCGCAGCCGCCGGTGAGTGCAAGGGCGAGAGCGAGCGGCCAAATCATCTGGCGTCCCATGTGTTGTGACCCTCCTCCGATGGTCTACACAACCCGGACAAATCGATTCAGTTGCGCAAAAAATACTGCGCTAGAAAGGCGGAGCGATCTCTCGCCACGGCTTTAATACAGACGGGCCGGCAATTTTCATTGGCAAACCGCCGGCGCAGGGAAATTCAGGTCAGGGAGCCCGCGTCGAGATTCAACTTAGAGGACCGAGGATGGGAGTGTCTAATACCATAAGCATACGGCGATGACAAGGGCGGCAAACGCATACCAACTCAGCCATTCCAGTAACCCGCATCACTGCGTTTTTCTTGGCACCCGAAAGGAGCGCTGCTATTCGCTCGCTGTTTTTACGCATCGCTGGCGCACACCCCAACGCAGCGTTGGCGCGACGCCAGGATTCACCTCCGTAATTGTTTAGCTACGCGGCTCGTACCCTGCGTCTTTCCAGATCGCTGCTGCATCGGGTGACGCGAGGTAATCCAAGAGCGCCACATGGCCAAATCGAGCAAGCTTTTCTTCAGTGGCGTTTCGACGGAGTAGACGGGTGATCGCAATCTCGTGGCAGACACTCAGGAGCGCGTATCACCGGGTACGCAGGCTAGGCGCAGATTATGTGCGGCGCTCGCGACTGATAAGGCTGTGCCCACCGCTTGCGGCAACCACCATGCGTGCCTTGCCCACCCTTGCTGGCTTTTCATCATTCGGCGGCCCAGATAATCGAGTACGATCGGGCCAACTTGGATCGCTGCATACAGAGAGGCATTCCCGGCGAATGGTTTCAGCAGCGGATTCTGTTCCTGACATTGGCCCGACGAAATCACCCGGCGCGTGGACCATGCGTCAAATGTTGCCGCGCCATGCTGCGCAATGGTCAGTGTGAGCCAGAGACGTCGGCTAGGCTGCTCGTAACGGGGCTTCTCTGGAGCTAGATAGATTGGCGAGGCGAATGCCATTGGCCTAGACAAAGGAAGCGACCAGGACGTTAGCAGAACAGGCGCTGGGTTGGTCGCCTCGGGCACGGTACGGCCTGGAGTAGACACAACGCTTGAACCCAGATCGGCTGCAGCATTAGTGACTATGGGAACCGACTTCTGCGGGACCGCTGGAAAGTGAATGAGAAGCGCGGCAATCGCCAGGAGCATTTCACTGACCTCCAGCATAAGAGAACCACCCGCCTACTGCCCGTTCAATACATGAAGTACCCTAAATTCCTGAGGCCAGAGTACCGTACACTCTTGAGGGCGTCAGTTAGGTACAACTCCCAGGGGGAACGAGGAAATCTACAAGGTTAGGCGCACACACGTATGCACGGCTTCACGTTTTACCAATTTTAGCGAGAGCACGCTATGTGCTGGGGGGCTAAATCATTTGCCAGAGCCGACTTGTGTACGAAAGCATCTGCTCCGAGGGCCTTCGCGAGGGCCAAACCGTCCTGGGTTGGATAGTGGAGGCTAAGCAACATGAACTTGGAGGAAGGTGAGCGTTGACGGATCTCGTATGCCGCTTCGAGTCCATTCATTTCGGGCATAACCAGGTCGAGAACAACGACATCAGGCTGCACGGCCTTATCGACGACTTGCCGCCCATGTTCCGCTTCACCACAGATTCCTACCGAAACCTCAGTGAGAAGTGCCCGTAGCGTCTTGCGAGCTGCCGGATGGTCAGTGATGCCACATTTTGATAGACGACTTTCCGGGACTTGGCTCTCGCCCGACGGGCTCCTGCCTGCGCGCCGGCAGGCAACAGAGCAACGGCATTCGGAGGTCCACGGCGACTTGTGATAGCCTAAGCGCAAACTTCCGATCTTTCCGCGATTTTGGGAGGAGCGATATGAGAAACGTACTCGCGACGTTGATTGCAGTATTGGCTCTCCTGCTGGGGCCGGCCGTTGGGCCGGCAGCTGCCCAGAACGCAAAAGCCTTGCTGCAGGCGGCCGACAACGCCGTCGGCGCGAGCAAAGTCAATTCCATCCAGTTCACTGGGACGGGACGCATCAGCTATCTCGGCCAGAATTTCACCACCGCGGACGATTGGCCGCGCGTGGATTTGAAAAGCTGGTCGCAAACCATCGACTACGGCAGCAAGTCGGCCAAGGAAGAGATGGTTCGTGTGCAAGGCAACAACCCGGCGCGCGGAGGCGGCGCCGGCTTTCCCATCACGGGAGAGCAGCGCTCGACGGCACTGGTCGCCGGCAACTATGCCTGGAACTTGAATGAGAAAGGCGAGGCGCAGGCCCAGAACGATCAGGCCGAAGTGCGCCAGTTCATGATCTGGGTCACACCGCATGGCTTCATCAAGGCGGCGATGGCCGATCCGAATGCGATCGTGACCGAGCGCGAATTCGTGGGCGGGGGTACGACACTGCGCGTCGTCGGCTTCACCACGATGGGCAAGTACAAGGCGACGGGCGAGTTCAATGCCCAGAACATGCTGGAGCGCGTGGTCACCTGGATTCCGAACCCGGTGATGGGCGATATGCAGGTGGAGATCCGCTACACCGATTGGCGCGACGTCGGCAATGGCATCAAGGCGCCGTTCCATATCCACATGCACCAGGGCGATCATCCCCTCGTGCGCGGCATGAATTACATGGACGTCCAGGCCAGCGACGTGAAAACCAACATCCAGAATGTGTCCTTAACCCTCCCTGACGCAGTGCGCACCGCGGCGGCGCCTAAGGTCAATATTCAGACCACGAAGCTCGCGGACGGCGTGTGGCTGATCGGCGGCAGCTCGCATAACAGCGTCGCGGTCGAGTTCAAGGATTTCGCGGCCATCGTCGAAGCTCCGCTGGACGATGCGCGCACCAACGCCGTGATCGCCGAAACCAAACGGCTTATTCCGGGCAAGCAGATCCGCTACGTCGTCAACACGCACCACCACTGGGATCATTCCGGCGGCCTCCGGACGGCTTATGCGGAAGGCTCTACGATTGTCACGAATGAGCTGAATAAGGACTTCTACGAAAGAGTCCAACTTGTACCGCAGCCGCGTACTCTGAGCCCCGACCGTCTGTCGCTATTTCCATTTGCGACGACGGGTCCTGGACCGGGGAAGCTTGAGACGTATAGGAACCGGTACGCGATCAGCGACGGCGACCAATCGATCATCAGCTACCATGTCGAAGGATTCAATCACGCCGGCGACATGGCAATCGTGTATCTGCCGAAGTCGAAGATTCTCATCAGTGCAGACATGGGACCGCCCGCCGCGGGCACGCCGGTCGAGAATGTCAGCCCGAACACGGTAGCCCTCTACAACAACATCAAACGGCTAAAGCTCGATGTTGTCCAGCATGTGCCAATCCATGGCAGTCCCAGTTCGAATTCCGATTTCGAGCGCACCGTTGGACCGGCGGCGGCACGTTCACGCCCGGCCGCCGCAGGTGGATAGAGCGAAATCCGGCACTGGAAATTGAGTGGTCTCCGTAGCAAGGGTGCGCCCATCTCCGGTCACAGCCAGACCATGGCCCTGTTTGGAGTGTCGCAGTTTGGAGGAGAACGCAAATGGCAACAAGATTATTACGACGTGGCCGGCTATCACTTGCAGCGACGTGTCTCGCGGGTGTATTCGCCATCGGGATCAGTGCATGGCCGCAGTCGCCCGGGCTCACGATTACGCTGGCCGGACAATCAATGATTCGGTCCGATATCCGCGCCACCGCACCTTCTGCTGTGCCCGTTATAGCCTCTCTTTTGAAAGGAGACGTCAAATTTACGAATTTTGAAGGGACGGTTGCGGAACGAGGTCAGCCGAGCGACACGGTGCCGCAGTTGCGGCCAAACGGGGGCTGGCTCGCCCCACTAGGCACGCTCGATTCCTTGCAGGCCGTAGGTTTCAACCTGGTGTCTCTATCTAACAACCATGCGTGGGATCTCAGAGCCGTAGGGATTCAGAACACGCTCAGAGAGGCCCGCAAACTGAACCTGGTTCATGCAGGCATCGGCAACACGTTGGACGAGGCTGTGGCGCCAGGCTACCTGCACACTCCGAAGGGCACAGTTGCGCTGATAGGAATCGCATCAGGTGAAGTTGCGCCGGGAGGCGCAGCCACACCAACGCGGCCGGGCGTGGATGAACTCCGTGTCCACCAAGGGAGTAAGGGGAACGTCGTCGGCTTGACCTCGGATCGTTATGGAACTCCGCTTGAGCGGAATGAGGAGGATGCGCGACGCATTCTTCAGAGCATTCGGAGCGCTCATGAGCGGGCCGACCTTGTCATCGTATATCAACACAATCACATCTATGACAAGCCATTCGAGGCGATCTTTTCAGAAGAGCTGCCGGAGCGCCTGATGCCGGCGCCTTGGATTAAGAAATGGACGCACGAAGAAGTCGATGCAGGCGCCGATGTTGTCGTAATGCACGGCGCACCTCTCGTCCAGGGTGTCGAGATTTATCACCGTCGGCCCATTTTTTACGATATGGGTAACTTCATCTTTAACCTGCCACCTACAAGCGGGCTTGACGAGCCGATCATCTGGGAAAGCGTGGTCGCGTATCTCGAATACCAGGGGAAGAGTCTCCAATCAATCACGTTCCGGCCGATCTTTCTGAACAAAATTGGCGAGGGCGAGCCCGACGTTCACGACGGGCACACGAATAACCTTTTCCTGGACACGCGCGGCTTACCCAAGCCGGCTACCCGCGATCAAGCACGTTACATCCTCGAGCGCCTGGCTGATGCGTCAAAACCCTTCGGCACGATCATCGACGTAAAGGGCGAAACGGGGGAAATCAAGCTGAAAGCCGGAAGCTGACGCCGCTATTCCACGGGCGTGATTACAAGAGTCCCGATAAAAGGTGCCAGCTCAACCGGTCGATGCAACACCAATCGCGAACTAGAGTTCACCATCTTGCTTGCCGCTTGGTTCGAATTGACAAGCATTGCCCGCTGAGCACAATTCCCGCTTCATCTCGCGAGCAACTCGGAGACGTCCAAGCGCTATTTGATGCAGATTGGGCGGTTGCCAACTCCCAGTGATTCCGGCGTTTGCGAGCAACCACAGGCCGGCCAGGTACGTCCAAGTCCTCACAACGACAGTGACAGCGCTGGGCGCCTAAAGTTCATCGGCACTGAGGACTTCAACATGAGACATAAGCTCGCGATGATTTTTGTTGTAGCTATTGGCTTATTCATGATTTCAACTTCGCTGTTCGCACACCATGGGAATGCAGCGTACGATACCGACAAAAAAGTCAGTGTGTCGGGGACGGTGACGGCGTGGCTTTGGGCTAATCCGCATTGCTTTCTGAAGATCGACGGCAAAAACGACAAAGGTGAACAGACACACTGGATCGTGGAAACCAGCAATCCGCAAGATATGGCCAGACAAGGTTGGGAGCGTAATTCGTTCAAGCCAGGGGATGAAGTCAGTCTCACCATAATACCCGCCAAGAACGAGCGCTCAATCGGGCGTTTCGTCGGAAAAGATAACTTCTTGCTCAACGGAAAGCCGTTTCCACCGGTCGGTAAGCAATAGTTCCGGCGCGACGGCGAGCCAGGCCAACCGGTGATGAGAGCCTCTAACTCTCCTTTTCAAACAGGCGCATTTATTCGGCAGCCAATTGGAAGCATGCAATTCTAGAGCTGGGAGGGATAGGAATGTTGAAGCGTCTAGTTGTAGTGGCGATGGTCCCGATGGGACTATTGAGCCCAACACTTCTCATGCACGCCCAAACCGCCTCGCCGAATGCATCTGGAGGCGCGCATAGCCAGCAGAAATGGAATAATGTTCCGCCGCCAAATAAGTCGGCATACGCGAACGAGAAGTCGGCTCCCGCTCCGCGTCGGGACCTCTCCGGTATTTGGGATGGCTTAACGGAAGGAGGAGACCAAGCAAAAGGCGTCTTCGAGTACCCCGCAACCCTTAAGGATCATCCAGCCGATGAGATCGGCGGGCAACCGGACGAGAGCAACATTATCCGCCAATTGCCGTACACGGCCGCCGGGTTAGCCGCACTCAAAACACATAAGGTTACTGTGGGGGTTCGGGCAGTTGACCCTAGCTTTACAAATTATCCTGTACATATCTGCGACCCGGAAGGATTTCCAGGCATGGAACTTCACGAGCTCAAAGTTATCCAGCTACTTCAAACCAAGAACCAAGTGATACTTATGAGTCAATTCAACGCCCGTGCGCGCACCATCTGGACCGACGGACGCGAACTCCCGAATCCGAAGGACGTCGAGCCGAGGTGGTACGGCTACTCGACCGGCAAATGGGTGGACGATTATACGTTTGTGGTTGAGACGGTAGGCATGGACGAAAGAACCTGGCTGGATCAGGCAGGCCGTCCGCATAGTAGCGAATTAAAGGTGGAGGAGCAGTTTCATAGGGTCAACAACGACAGGCTGGAGCTCACGATGACAATCGATGACCCAAAGTTCTATACCCGGCCTTGGATGGCTCTCAATAAGTTCGTCCTTCACCGCTTGCCGGACGATTTCGATCGTAGGGAGCTGTTTTGCTCGCCATCAGAAAATGCTGAGTACAACGAGATTGTTTCTGATCCGGTCTCCAACGTCACGCCTCAAAAGTAGCAAGCGATTAGGACCCGGTAGCTTTCTCAGCTGCAACCAGCGGAACTCACTGAATGTGTTGGCACGATACAATCCGATTGGCCCTGAACGCACGCCTCAGCGTGGATAACCCAACCACCCACGAACAATACCGCCATAGGTGCCCAGCTTCGCTGGCTCCGGAACCCGAACACGAACTCCCGACATTCCAGTCCATGCTTTGTGGACCGCGTCGTAGTCGCTCGTTTTGGCTGGCTCGTATCGCTCGCGGTAGGCCATCCAGTGGTCTCCCGCGCTGTGAAAGAGCTTGAGCAAGTACCGTGTCCCATCGCGCACCTGCAGATCGTTTTGTTCGGTGCAGCCATACTGGCGGAACAGGTCCACGAATTCCGCCACCAGGTCGAGCTCGCCCATCTCCAATACGGCATAAAAATTCTGGCGCAGAAAGCGGTACAAGTCTGGCGCGTCCGCAATGTAGATCGGATGGCGCCCATAGCCAGTTGGAATGTACGCGATGTGCGTGGCGAGATATGCCGTGTCGTAAAACCTTTTGTCCAATGCCCCGTCCGGATATGCGCGCGCCCCGGCGAGTGAATAGTGCGCCAGAAAGTGCCAAAGCGCGGGCGGCAGATCGCGGGCTTCAGGGGGAAGTTCGAGACCGGGAACCAACTGAGCATCGGTTAAAGTGATGCTCCACATCACCAGATTCCAGATGTCGTTCGTGGAAACGTTTTCTCCCGCCAGCGTCCGATGATAGTCGTAACCGATCGCCGCCGGGAAAGAACCGCACGCTTGATAGGCTCCATTCGTCAGGGCCACCATCAATCGCGTTCGCGCGTCGCCTGACGGCAAGAGAGCCTGGGAGTAAATCGTAAGCGTTACCAGATGCGAAAATTCGTTGCAGGTTGGCGAGTCAGAGCTGCGCCTAAGATAAGGCGCCAGTAACAGCGTCAGAACGCGGCGCGCCTGATCGCGCGCAGCAATCTGGAGGGCCGGCATATTCGCTGCTGCATACGAGGCATCGATTAAGGGCTCAACCGCGTCGTCCGCGAGGGCCCGAACTGTCGTCGGCCGGCTCGAAAAAAGGTCGCTCAGTTCATCGAGTCCCCTTTTTACTGCATATGCAGCGACCTTCGCCTCGTCAGCTGACCACGGTGCGGCACTTAGACTTTTGTGCACTTCGCCAGACGGCCGCCAGCTCTCAGGTATTGCAGCGGGGGCAAGCACGCACAACGATTCCGGACTTCTGGTCGCGCAACCGCAAGTCAACAGCAACAGTAGGATCGCGCTTCGGGTCAGTCCCATAACCTCCGCGTAACCGTTTGGCAACTTCAGCGTCTATCGCGCCTTAGGCGGAACGTAGAATCAATTGCACAACAATTAATCCGCCGCCGCAATGTTTTCAAAGCTGACCTCCAGTGACCAAGGGGGTCTGTCTTCTGTGCTCGGTTGCTATGTCAGTACGGCTCTGTCAGTCGTCGTGCTTGACCTCCCTATCAGCCATGATCTTGTCGCGATAGGTCCGGCTTCGGCGCCTCTCCTTCTTTGCGGTGCGAACCCTCGCTTTCGTGATTTCCAGCGAGCTGACCGAAAACATCGACGGCAATTGCTCAAGCTTCACGGCTTTGCACGATGGGCACCGCGGTATGTCTGAGGCGCGCACGAGTGCTTCGAACTCTCTCCCACAGGATCGACACCGAAAATCAAACAGTGGCATGGTCTGCGCCTCCTCAATTTCAAAGTGCCAGAGGCGGCCACTCCGCCGGGCGTCAGCCTCGACGGAGTTGACCGGTGTCCAGCGAGTGCACGAGCAGAAAGTCGCATGAAGGGCGGAAGGCGTCAAGCAGCGCGGCAGAGATGGCGGCAGCCCCAGTTTCCGAGAACAAAACTTGTCAGGAGTTGAGAACGCGAGAGCTAAGGGTTCACACGTGATTCCAGGGCAAGTGTTTACGCGCCCGCAGCGGTTGCGGCGACTTGGTCGAGAAGTTTTGCGGCGCTCCCCACTTCTTCGACGCCAAATATTAGCAACGGCGCGTGCGTTCTCGGTTTGACGTCAGCGTAGGCGTAGTTGATGTTGATAGCGGCTTCACCGAGAAGCTCCGGATCGCTTCCGGTACGACTGACCCGTTCCAACTTGGATATACACAATCCCAATCTTGCACTGCAGAATTAGGCTGTCGGGATTCTCATGGCCCGTGCTTGAGCTAAGTCGCTGATTGCACGCCATTGCGATTTCCATTGCTCGGCAAACACAGGGTTGGCGACTGGAATGCCTATCCATCACAGTCGCTTTTTACGGTCATCAACCAACTTTCCGGACGTTTCCAAGATCGAAGCGAGCAAGTTCGAGCCGGCTTCTGGCCTTCGATCTCGATAGCTGTATCGAGAACCAGTTCATTTTGAAACACACCTCGATCGCGAGAGGTCGGATGAAATTAAGAATTACGATATGCGCGGTGTTTTTCTTTGCAAGTATGGCGGTTTTCGGCCAGGAACCAAAAATGACTTGGCCCCACAAAATCTCTTTCGAAACCGGATGCGGCTCATACCGAGTTCCTGGTTTTATACTCGGCCTAGACCGCTCCATCACGCAACACCCAACGAGTCTCAATGGATTCAACTGCAATTTTCGCGTTGGCTTTGATCTAAGCAGGCGCTGGTCTCTCGCGGTTCAGGCCTTTAATGCAACGGCTGCGGGAAATGGCTCATGGGCTCGCAAAGATGGTGATGCACAACTCGCAGCGGACGGCGTTTCTGGTTCTACTGCCGGGAGAACTAATTGGAAGCTCGTGGGCGCCACGCTTAATTTCGGCCAAACTTTTCTTCTTCGGGGCAGAGTCCATCCATTCTGGCGAGCCGAATTCGGAGTTGGGAAACTCGACGTCAATTTCCGCGGAGAATTTGACGGCTGCTCAACAGAAGACGTAGGATGCTCCTTTCCCATAATCGAACCGGCGGCGGACAGAGTAACAAGGATCATCCCTATTTTTGGCGGAGAGGGCGGAATTCAAATTGATGTTCCGGGAAATATCCAATTTCGTGTGGGTCCTTACTGGAATACCGGCTTCGGCGGCAACTTTTCAGCGCGATACAGGTTTTAAGGTCGCCCTCCTTATAAGAGGCAGTAGCCTGCTCGTTGACGAGCGGGCTATTCTTTTGGCTTCTTGGGCCTCGCAGGCATGAAGAGATAGCGCACCGTGCTGACGTTCTCGACGTCGAAGACAAGCCGTTCCGCCGAAGCCTCTGCAATGTGGATTCGGTAGATGGACTTGCCAGAAAGGTTATCGATCTGTTCGAAGTAGAGTACCTGGCCTTCTCTCATCTCATCGGGCGTGAAGTCTTGGCGGCAGTGACCAGGGGCTTACAACTGTTCACTATGTGCAGACGCCCTCTCAAGGAATTCCCAGTTGTAAGAACGGCGTGCTTTCAGCAATTCCGTCGGGGATCGCGGAATATTCATTTCGTCACCGAAATGCTGACAGACCCCGAGTCGGGAGCCCCATCGCTGTCAGTCGCCGTTACCGTGATGGTGTGAGTTCCCGTACTCAAGGTGGACGTGTTCAGGGGAAACGAATAGCCCACGTTCGGACAGCCGGGCCTGCCGGGATAGGTCGCACAGACATCGGGACGGCCTAAGCCGTAGGTTGCGGTTCCCACGATCGTCCCATCCACCTTGAAGCTGATTGGATCCCGTCATTTCGAATGGATCTGGCGGTGGCGTTCCCAGCGGGTTACGGCCCGTCTATTTTGTCCAGTTTTCCACAGATAGCCCAGCTATCCGCTTAAACTCACGCTCGTTGTTCGTGGCAAGGGTGACATCCAAAGCCATCGCGTGCGCACCGATCCAAAGATCATTATTTCCAATCAGACGTCCCTTTTTCTCCAATGTGGCGCGAATCTCCCCATACGCTCGTGCTACAGTCGAGTAGAGGCTCTCTACTGGGATGTCCTGAACCAGTTCCTCGAGCTGCGTTAGGGCTTTCGTCCGCTGGCTACTTTTGCACGCCCCATAATGCAGTTCACCGTAAGTAATCGCCGACATGACCAGCTGTCCAGGCTTCAGTCGCTCGAAACGAGCTTTCACCTCGGGCGGTTGGTGCTTGGCGATGTAGATGCAGATATTCGTATCCAACATATAGCGAGGCTTCATAGCGCATCCCGTTTCTGAGGTACCTCATCTCGCCGGCCCTCAACCATAAAGTCGTCCGGCATGGCGCCCAGCACTGCGAATGCTTGCCCCAAATTGCGCTTCGGCTCTCTTAGGACAACCTCGCCTCCGCGGCGCAAGATTTCCACTTCATTGACGTGGAACCGAAATTCTTTCGGTAGCCGTACCGCCTGACTATTACCGGACTTGAAGATTCGGGCTTTGCTCATAAGCATCCTCCAAGGTAAGTATATACACTACGTATATACATTGCAAGACGGACCGCCAAACCTACCGTTGAACATGCAACGCCCTGGAGACGTGCTTGCTATCGTCGACAGCTTGCAAGACGCTGATCTGATCCTACGAAAAATACGAATGTTTAGAGCTAGAGGCAAATGACAAAATAGCAGTTACCTCCCGCCGGAGGAGAGCGGTCCTTCCAATGCCGAGCGGGCGGCCCGAAATTTCATGTCCTGCGGCGGTTGATCGGTACATTGCGCGCACTGAGATCGACAGGTCAGGCATATTTGTCTGATCGCAGCCCTCGAAAGAAAGGCTAGGAGAAGCACATGGCGGAAACCCCGAAGGTGAAGGCTTCCATCGAGACGATGGCTTACTACAACATGATCTTGACTGAAGCCATCTTTCAGTTGCTCGAAGGACTGCTGACACGCCAAGAAGTTAAAGACCGGATCGAGAAACTAAAAACTGAAACGAAGTTGAGCTTCCAAATGATTCAGTAAGCGAAATGCTTAGATAGCCGCCCCATAGGACGAATGAGGCCGGAGCAGCACCCGCATCTCGGCCGGACCCTCTTCGATTTTGACGATCTGGGCATTTAGCGCTGAAGTGCGTGTTTCCTTTCCGACTCGCTGTTCGATCCGAAACTCATGGAATCCTTTTGGCGAGGCCTTGAAAGCGGCTACGAACGGAGACGCATCCTCGGCCTTGATGCGAAGCCAAAACCCGGAGTCGTCGCCGAGATCAGGACGGGCTTTATGTTGCTCAAAGCCAAGCAGACAAACGGTTATGTCCTGGGCGCGGGGCAAAGGTCGCACTCGCCTGATTAGCGGTGTTGCGGTGCGATATTTATCGCGGTAAGCCCAAGAGGTCAACCGATGCTTCGGTGGGCTGTGGGGCAGTTTCCGAAAACCCGACTTCTCAAGACTTGGCTTAAACAGTGAGACATTTAGGGGATAAATGGCCGGGATTCGAACCGTGACACGTAATCGGCAACTCGTCGTTGGCAAGACGTTAGTTGTGGTCGGTTGTCTTTGGTTTTTGTTGGTTCTGTTCCGCATTCCACCTCTTTTTGTCGCGCTTTTCATGTCTGACGTGGTTAGGGCCTCGTGCAGCTGGATTTGACGAAATACTCACAATAGTCGCCGGACGGGAATACATAATGGCAGTTGCTACGGTTTCGCTGGGCGTGCTCGTGTGGCGTCGGGCGATAATACGGAGATGGCCGCTGAGGCCGATTTATGTTGCTCTTGCTCTATCCATCATCGGTGGTGGTACGTGGTACGGTTTGAAGGCACAGGCGCAAGGGAGGCGAGAAGCGGCCTACCAAATGACTCTGCATTCGTATGACCAAGTGCTTAAGCCGGGAACGACTCGGGAGGAGGTAGAGGGTTATCTTGGAGCAAGAAATACTCCATTCGAGCGCATGTGTTGTGTTGATGCAGCAAGGCTTTCCGAACGGGCATCGTGGGATGACCTAGTGAAGATCGGGCAAGAGAGGCCTCCATGGCTTTGTAGCGAGAACTATATCTATGTCGCTTTCCAATTTATTGACCACGAGCCGCTTACGGGGTCAGCCAAGGCCGCCGATGATTTGGACACGCTGAAATCTGTCAGCATTTACCGTCAACTGGGGGGTTGTCTCTGATTTCCGGTAAGTCCGGTCGCGAGCCAAAGCCTGCTAAACGGGATTATCGGTAGGAATAGGCCAGTGACCGAGAAGCGGATTTCCTAGGACTTGGCAATACACGAAGACAGAGGTAGTCTGCCTTTATCATGACGCTCCGCACGAGCGTCGCGATATAGAGACGGCCCTGTCCCTCATCCAGCTCAGGCGGCCTACTCAGGCATCACCCGAAAGACAGTAGCTTTCGAGACCGGCGGCGCCTTCCATGGAGAATATTTTTTTTCTTTAGCCTGGAGCACAGCTGCTTTTTCAGCTGGATCGTTGGCAATGGACAAGGTGCGATCAAACAGTTGGTCTCCTATTTTGAGTCGCACGTGAGGATCACGCAGTATATCGTCGTTCCACAGTTTGCCGGGATTCGAAGAGATATAGAGATTGCCATTATAAACAGCGCACCAAATCGTCACTGAGTGAGGCAGCAGAAACGGGGTCTCGGTCTGAATCTTGATCTGTTGAATTTTGTCCGTGAACGACCAGTCGGTGACTGGGGTAGTGACGAGTTTCCCTCTAAGCCAAAGCCCTGGCAGCCTGCATGACAAAGATCTATTGAACGGCGAACAGTCCTCAGGTTCGAAACCGAAGATTCGCGACGCCGAAAGCAGCAAGATCAAGCAGATTAAGATCGCCCCACCAATCCTCAATAGAATCTTCAATGCTTTCGCCTCTCAGCTCGCAAATTAGTGAGCTCTAATCCCAGCAAGATAGTTCCAATCCAGTATTTCCATGAGGCTTCAGCGAAGATACACCTAACCGCCTCCGTAGTGCTATCCGGGCGATTGTGACCTTTGGGGTTAGCGGAAAGTCCCATGAGTTCAGGCATAAGTCTTGGTAAACGCGGTTGTGTCCATTAAATTGCGTAGTTCCCGGATTGTCGGCAATTCGGAAGTTAACAGGGTTACTTCCGGATAGCCCGTTAATCGGGAGTTTGCCAGTGCAATTCGCGGATGTGTTGGCCTTTTTAAGACCCAAGAAAAGCGATTTTGCCGATCCAAACGACAGGAACGGGGTCACCAAGCTGATAGCTCTCTTCTTCCGCCGATCTCAGGCGAGGTCAAAGCGATCGAGGTTCATCACCTTGGTCCACGCCGCCACGAAGTCGGCCACGCATTTCTGTTGCGCGTCGGCGGAGCCATAGACTTCGGCAAGGGCGCGCAGCTGAGAGTTTGAACCGAAGATCAGGTCGACACGGGTGCCGGTCCACTTGACCTGGTTCGTCTTGCGGTCGCGTCCCTCGTACACGCCATCCGAGCCAGCGGACGGCTGCCATTCGGTGTCCATGTCGAGCAGGTTGACGAAGAAGTCGTTCGTCAGGGTTTCTGGCCGCTTGGTGAAGACGCCGTGGGTGGACTTCCCGGCATTTGCGCCCAGGACGCGGAGGCCACCGACGAGAACCGTCATCTCGGGCGCTGTCAGCGTCAACAGTTGCGCCTTATCGATTAGCAGCTCCTCCGCTGATACGCTGAACGTAGCCTTGAGGTAGTTGCGGAACCCGTCCGCGACCGGTTCGAGATAGGCGAAGGACTCCACATCGGTTTGCTCCTGTGACGCATCGGCGCGACCGGGCGCGAAGGGAACGGTTACGTTGTGCCCCGCCTTCTTTGCCGCCTGCTCGATAGCAGATGAGCCGCCGAGGACGATCAGGTCGGCAAGCGACACTTTCTTGCCGCTGGACTGCGAAGCGTTGAACTCCTTTTGGATCGCTTCGAGTTTCTGCAACACCTTCACCAGTTGCGCTGGCTGGTTGACCTCCCAGTCCTGCTGGGGTTCAAGACGGATGCGCGCGCCGTTCGCTCCGCCGCGCTTATCCGACCCTCGGAACGTCGACGCCGACGCCCAAGCCGTCGAGACCAGCTGGGAAACGGACAGCCCGGACGCGAGGATTTTCGCCTTCAAAGCCGCGATGTCCTGCTCCCCGATTAGCCGATGATTCACTGCGGGGATCGGGTCTTGCCAGATCAGCTCCTCCGCCGGGACTTCTGGGCCGAGATAGCGCGACCGCGGGCCCATGTCGCGGTGCGTGAGCTTGAACCACGCGCGGGCAAACGCGTCTGCGAACTCATCCGGATGCTCGTAGAAGCGCCGGGAGATCTTTTCGTAGACCGGATCGATCCGTAAAGAGAGGTCCGTGACCAGCATAGTTGGCGCGTGACGCTTCGACGTGTCGAAGGCATCCGGAATTGGCGTGGCACCGCCTTTCGCTTGCCACTGATAGGCGCCGGCCGGGCTCTTGGTCAGGTCCCATTCGTAGCCGAACAGGTTCGCGAAGTAGTAGTTGCTCCACTTCGTTGGCGTCTGAGTCCAGGTAACTTCCGGGCCGCCGCTGATCGCGTCTTTGCCTTTGCCTGTGCCATAACGACTCTTCCAGCCGAGGCCCATCTCCTCAACGGGCGCTGCCTCGGGCACGGGGCCAACAAGCTTCGGATCGCCGGCGCCGTGGGTTTTGCCAAAGGTGTGCCCCCCGGCAATCAGCGCGACCGTTTCCTCGTCGTTCATTGCCATACGGCGGAACGTTTCGCGAATATCCTTGGCCGCCGCGAGGGGGTGCGGCTTGCCGTTCGGTCCTTCCGGATTCACATAGATGAGACCCATCTGCACGGCAGCGAGCGGATTCTCGAGCTCCCGGTCGCCCGTGTAGCGCTTGTCGCCAAGCCAGGTGTCCTCCTTGCCCCAGTACACGGCTTCGTCAGGTTCCCACACATCGGGGCGCCCGCCGCCAAAGCCGAACGTCTTGAAGCCCATCGACTCGAGCGCGACATTGCCGGCGAGGATCATCAGGTCAGCCCAGGAGATTTTCCGGCCGTATTTCTGCTTGATTGGCCAAAGCAGCCGGCGCGCCTTGTCGAGGTTCACGTTGTCCGGCCAGCTATTGAGCGGCGCGAAACGCTGTTGGCCGGCGCCGGCGCCGCCGCGTCCATCGCCGATGCGGTACGTGCCCGCGCTGTGCCACGCCATGCGAATGAAGAGCCCCCCGTAGTGGCCGAAATCCGCCGGCCACCAGCCTTGGCTGTCCGTCATCAGCGCGTGGAGGTCCTTCTTCAGCGCTTTGAAGTCGATCTTCTTGAACTCTTCGGCGTAGTTGTAGGCCTCGCCCATAGGATCGGAATGGGGCGAGTTCTGGCGGAGAATCCTAAGGTTCAACTCTTTCGGCCACCAATCGCTGTTCGACCTCATTCCAACATTCGTGGTCCCGTGTACGACCGGGCACTTAATTTCGGTTGCCATCGTTTGCTTCCTTCCTTATCGCGATTGGTCAAAAATTGAGTCAAAAGGCCGGTGGCGAATTGCGAGCCCGTCTTGGCTTTCCCATTCGCGCCTTCGCTGGCGGCCGCGCTTGCTGATGGGCGCCTTTCATGCGGTATCCTCACGCCTATGACATTTAGGAGGAAATGCGCAAGCCCCTCTGCGGCCAATCCCACCAGATGCTAGCTTAAGGGATCATCGTCACAGTTTCCGAAACGATCCCCCGTTTGTTTTGAACACGCTCTTCCAAGGGAAAAGTGAACGCGGTTCGAGGTTAGAATACGCATCAGGGGGACACTGCTCAAGAGATTTTCTAATTTCACGAATCTTCCACCACCAGGTAATAGCCAGCCACGGAAGCGTTGCCAGCAATCCCCATATGAAACCGATCCACTTAATTGACCCATGTCGATTGTACAGTGACGCCAAGGCCAAGCCGAGCCAAGGGAATACATAGAGAATCCAAAGTAAATCGTCGGGCGATTAAATTTCGTCGGAGGTTGATCTTGGAGTAGGCGACGATACGCACGAAATTAGGTGTATATTCGGTCGTAGCTTCGAGACCGAAATGGGCATTCCCGCTCAATCGAGGAGATATCTCATGCGACGATTTTGCTTACCAGTTGCGTGTGCAGCAGGGATCGCGATGTTGGCGTCCCTGGGATTGGCTCAACAGGCCCCAACGGCAGGCCCCTACAAGGTGCTGAAGACGGCCAAAGTTGGCGGCGATGGCGGCTTTGATTATGTTTACGCGGACGCTGTTGGCCGCCGGTTATACGTTCCACGTAGCGGCCCCACAGCCCGAATCACCGTCTTTGATCTGGATACTTTGGAGCCGGCCGGCGAAGTTCCCAATGTCAATGGACATGGAGCTGTAGTCGACCCCAAGACCAATCACGGTTTCGTAACCAGCAATCCCGTCGTGATGTTCGATTCAAAAACTCTTGCGGTCATCAAGACCATCAAAGTACAGGGCAACCCGGACGGCATTCTGTTCGACCCGTTTAACGAGCGGGTTTATGATCTCAGCCACTCCGCGCCGTACGCAACTGTAATCGATGCAAAAGATGGTTCTATCGTTGGCACTATCGATCTGGGGGGAACTCCGGAACAGGCCGTCACCGATGGCAACGGCCACGTGTACGTCGATATCGAAGATAAAGGCAACATCGCAGTGCTAGACGCCAAGACACTTGCAGTGACTGCTCATTACGATGTTTCCGGTAAAGCCGGCGTATGCGCTGGGCTGGCAATCGATGCTAGGAATCGCGTCCTTTTTGTCGCCTGCCGCGATCCCCACGTGATGGTGATCCTCAACGCCGACGACGGCAAAATCCTAACCACCCTGCCACTCAGCGGCGTCACCGATGGTGCCGTGTTCAACCCCGTTACGATGGAAGCATTCAGCTCGCACGCCGAAGGCACGCTGACCGTGATTAAGGAGAACAGCCCCACTAGCTTCGCTGTGGAACAGAACCTGGCCACGATGCCGAGCGCCAAGACGCTCACGCTCGACAGCAAGACAAACCGCATCTTGCTGATCGCGGCAATGTTTGATCCGCCACCGGCTGGGACGCAGCCACTCTCAAACGGACGCATTGCTCGCGGCCCTATGCTGCCGGGTTCGTTCTCCATTCTGACGGTGGCCAAGTAGACGGCCTACGGCAAAGTTCATCTTTTGCAGAGACTGCAGCGCTCTCCAGAAATCGCGGAGACTCTCTTTTCCCTTGCGTCTTCGTTTCTGTCGCCGGGGAGGGGCACCGTTCATTTTGAATGGGTCTTCCAGTGGCATTCCCAACAAAGAGTGATGAGGCTTTTCTTCAACAGCTCGCTCACATTTCGCAGAGATCAAGGCAAGTAACGAAGCACCCAAGCAATAAAATTCCGAACCGGTATACTTGTAGGAAGAAGCAGATCCCAAGTGGAGAAGGTGCCATGAAAAATAATGACAGCCTGGAAACGGCGTCGTCTCATGTCTCCTCGGGTTCTTTGAGAGCTAAGGATATTCTGAAAAACGCGTTTGCATGCACGGACTCTTTGACTAACGATGAAGTTCTGCGACAAATTGGCAATGTTTTCGCTGCAGGCGTAACTCGGCTCGGCTCATGTACGGGCTCCGCCTGGTTGATATCATCCAAAGCCGGTGAGTTTCTAGAAGCCTTTTGGTCCGATCTTCAGTCGCTTAATGAAGGGGACCGAGAAGCTGTGATAGTAGGGATCCAGGTAAGACCAGAGCAGTCTGAGAAAGTTCGAGACGGGGGGCGACCGAAAGGCGCAAAAGCGCAGGACTTTGAACAGCAAATTCGCCTGGCGGCCGCATTGCAGTTTCTCGGTTGTTCGAGGGCGGGAATGGTGCCCTTCCTCTATCCTGCCCAGCATTGCGAAGAGGCCGGCAAATGGGCAATCGACAAACTCCTCAGCCGAGACGCCGTTTTGATCGAGCAAGAATATATCGAGATGAACGAAGCTCTCGCGTTAAAAATAGTCAAAGCACACGTTACGGTCGAACTCGCTGAACGTATCGTCAGGCTAGATTTGTAATCCTTTCCATTTCACCCATAGTCCTGATGAAAAGGGCCTACGGCCTTTCTGCCTACTTCCGGACTCGCTTCGCCCAGGGCCAAGAACACTAACTCGCTCCTTCAGCTCGAGTTGAATGGATTCTGGCAAAACTCGTGGACAAAAATGCTGTAGGTATTTGTCCGTGGGAAAGCCACTTCCCCTCGTCATATTGTTGACTGTGGCCGTGAATCAAACGGCTCTAAAGAGAGGAGAAGTTAATGTATTTCGCAGAAAACCCACGTCTTGAGAATCAGTGCGAAAATGCAGCAGTAGGCGAGGAGGCTACAACCGCCGCCGGATCCACGACGTCCACGGCGGCCGTGGATGCGGATTCGATTTCGAAGAGCGGTATTCGGTTAGGTTGGCCGACTATTATCGCAGCTTTCATTGGGGCAGAGAGATACAGCGATTTGCAGGGCTTAAGAATAGCGCTCGAGGAAGGACTCGGCGCATGTTCCGTTGTGCCAAAGCCCATGTCGCTTGCGGAGTTAGTGAGAGCCTCCGAAGGCCACGAACGTCCCCCGTCATGGGTTAGCACGTGTCCCAGTTGCGGTGAGACTTTTTGCATACACAAGGTATGCACGCGGTGCGAGAAGTGTGATTCGTGCTCCATTGAAGGGAATGCTCGGAAGAACTCAGTCGCCGACCAATCATCTCTGGAGAATTGCGATGAATGATTTCGAACCACGACGGAGTGGGGATAACAATCAGCCGAGAATGAATGAGGAGTCGATACAAACCTCAAAGCCCGACGTTGTGTCGAAATCGGCTACAGGACCACGTACGCGAGATGGAAAGCAGCGGTCCAAAATGAATTCGGTAAAACATGGAATCTTCGCGGCCGGGATTCTGAGGGGATTTGAGCGGAAAGCGGATCACGAGAAGCTTGTGGAAGAGCTGCGAAATTGCTTCCAACCTCAGAATGTGATTGACGAGCTGCGGGTGGAGAAGCTCGCTATGCTCTTCAGGAGGCAGCGTCGTCTGCTGATCTCGGAATCTGCTGAAATTCTCAAGCAACTTAGTGATTGCAAGCTCCAGAAGGAAGCTCTCGAACAAGAAGACCGAGTCAATTCCAAGAAGAGCGAGAGAGGTTTGATGGAATTCTTAGCTAATCCTTTCGTCGTCGAGCGATGCATACAACTCCTTACTGACTGGCGCGAGCGCCTTTGTCAGAGGGGATATGATTCGTATTTTGATCTTCCCCTTATGAGAAAACTCTATGGTAGATGTCCCGGCGAAGAGCTAGACGTGCGCACGCAGCAGGGGATAACAGAAGCGTTTGCGAAGTCTGAACGGAAAAAGCCTGATGTATGGTCAGAAAAAGACACAAACGAGTTCCAGGGAAAACAGTGCAAAGAGTTGATGGCCAAATTGGACGGCGAAATCGAATATCTGAAGCACGTCAAGAGTGTGTCCGATTCTATGACTGCAGAATTAACAGAGAATGAGAGGAACTCTCAACTCGTTCCACGAGCCGAAAATCTCGATCGCTTCATTCGGTACGAAGCATACATTTTTCGCGAGATTGATCGTACTGTCGCCCAGTTGAAATGTGCCCGAGCAGCGGAGTAACTTTCGTTGGTGGGTGCACATCCTTCCATTCCATGCCGTAATTCCTCGAATCAATGTCCGCTTGTCCTGATAGGAACTAATTCCAATCTCGGGCATACATCTCTTCCGACAATCCCGTGAGTCGGGCACAATGGCCGAGAGGCCATCAAAAGCTATTGGGGAATGCGCAAGCGTGCGGCGCCCTCGCAGTTCAGGAACCCTAGCAGACCGCACCTACTTTTTCATTGCACTGGTCGCGAGGCCGTGAGGGCTAATACTACATATATAGTACAGAGATTTGGACCAACGCGGTGGAGGGACAAAATTACAAAACGAACTCCACTTACTCTCATGTGATCAGTGACTTAACAATTCGGGATCATACGAGAATGTGCTAAGGAAGGGTACCTGCGGCGTTTCCTATTTAAGGTTCAGATAGCGGGCAGGCAGAAGAGACTAAGACAAGAGAGAGGAAATTACAAAACGAACTCGGGTAAACCCTTTTTGATTCAGTTGCACATGGCAGTGCGACCTCCTAGATTCGAAGCCGGCGGCTTGAGCGCCTCCAGAGGATGCGGCTCGGCCAACCCGTCACGCCTCCTATTAAATGTCCAAATAACAGGATAGAGAACGACTGAACAACCGCATAGGTCTGTGCCCCTTTCGCTGGGCGTTTTTTGTAGGATCGCTCGGGATGCCTCGCTCATATGACTATTCTCCTTCGTCACGCACTTCTGCACATTGACGAGAGCCGGGAACCACTGTGGACGCTGGAATGGCGGGATTGTACACCCGGGTGTCCTCGGTCGCGCCACTCTGAGTTCTGAATCAGGCACTTTCCGAGAACAGGGAATTATCAGGCTTGACGGGTCTGCGCGATGCCACTTGTAATTATCCGACGATAGTGTAATTTCCGTTTGTGTCACCCACGAAGGAGATCACACCCCAGATGGCAACAATGTTGAAGACTGGCCGGTTCGCGAGAACAGCGTGCCTCGCGCTTCTCTTCGCGATCCTGTGCGCGATGGGCGTTGCCGTGCGGGCCCAATCGATTGGGACGGCGAATGCGATAACGATCACCTTGACCGGGCAGTCGATGATCCGGTCGGATATCCGCGTGACCGCACCGACGGCGGTGCCGCTGATCCAGGGACTGCTGAAGGGCGATGTCATTTTCACTAACCTGGAATCCGCGGTCGCCGAAAAAGGCGAGACCGTCCAGGAGGGCAGGGGCTTTCTCACTCCGCCTGAAGCGCTCGATGCGCTGAAGACTTTCGGCTTTAACTTGGTGGCGTTATCCGGCAATCACGCATTCGATCTGAAAGTGACCGGCATTCAGAACACGCTTCGCGAAGCGGATAAGCGGAACATCATTCATGCCGGAACCGGAAATAACGTGGCCGAGGCTGCGGCGCCGGGTTATCTGCACACGCCGAAAGGCACCATTGCCCTGATCGCGAGCGCTTCAGGCCTGATTACGCCCGGAGGAAGCGCCACGGCGGACCGGCCCGGCGTGAATGAGCTGCGCGTGGAAGCCGGCGACAAAGAAAATGAGGCCACCAACGACTTGCCCGGCGCGTCCGCGAACACGCCCAATCCGGAAGATGCGCGGCGCATCCTCGAAAGTATTCGTGATGCCCGCCAGCACGCTGACGTGGTGATCGTGTACCAACACAACCACGTGTTCGGAAATCACTCGTTCGCGACGATTTTTACCGAAGGGATGCCGGAGCGGCTGGCCCCGAACGATTGGCTCAAGAAGTGGACGCACGAGGAAATCGATGCAGGCGCGGACATCATCGTCATGCACGGCGCGCCTTTATTGCATGGCATGGAGATTTATCACGGCAGGCCCATCTTCTACGATCTGGGCAATTTCATTTACAACGCGCCGCCGACGTTGACCTACATCGACGAACCGATGAGCTGGGAGAGTGTGGTCGCGTACGTCGAGTTTCAGGGTGCCGCTCAAAGGAAGACACTCAAGTCCATTTCGCTTCGGCCGATCGCGTTGAATGTTGTGGGCGAGGGCCAGCCCGATATTCACAACGAGTACACCAATAACCAGTTCCTCGATACACGCGGCTTGCCCGCGCCGGCGACTGGTTCGAGAGCGGGTTACATACTCCAGCGCCTGGCCGAAGCGTCAAAGCCCTTTGGCAC
>Ga0207118_1006_pt1 | contig 60277 bp, 61 predicted proteins | sample Alteio_BWMinHeat_42_FD_153507 | JGI IMG/M metagenome (GOLD analysis project Ga0207118, IMG submission 153507) | Enriched cells from forest soil in Barre Woods Harvard Forest LTER site, Petersham, Massachusetts, United States -... | ecosystem: Environmental > Terrestrial > Soil > Temperate forest >...
ACGCGGTCGCGTGATGCGCAAAGTCAAGGGCGGCCTGATGGTAGATATCGGCATGGAAGCCTTCTTGCCTGGCTCTCAAATCGACAACAAGCGGATCAAAAATCTCGACGAGTTCCTCAATAAAACTTACGATTTCAAAATCCTCAAAATCAATATTGAGCGAAAAAATATCGTGGTCTCTCGCCGTGAAATCCTCGAAGAAGAACGGGTGTCTCGCAAAGCTGAAATGCTCGAAAACATCCGCGAAGGAGCCGTACGCAAAGGGATCGTGAAAAACATCACCGACTTCGGCGTATTCCTCGATCTCGATGGCATCGATGGCCTTCTCCACATCACCGACATGACCTGGAAGCGGATCAAACATCCTTCTGAAATGGTCCACCTCGGTCAAGAGCTAGAAGTCGTCATTCTCCACATCGACCGCGAAAAAGGAAGGGTCGCTCTCGGCCTCAAACAAAAAGAGACAAACCCATGGGAAGAAATTGAAAAGCGATATCCACCAGGCACAAAAGTCCACGGCAAGATCGTCAATTTGGTCTCCTATGGCGCGTTCATGGAGATCGAAAATGGCATTGAAGGACTGATTCATGTTTCTGAAATGTCTTGGACAAAGAATATCACAGATCCAAGCGAAATGGTTCACGTCGGCGACGAATTGGATGCGATTGTCCTCTCCGTCCAGAAAGAAGAGGGAAAAATCTCTCTCGGCGTGAAGCAGTTAGAGCGCAACCCTTGGGAAGATGTCGAGCGCAAATATCCTGTCGGCAGCAGCGTGGTCGCAGAGATCCGCAACCTGACCAACTACGGCGCATTTGTCGAATTGGAACCAGGTGTTGACGGTCTGATTCACATCTCCGATTTGAGCTGGATCAAGAAAGTATCCCATCCTTCTGAAGTCTTGAAAAAGGGCGATAAAGTGGAAGCGGTGATCCTTTCTGTAGACAAAGAGAGCAAAAAAATCACTCTCGGCGTAAAACAACTCAGCCTAAATCCTTGGGAATCGATTGAAAGAACACTGCCTGTAGGATCGCTAGTGCATGGTGTCATCACCAAAACGACTGCCTTTGGCGCTTTTGTTCAGCTCGACAATGGCATCGAAGCTCTGATCCACGTAACAGAACTCTCCGACCAACCATTTGGAAAAGTCGAAGATGTCGTCTCCAAAGGCGATGCCGTCACTGCAAAAGTGATCAAGCTCGATCCAGAACATAAGAAAATCGCTCTCTCGATCAAAGAATACTTGATCGAAAAAAACCAACAGAATCGCAACGATATCGTCGTGAGTTCTAAAGGCAAGAAGAACAAAAAGAAATCGCGCGAACGCGACGAAGAAGATGAAGAGTAAAAATATTAAAATAAGGTTTTCGGATGAATAAAGATCTAATAGCTATTTTTGAATATCTTGAGCGAGAGAAGGGGATTAAGCGGGAAATCGTGATCAATGCGATCGCCGATAGCCTCCGCGCCGCCGCTCGCAAAAGCGTCAAAGGCCTTGGAGAAAAGGTCAGCGTAGAAATTCATCCGAAGACCGGCGAAATCGAAGTGTTCACGCAGAAAAAAATCGTGGAAAAAGTGGGAAATCCGCAAGAGGAGATCTCGTTCGAGGAAGCCAAGGTGTTAGAACCCGAATGCCAAATCGGCCAATGGCTCGAAATCGCCATCACGCCGCAAGATTTCGGGCGTATCGCCGCTCAAGCCGCACGCCAGATCATCTCGCAAAAGCTCAAGGGAGCCGAGCGAGATGTGATCTATGAGGAATACCGGCATCGCATCGGCGAAATCATCTCTGGAACAATCAAGCGATTCATCCGCGGAAGAACCATCGTCGTCGATCTCGGCAAAGTAGAAGCGATCTTACCAGAACGAAATTACCCGAAGCTCGAAAGATACAACGTCGGCGAAAAAGTGCAAGCTCTCCTCCATGAAGTGCGCGATACTGAAAATGGTGGCGCAGAAGTCATATTGACCCGAAGCCACCCCGAATTCGTCTCCGCTCTTTTCACCCAGGAAGTACCCGAGTTGCACGACAAGACGATCGCCATTGAGAAAATCGTCCGCGATCCAGGCTACCGCACGAAACTAGCTGTCCGTTCCTACGATCCAAAAGTAGATCCCGTTGGGACTTGCGTCGGCGTACGAGGAACACGCATTAAAAACATTATCCGTGAACTCAACAACGAAAAAATCGACGTCGTCCCCTTTTCGGACGATCCTATTCAACTTCTCCAAAACCTCTTGGCCCCCTCTGAAGTTCGCAAGTTAAAATCCTTTGACCACAAGGTTTCCATCGTCGTCATCGATGAGGATTATCCAATTGTGATCGGCAAAAAAGGAATGAATGCTAGGCTCATCGGCCAAATGTTGGAGCGGGATCTAGAAGTCCAAAAGATGAGCGAATACCAAAAAATTCTCACCATCCACATGGCAGAGCTTGGAGAATCTGAAGACTCCTCTCTCGATGAGAAGATTAAAATTGAAGGCGTCAGCGGCCTCATCACTGAAAGTTTAGTTTCCGCTGGCTACGACACACTCCGCAAACTGATGAAAGCGGATCCTGTTGAAATCCCCACAAAAGTTCCAGGCGTCAACTACTATGATCTTGCCGACAAAATTTTGGAACAAACGCGTAAAAGAAAGGGTTAATTCTTGGCCAAACAGTTCAAAATCAACATCAAAAACGCGCAGCTTTCGCAGGCTCTGAAAACGAAGCCGGAGGTGACTCCAGAACCAGCTTCGCCGCAAAAACGGCTGACTCGTCTCAAAGAAGAGATGAGCGCTGTCAAGCAAGAGGAACCGCCTAGGCGCAAGTCAAGAATCATGAAAGTTTCCCCGGAAGCTCCCGAAACAACAGAACCTAAGGTCATTGAAGAGCGCCCCCTTGTACCTGAAATGGTAAAAGAGGCTGAAGTTGTCGAACCCATTTCCTCGCCCGCTCCCCTAATTAAAGAAGAACCGATTCTGCCAAAACCTGAGATCAAAGAGGAATACATTCCCTCGAAAATTGAACCTGCGAAAATAACTCCCCGAAAAGATCTCAAAGCGAAAAAACCCAAAGAAGAAATCAGATTCGACGCACGCGACCGCCAAGGACTTCGCGATATCGATAATGAAGCTTGGCGTAAACGGCGTCAGCACAAGCCAATCAAACGGACGTTCCAAGAAGAGGTCGTAAGGCCAAAGACGTTAAGCATTCGGAGCCCCATCACAATCAAAGACCTCGCGGCTGCAATGAAGCTCAAAGCTTCGCAACTCATCGCAAAACTCTTCATGAAAGGCGTTGTCCTCACTCTCAATGACTTTCTCGACGATGAAACAACCATTCAACTGTTGGGCCACGATTTTGACTGCGATATCACCATCGACACTTCTGAAGAGCAACGGATCCGCATCACCGACCAAACCATTCGTCAAGAGATTGAAAAAACAGCTCCCGATATCCTCATCCTACGTCCTCCTGTCGTCACCTTTATGGGCCACGTCGATCACGGCAAGACATCGCTAATCGACTATATCCGCAAATCGAACCGCGCAGCGCAAGAAGCTGGGGCCATCACGCAACACATCGGTGCCTTTAAAGTTTCGACTGCGGCTGGCGATGTAACGATCCTCGATACTCCTGGCCACGAAGCGTTTTCTGAAATGCGCTCCCGCGGCGCCAACGTCACCGACATCGTGATTCTCGTGATCGCCGGCGACGAAGGCATCCGCGCACAGACAGACGAAGCGATCCGCCAAGCCCGCGAATCAAAAGTACCGATTCTCGTCGCCCTCAATAAATGCGATAAACCAAATTTCGATGCGCAAAAAGTCTATCGAGAACTCGCCGATAGAGAACTTCTCCCTGAAAGCTGGGGCGGCACCACAATCACCGTTGATTGCTCCGCCGCTTCTGGAAAAGGAATCCCCGAACTTTTGGAAATGATCGCGCTGCAAGCTGAAATCCTCGAGCTGCGCGCCAATCCAAAAGCTCGCGCTCGTGGAACCATCCTCGAGTCGGAAATGCATAAAGGAATGGGCGCCGTTGCTACAGTTCTCATTCAAAACGGAACTCTGAAAAAGAACGATGCCATCGTCTTCGGATCTCACTTTGGACGCATCAAGACAATGCAAGACGAATATGGCAAATCTCTCGATGAGGCAGGCCCTGGTTCGCCTGTAAAAATCACCGGCCTTTCCGACCTTGCCCTCGCTGGCTTCGAGTTCATCGTCGTGAAAAACGAAAAAGAAGCTCGAGAACTCGCTTCGGCTCGAGAAGAAGGCGCCGCACGCGCGCAACAACAAGTCAAGCTCTCTAGCCTCGAAAAAATGATGGCAAAGAAAGAAGGTGCGGAGATGAAAATCCTTCCTCTCATCCTGCGCGCCGACGTGCAAGGATCTTTGGAAGCACTCCAAAGCTCGCTGCTTAAAATCCACTCGAAAAAAGTGCGCCTCGAAATCGTCCACGCCGACGTGGGCGAAATCTCCGAGTCGGACATTGATCTTGCCCTCGCCTCGAAATCGACCATCGTCGGTTTCCACACGCGCATTGAGAGCCATGCTGCAGACATCATCAAGCACAAGAAGGTTCCCGTCATCGCCGAAGATGTGATCTACCATCTAGTCGATCATGTCAAAGAGCGGATGAAAGCGCTTCTCGACAAGATTCCACAGGAAAATGACATTGGAACCGCCGAAGTCAAAGCGGTCTTTAAATCCTCCCAGCTCGGCCTCATCGCCGGTTGCGCAATCTCTGAAGGGATGATTAAGCGCGGCTGCCTGATCCGACAAATCCGCGGCAATGAAGTCATCTGGAAAGGCAAACTGGCCTCTCTAAAACGGGGCAAAGAAGACGTCAAAGACGCAAAAGAAGGCTTCGAGTGCGGGATTCTCTTAGAAGGGCAAACCGATATCAAGGAAGGCGATAAATTCGTCGGTTATGAAATCACCTACTTGGATCAGGATCTGTGAAAAAGAACCGATTGGAGAAGGTCAATTCGCTCTTGAAGGAAGTCATCTCCGAGGTGATCCAACGAGAAGTGAAAAATCCTCACATCAATACCTTCATCACGGTGACCAGCGTTGAGACCTCGCCCGACCTCCATCACGCGAAAGTCTATGTCAGTATGATTGCAGAAGATAAGGCCAAAATCCTAACTGCCCTCCAATCCGCTGCCGGATTCATCGCCGTCCACGCTTCCAAAAAAGTAGAGCTCCGTTACTTTCCCGAGCTCATTTTCAAGCTCGACACCGGCATGGAAGAGCAAATGCACATCCAAGAGATCCTGAGCAAAATCGAACAGGAGCGACTCTCTCGTGGCGAGCAATAACGGTATTTTACTTGTAGACAAAACGAAAGGATCGACCTCTTTTCGTTTGGTCTCATTGCTGAGAAAACTGACAAAGATCGAAAAAATTGGCCACTCTGGCACTCTAGACCCGTTTGCAACGGGCCTCATGGTCATGTTGATTGGACGTGATTTTACGAAAAGATCGGATGAATTTTTGACTTGCGACAAAGAGTATGAAGCGGTGATTCATTTGGGGATTGCCACGGATACATACGACATTGAGGGAAAGATTACTTCCCGTTCGGAACTTGTGCCCACTTTGCGCGATGTAGAGCTGATTGTGAAAACTTTCAACGGCGACATCCTCCAAATCCCACCCATGTACTCCGCTAAAAAAGTCGAAGGAAAAAAGCTCTACGACTTAGCGCGCAAAGGCGTGACCATTGAAAGGCAACCGGTCAAAGTAAATGTCGAACTCAAAGTGTTGAGTTATGATTATCCTGAATTACGAATTCATGTCCGCTGTAGTAAAGGGACCTATGTCAGAAGTCTGGCCCATGACATTGGGCAAGCACTACATTGCGGAGCCCACCTATCTTCTCTCATCCGCGTCCGCTCCGGCCCATTCCATCTCATCGACGCCATCCCCCAACTCCTCTTGCAAAATCCCAGCTTTGACGTAACGCCCTATTTGCGGTCCGTATGAAGTACGCTTTCAGCATTGGCACCTTTGACGGAGTCCATCGAGGACATCAAGTTCTCATCCAAAAACTTCGCTCCTTTGGCGTTCCCACTGCCGTGGTCACTTTCCCCGAACACCCTTTACAGGTTCTAAGACCTCCTGCTCCCCTTCCCATCATTCCCCTTTCCACCAAACTCTCTCTCTTAAAATCTTTCGGCATCGACCACACCATTGTCCTCCCTTTTGCCGACATTGTGGCCATTCCCTTTGACCAATTTTTAGATTCCCTCCCCATCTCCCACCTCGTCCTCGGCTCCGGCTCTGCCTTTGGGCATAAAAAACTGGGCACAGAAGCCAACGTTCGCACCTGGGCGGCAAACAAAAATGTCCATGTCGAATACATCCCCAAACTTGAAAACATCTCCAGCTCCCAAATCCGCGCTGCCATTGCCGCCGGCAATTTGGAACTGGCCCAACAACTTTTAGGGTACCCTTATGTCTAATTTCTCTTGTGGTATCGTCGGCCTCCCCAATGTCGGCAAATCAACCCTCTTCAATGCCCTCACCCGCAAACAAATCCCCTCCGAAAACTACCCCTTCTGCACCATCGACCCCAATGTCGGCATCGTGAACGTCGTCGACCATCGTCTCAACGTCCTTTCCGAAATGTCCCATAGCAAGAAAATCGTCTACGCCACCTGCACCTTCGTCGACATCGCCGGCCTCGTCAAAGGCGCCTCGCAAGGCGAAGGCTTGGGCAACCAATTCCTAACCCACATCCGAGAAACCGATGCCATCGTCCAAGTCGTCCGCTGCTTCGACAATGAAAACGTCATCCATGTCGCCGGCCGAGTCGATCCTCTCCAAGACATCGAAGTCATCACACTCGAACTCATCCTATCCGACCTCCAAATGGTCGAAAACACCATGGGTAAAATCGAAAAACAGGCCAAGACAAAAAAGGAACTCCTGCCCGTTCTCGAGTTCTTCAAAAAAGCGCAAAACCACCTCAACCAAAGCCTCCCGCTCCGCTCCCTTCCCCTCACTCCCGAAGAAGAAGAGCACGCCAAACTCTATCCCTTCCTCACCAAGAAAAAGGTCCTCTACATCTGCAACGTCGGCGAAGCCGACCTGCCCGCCATGGACAACCCCTACGTCCAACGGGTTCGCGAATTTGCCGCCAAAGAAGGGAGCCGCGTCGTCCCCATTTGCGCCAGCCTAGAAGAAGAGATCTCCCGCCTCGACGAAAAGGACGCTAAAGAATTTCTGATGAGCCTAGGCCTCAAGGAATCGGGCCTAGACCGCCTCATCCGAGAAGCCTTCCATCTCCTCGGCCTGATCACCTACATCACCACCGGCGAGATCGAAACCCGCGCCTGGACCATCGCCAAAGGGACCCCTGCCGACAAAGCCGCCGGCAAAATCCACTCCGACATCGAGAAAGGGTTCATCCGCGCCGAAGTGGTCGCCTACCCTGACATGCTCCACTACAAGGGCCGCGTCGGCGCCCGCGAAGCCGGCAAGGCCCGCTCCGAAGGCCGCGAATACATCGTCCAAGATGGCGATGTGATTTTGTTCTATCATAGTTAAGTTCTGCAGCGAGCTAAGTTTTTGACAATGGAAAATATTTTTTTGCATCGTTTAATGAGAAGCCAGCCCATTCTACGCGATAGTCGGCATAGCGCTTGATGATATTTTGAGCTTTGAATTGAAGCTCATAAAGATTGAGCCTTTTGGGGTTCATCTTCACTTCTGCAATCAGGATTTCTTTGTCGAGATCATTGATTGCGATGATATCAATTTCATTGAGATTTTTTTGATTCCCAATAACTTCCTATTCGATTGTATTTCTTTTGAAGAGCTAAAAGTTCTCGAAAAAAGCGTTCCAAAAAGTGACCACAATAGGTGGAGTAATCTCGATCAATGATTCTGCGAATATAGGAAAAGTTTTTAAGCTCGATTGCACTCCGATTTCTGTATAAGAACCGAAACCAAAAATTCAAAAAAGGATCTTTGATGGCAAACTTTAAATTACGAGATGTCGGCTTGTCATCGAAAGGCATGATCCGATAGATTAGATTATAATTTTCCTCCAGTTTTTCTATATATCCGCCTACATCGCGTCCGAGGATTGATTCGATTTCTGGGCGAGACGTTTTTCCTACCGACATCAATTCCAAAATAGCAAAATAGGTGCCATATTCTTTGCCAAATTCTTCAATGAGAAAATTCTTCCCTTCTTCGAGAAAAGGGGAAAATTCACTGAGCATAAATGATAAGATATCATCCCTTGATTTCACCCCGTTCGTCATCAGTATGTCGAGATATTTGGGAACTGATCCAGTGAGAACATAAAAATCAAAAATATCTTCCAATTTGGAGATTTCATGATCTTTTAATAGAGTAGCTAGCGTATGTATGGAGAAGGCATGGAGTTTGATTGTCCGGTCGGCTCTGCCAAAAAGAGGCTCTTTTTTGTCTTCAAAGATTTTGTGCATCAATGAGTAGACCGACCCTACAGCAATAAACAACATTTTGGCTTCTTGCTTATAGGAATCCCATAGATTTTGCAGTTCAGAATAAACGGCTGGATTTATATTGAAAAACTCTTGAAACTCATCGATAATAACTACGATTTTTTCTTTCTTCGCATATTCCAAGAGATAAGTAAACAAATCTTTGAAACGCCTAATTTCCCCTATAATGGGAAGCGGGAACTTTTTTTCTTTTAATAGAAGCAAAAAGTCGTCACAAAGCAAAACTTCGGGCTTTTTTTCGATAAAAAAATAAAAAAAGGGGCAGTTTTTGGCAAATTCTGTCGCCAGAAGGGTCTTGCCAAGGCGTCGGCGCCCGGTCAAAACGATCAGCTTTCCACTCTCATCTACCTGATCCCAAAGCTGTTTGAGCACCAAAAGCTCATTTTCTCTATTGTAAAAACGCATCCGTAACCTTCATTACCGTAACAGTCGTTACTGTAACAATGGTTACGTTTTATTGTCAACCTGAGTTTTGGGTTTAGCTGCCTATGAGATTCAAGGAGATTTCGAGCATATTTTTGCGCTTTGGAGCCGAGGACAATATCGGGACGAGCATCTTGCCGAGGCGAAAGTGCAAAAAGATGCCGAAAGAACTTGAATATCATGCAGATAAACCCAAAACTCAGGTTGTCAAGGGAGACAAGCCTTGATGCGATCTATAACTAATGGGTGATGTCCGCCCAACTTAGTCCCAGAGTGGAAAGAACACTCGTTTCAAAGCTTTTTAGTGTTAAAGAACCGTGAAAGGCTCGATGAAGTCGATCTCTGACTTGGTCTTTGTCCTCTATTTTCGTTAGAAGGAAGTTTAAATAGGCTTCATCTTTATCGAGAAAGGCACGGATCAATCCCTTTAGGATAAGATGAAGAGGCAGCCATATGTCTCCCCACGCATTCAATATATGCTCAATTACTGGAATCGCTTTCTGATCCACTGCTATACGAGGAAAATCGTCAATAAAACCCGCCTTCGTCTTCAAAATATCTCGAGCAAGCCCAAACTTTTTATGGGCCATAGCAATCAGGGCAAAGCGCCTACGACACGTGTTATCAGTTGGATCCAGCCTTTGGCATATCTTCAACATCAGCAGATCGTGTTCTGAAGAAAATACATCATGCCATTTACATTGCAAGAGCACATAGCATTCATGTGTCAAGGCTCGTTCCACAAGAGCAAATTTTCTCTTCTGCAATAATTCATCCATCAGATCAGTGAACAATTCATTCAATACGCCACTGTTGGCAGGAGCGAAATGCTCTGCAAGCAAATCGATAAACTTTCCAGGTTCTTGCATCTTGTCCAAGTTCTCAACAAGAGAGTAGGCAAAATCATTTAACGGAATCTCAGCAGGTGTCATTCGTTTTAAAATTTCTTCGCAGATTTTCAACTGATTTTCTTTCATGGCAAAGAACAATGCTAGACATAAACCACCCGAACTCCATTGTCTTGTTCTAAGAAGCTCACAGGCAAGAGCTGTGTCTGATTTGATCGCGTGCTGAAGTTCCTTCTTATCTAAGAGATGGAAGGCCCACTCCCTCTGATGAGGGTTAAGTAAAGCAGAAAAAAGGAGAATGATCTTTGCATCAACTTGATCATCTAATTGATGAGGACTGACAGGAATCAATTTCAAAAGACCGAGTGTATGGAAATGAGTCAGGGCATTCACGTGATTTTGTTTGATGAGTTTACAAACAATGACGTTGAAATACTTACACTGAAAAGAGTCATGTGCTTCTAGTTTAGCTTTCAGTTCTTTTACTTTTTCTAGGCTCTGAAAAAAGAGACTCGGACAGATGCGATTGAGCTCCGCCATCGCCTTCTGTTGATCTTGTTGAACATGAACATTAACCGGCGATGACATCGTACCCCTTCTTTAGGGCAAGCCCTAGTGTTGTATAAGCAACGCAACAAGCGAAAAGAGGGCCCAAGCAGCCATCCACCCAGTTGATGCGGCGGTAGCTTCTTGCGACTGGCTTAGGAAACGGATCTAAAATGCGGGCCATAGCGCCTTCAAATTCCACTTTCGCAGTGCTCATCCTATAGGCCATATTGAGTTTTGTTTTTTGTCTTCCCGTCAGCGGCACTACATTCATCTCTATCAGCTCATCAAAAGAGTGTTCATCGCCAGCGACAAAAGCCTTGGACAAGCCCAGAAAAAATGCAGCTTGCCGGTCTTGCTGAGGCACTCGAGGAATGAGGATCTTCATCATTTCAACGGTGGCACTACTCAGCAACTTGCTCGCCCACAATTGCTCTTCAAAGCTGCCTTGGAACGGGAAACTTTTGAGCATCTCTTCCGCAAGTTGGTTCCTTCCCTGATTCAGGGCAATGCCCATCAATTCTTCTCTTGTTTTGAAACACTTGAGCCGCTTACAAAGCTTCAATGCCAGCTGATCCTTTTTCTCCGAAGAGGGAAAGATAAACCAATCGGTGGAAATCTCATCCAGCTGCCAATTCTGATGGGCCAAAAATTGCTCCACAATATCCAAACGATCGTGATGAAGCAAATCATCTATGATCGAAGTTATATTAGGCCTAAACATGCCGCCGAGGGCAAGCTCGGAATGAACAAACAAGTCGATGAGCCATTCTCGATCAGACATTTCCATCAAAGCTTCGGAAACGCCCAGAGGAAAGTTTGGATAGGCCACGCCTTTTGTTTTTAAAATAGCTTCACAGACCTCTCGGTCATTTTTACGCATGGCAGTGGGTAAAATAGACGTTCCCAATTGAGGAACTTGTACAAGGATCTCGCGAGCTCTTTTCGATCTCCCAGACTCGACAGCCTCCCTTAGTTCCAACCATAGCAAGAGTCCGGAATAGCTCTCAGCCCCTCGAGTGTGACCATAAAGATAGGCTTGCGCTTTTTTATCTTTAGGAAAAGGCACCAGTTCATGAGGGTGCACTTCAGGAGCCGATTGTAATTGTAATATGCCACAAGAGGCGAGATCTTGAAGTCTACTGTAACAATTGGATTGCTGGGCAGTTGAAGTTACGATCAGGTTGTTCAGAGATACAGGTCTTCTTATCAGCTCACGCAATGCTCCTCTCTCTTCGCCCAGCATATGAGGGAGCACATCGGGATTCTCTTTCAACCTGCTGACAAGCCCCTTTACATACTCGTCTGCAACCCCTTTCCAGCATTTGTTAACCGCAGCGACTTGATCGTTCAGCCCCAGATAGGAAAAAACCTTATGCAAAAGATCGCTAGAAGGCGCGGCCCATCTCGATGGAGGTGGCGGTAAAGAACAGCTTGCAGATACCACAGACACAAAGCTCCATTATTATTAATAAAATACTATTATAACGTAAATAGTTTGTTAATACAACGAAAGATATTATTTGAAAACGCATTGATTTTTTTAACTTCTTAACAATCAGGAGCTTGAATTAAAATTCCGCAGATAACCCTCTGTACTACAGCGTTTCATTAATTTTGACAAATCTACGGCCATCTTTTTCAGCAGGATTGAAATCAGAAAAAACAGCCTACGTGTTCAAGTATGTCTTGTTTTTTCTGATTTCAACCTGCAGAAAAATGTGGCCATATCTTTGCCAAAATTAATGAAACGCTGTAGTACAGAGATTTTGGTTTATGCTTGCAAAGTAATCGTTGCCTCATTACGATGTCCCCTCTTCAAAAAAAGGGTGGACTCCATGGCAAGCGTTACACGTGCGGATTTTAAACCGGGCAACTGGGAAGTGGTTCAGGGGGGCCAGTATCTGGTCGATCGACTCACGCACAGGAAATTTAGATATGCTTTCACCTTTTGCATCATTATGTAGATAATCCGCTAAAAGTCCGTGACTACTCCCTCCCCTAAAGGGGAAGGCTTCTAGGGATTGCTCCCAGGCCATCTAATCCAAGGGCCAATATATTTTGCGATGCGTTGAAATCCCTGCTTGCCTTATAGCCACATCGAGAACAATGATGCTCTCTTTCGGAAAGAGTTTTTGCTTCTCGGTGGCCGCAATGGCTGCATGTTTGGGATGTGTAGGCGGGGTTCACCAATCCTAGTTTTCTACCAGCATCTTCCGCTTTGTAGGTCAAGTATTGACGAAACTGATTCCAACTTACATCGACTATGCTTTTTGCAAACGTTGACCCCTCTACCATTTTTTTTATGTTCAGGTCTTCCATGCAAATGAACTGATATTTGTTAACGATTTTCCTAGATTCTTTGTGGCAAAAATCTTTTCTTTGGTTGCGGATTCGGTCATGGATTTTTGCAGTGATTTTTCCTTGCTTAGGCCAGCTTGCGCTGCTCGAGCAGTTGATTGTAAAGCCAATTGGATTCTGTTAGATGTTCCAGAAGCAATCTTTCCTGCTTTTTAGTGGGATTTAGACGGAATTGAAAAGCTTTACGAAAAATCATGGGAGAGCAAAGTACAGGTTGTCTTTGAATTTGTCAATAGAACAAGCCTCCTCAGGCACCAAAAGTGTGCGCCTTGTATCCCGGCTCTGAAGGACCGGGTTTTACGGCGCAAAGGATAAAAAATCGAGATTTAGCGAAATATCATCGATATTCCGCCAAAAGTCGACAAAAACCATAGATTTAGCGGAATATATGCAATATTTCGCTGAGCCAAAAAACTTTTAACGAATAGAAACATCCACTGAAATCATGAAACTGAGGGCCGTGATGACTACGAGTGAGACGACGAACATCTTGCGGGCCCAGCGGGTGTCGCTTTCGGCCTTGAATCCCTGGACGCAAGTCCAGAGCCAAGAGCTGCCGAGAAGGGCTGCCGTGATGAAATAGGTATAACCGGTGTATCCAAAAAGGGTCAGTAAGAGGGCTGCGCCGATGAAGGCGATGATGTAGAGGGTCATGTGGATTTTGGTGATCTGATTGCCCTTTACGATGGGAAGGACAGGAATGGAGGCGGCAGTGTAGTCTTTGAAGCGGTAGATGGCGATGGAGTAGAAATGGGGCATTTGCCAGAGGACTAGGATCAGGAAAAGGAGGATGGCACCGGTGTCGAGTTGGTGGCTGACAGCGGTGTAACCGACGACGGGTGGGATGGCGCCGGAAATACTCCCGATGAGGGTGCCGTAGACGGTGTGGTATTTGAGCAGGCTGTAGAGAACGACGTAGGAAAAGAAACCGGTGGCGGCGACGGCGACGGCGAGGAGATTGGTTTGGGAAAGGATGAGAGTGCCGATGATGCCGAGAGAAATGGCAAATAGGAGGGCGTTGCGGATGGAGATGAGCCCTTTGACGAGAGCGCGGTTTTTGGTGCGGGCCATTTTTTCGTCGCTCTTGCGATCGATGTAATTGTTGAATACGCATGCGGAAGCAATGACGCAACCTAAACCGGCGACGGTGATGAGGAAGAGCCGAGGATCAAAGTGGCCTCGGGAGGCGAGGAGAAATCCGGCGGTGGCGGTGATGGCGTTGCCGAGGAGGATGCCGGGTTTGGTGAGCAGGTAATAGGTTCGAATCACGGCATCATCCGATAATCTAGGTTGACCATGATCCACATGGATCCGATGAAAATGATGGCGGTCACCATGAGCATGAAAAGGAAGGTGATGAAGTTCCAGCGCGGTTTGGACTCGATGCCGAGATGGAGGAAGAGGATGAGTTGGACGAGGATTTGGAGAATACCAAAAGCTACGACAAAAACTGTGAGTAAGGTGCCGGAAAAGAGGTGTTCGGTGACACAGATGTAGGAAGCAAGGACTAAGAGAAGCGAGAGTATGTAAGCCACTGCGTAAGACTTGTAACTTCCATGGATTGTCATCATCTTAGACCCCCAACAAGTAGACGAAAGAATAGCAGATCATCCAGATAAACGTTAAAAACAGCCAGTAAAGTTTGAGACATTCGAGTCGCATGATCATCACTGGCGTCAGACCTCGGCGCCAAAGTTGGAGGTTGAACAGGATCATGAAAAGCAAACCTCCGGTCATGTGCAGTCCGTGTATGCCGAGAAGTGTGAAGTAAGAAGATAAGAAAGCGCTTTTTTGCCAGGTGTTTCCTTCGCTGATCAGATGTCTAAATTCGGAAAGTTCCATGGCCATGAAAGCTAGACCGAGGAAGAATGTGAGAGCAAACCAGAAAAGAACTTGGTTTTTATTATTTTTTAAAACGGGCACCAGCGCCACGGCAACAGTAAAACTGCTGGTGAGAAGGATCAGAGTTTCGCCTAAGACGAACGGGAGGTTGAAGATATCGCGAGCTGTGGGACCGCCAGCCGTACCGGTGTAAAGGACGACATAAGTGACAAAAATTGTGGCAAAGAGAATGAGGTCGCTCATGAGGAAAACCCAAAATCCAAACATGGCGTTGGAGAGCGGATCGTGGTGCGCGTCTGGAGAAGATACGGGATGATGACTAGTGACTGGACGCATTGGACTCTGCCTCCCGTTTGATTTCTTCTGCTGGGATTGTGTACTCTGTGTGCTGGTTGTTAGAGCGGATCACGATGCAGGCTACGATCCCAAGCAGGCCAAGGATTACGAGCCAATGCATATACCAAACAAGGCCAAAGCAGGCGAGGAATCCAAATACTCCCATAAAAAACCCGAGAGGACTATTTTTAGGCATGTGAATGTCTGTGTATTTTGGTGAACTGGGCAGCCGCTTTTCTTGCTTTGCGACCCAAAAAGGATCGCGCGTATCCACTTCGGGAAGGACAGCGTAGTTATAATGTGGTGCCGGCGAAGAAGTGGACCACTCGAGCGTTCGCCCGTTCCACGGATCTCCCGTTGTATCTCGATTCTGATCGCGCTGCTTGTGGCTGACATAGAGTTGGACGAATTGCAAGAATAAACCGGTGCCGATCAAGACTGCGCCGATAGCGGTCAATACGAAGTAGGGTTGCCATGCGGGCGCCACCGCTGCTTCAAAATGGTCTATCCGTCTGGTGATTCCTAAAAATCCCATCGTATAGAGTGGAAGAAAGGCGATCATAAAGCCGACAATCCAGAAAAAACAGACATATCTGCCGATTCTTTCGTTCAATCTATAGCCCATGATTTTTGGAAACCAATAGATAAATCCAGCAAAAACACCAAATAAAACGCCAGGAATGATCATCGAATGGAAGTGGGCGATCAAAAAGAGGCTATTGTGAATTTGGAAATCGGCTGGAGCCACACCCATTAAAACTCCTCCCATGCCGCCGATGGAAAAGATGATGATGAATCCAATAAACCAAATCATGGGAGTCGGGAAATGGACTCGCCCTCGGAACATGGTGAATAACCAATTGAAGATCTTCACACCTGTTGGCACTGCGATCAGCATCGTCATGACCCCGAAGAACGCATTCACAACAGGCCCAGCTCCCATCGTAAAGAAATGGTGCAGCCAGACGATGAATGATAAAAAGACAATCCCAATGATCGCCCAAACCATGGAGGTATAGCCAAACAACCTTTTTTGCGAATAAGTGGCCACAATTTCCGAGTAAATCCCAAAGGCGGGCAAAATCAAAATATAGACTTCAGGATGCCCCCAAGCCCAAATCAAATTGACAAAGAGCATCGGATTGCCGCCCATTGCACTGGTGAAAAAGTGCATGCCGAGATACCGGTCTAACCCGATTAAGGCCAGCGCTACAGTGACGATGGGAAATGAAAAAATAATCAAGACCAACGTTCCTAAACAAGCCCAAATAAACACAGGCATCTTCATCAAGGTCATGCCGGGACATCGCATTTTAAAGATTGTCACCCAAAAATTGATCCCCGTGAGCGTCGTTCCCACTCCGGCAATTTGCAAAGACCAGATCCAATAGTCGATCCCCACCCCCGGGCTATACTCCAAACTCGAGAGCGGTGGATAGGCCAACCATCCGCATCCGGAAAAATTCCCCACAATCAAAGATAAATTCACCAACACAACGGCTGCTGCATAGAGCCAAAAACTGATCGAATTGATCAACGGGAAAGCCACATCTCGCGCGCCGATTTGCAGCGGGATGATCAAGTTCATGAACGCAGACATGGCTCCCATCGCCACGAAAAAGATCATCACCACGCCGTGAACAGTAAAGATTTGCTGGAAATGAGACGAGGTCAAAAACCCATGAGAATCACCGAAAGAGAGCATCTGCTGCCCTCTGAGCATCATGCCATCGACAAAACCCTTGAACAGCATCAAAAAGGTCACTGCAAAATACATCGTCCCGATTTTTTTTGGATCGAGCGAAGTGAGCCACTCTCTCCAAAGCCAATGCCACTTTTTATAGTAGGTTAGATAAATCCCGATCGCAAGAGACATCACGATCATCGACGCCCCAGCCGTCCATTCGATCATGTCGTGCTCGAGAGCTTCTAGAGTAAATCGTCCAAAAAAACTCATTTTCCTCTCATGGGTTTCATCACAATCCAATCAAACAAATCTTCATCCGTCAAAACGTACGCCGCTACCGGATTGTACTGACTCGGCTTGGCCAATTCCCGATACTCTTCCTTGCTTAAAGAATTCCCCGAAGCGCGCACAGATTGGACCCACTGATGATACTCTTCTTCTGAGCTGGCCTTGGCCGTAAACGTCATTCCCGCAAATCCATCCCCGCTTAAATTCGCCGACGATCCTCTGTAACTCCCAATCTCATTGGCGATCAGGTGCAACTTGGTTTTCATCCCGGGCATCGAATAAATTTGTCCTCCTAGCTGCGGAATCCAAAAAGAATTCATCGGCGAATCCCCGCTGATCTCAAAAGCAATCGGAGTCTCATTGGGAAATTGGACAAAATTGACCGTGGCGATTTTCTCTTCCGGATAAATGAAGAGCCATTTCCATTGCAAAGCGACAACTTGAATCGGCATGTGCTTTTTATCCGAATCGAGCGGCTTGAAAGGATCCAGTTGGAAAGAGGCCTTCACTGTGACGATCGACAATACGACAATGATCAGGAAAGGGATGCCCCACCAAATCAATTCCGCCAGATGGCTGTGATCCCAATCTGGGGTATATTTGCTCTTCGTATTTTCGGCTCGGTACTTCCGCGCAAAATAAAAGGCCAAAAAAATCACCGGCAACACGGGGATTAGCATGACCAAAAGAGAAAAGACGATGAGGTTTCTCTGTTTGGCCGCAATCCACCCTTTTGGATTGAGCACTTGAACGTTGGTGTGCCACAAAAACCAGTACCAGCACGCCATCGCAAGGACGCAGGCCAGAAGGCAAATGGCAATGATGAACTTTTTTTTCATGTGTAAGGAAATCTTTGTACAACACGAGAGGTTCAATTGTCTAGGACAAAAAACGATTTTGTGGCATTGTGTCCACAAAAAAAAGGAGCCACTCATGATTCTCTTACTTGCACTCGTTCTTCTTGCTGCCGATCCCTGGAAAGGCGACGAATATGCGAAAAATTCTGCGTCGCAGAAAGAATCTGCCAACGACTTCATGAAAGACATGCATCTTGTCGGCGACGAATCGATTCTCGATGTGGGTTGCGGCGACGGGAAAATCACGGCTGCCATGGCCAAGGCAGTGACGGGGGATGTGATCGGCGTCGACATCTCTCCGTCGATGATCGGCTTTGCAGAGAAAGCTTTTCCTCACGTTACTTTCCAAGTGCAGGATGCGGCAAAACTCAACTTCGAAAATAAATTCGACCTCATCACCTCCTTTACCGTAATGCAATGGGTTTTAGATCAAGAAGGGGCGCTCAAGGGCTTTGCTAAGGCGCTTAAACCGGAAGGGCGCCTTTGGATCCAAATGCCTACAGGGCTTCCTTCCGCTATGACACAAGCGCTGGAAAAAACGGTGGCAAAGTGGTCTTCCTTCTTCAAAGACTTTTCTCCGCCTTGGCGCTTCTACAATGCGACCGAATACCGCAAACTTTTGACCGATACCCACTTCACACCGACACGCCTCGATGTGGTCGCGAAACACGAAAAGTTTCCCTCCCGCGCCGCTTTCCAAGGCTTCTTGCGCCAATGGTTTCCTTATTTGCGCCCGTTACCTGAAGATAAAAAAGATGCATTTTTGACGGAACTATTGGACAACTATTTGCAACTCCTGCCCGTCGATGATCAGGGCAGAGTGAGTTTTATTGTGGATCGGCTCGAAGTGGAAGCTACGAAAAGTTAGGTTCCATTGCCGACGCCGTAGAATAAGTTGTATCGTGCTCTGTGTTCAAAAATGTGATCCATGAATTGGCGCATAGTCCAATCGGGATGGGCCAAAGAGATTTGGCTGTACACTTCCTCTGCAGCTAAGAAATCGATGATGTGAATCCTTGGATAATAGATCAATTGAACTTCAGCCAATCTTGCAGCAACCAGTTGCATCAAGGCAGCCACTTTGGGACTGTTGCCAAAGGCGCCAGCGCCCCAATTTCCCGTATGGACAACAATATTTTTGTTCGGATGACGCTCTTTGATCATTTGAAAAGCGGCATAGGACCTGTTGAAATACTGTTCTAAATCTTCTCGTTCATAAAGAGCACCCGACGTTCTTCTTCGAGCATCTGGAGCAGCCATTGCAAATAGATTATTGACCTGTGGTTCTTCAAATCTTTCCAAATGCGCATCGATCTCTTGCGTAGTTGCCGTGGCGAACCCATTTCCATACATATTCAGCCGCCCCATCCGCTCCACATTTTCTACCAGGAGAGCTTCGTCATCAGTCAAGAAACCCCAATTGGGTGAGGCTCCTCTACGGCGCATTTCCAATCGATAATGAGCCAATGCCGGATGCTCCGCGACCTGCAACTCATCTTGAGCCAGAAGTGGAGTGTGGGAAAAACCAAAGATAAGTTCATCGGCAAAATTGGCAGTCCAATGCATCGTCCGATCATCGGAGGGATCATATTGAAACGTACCCCTACGCACGTCGATCATTATTGGCCTTGGTAAAGGCATATTGTAAACCGCGTCCACATTTCTCAAGGTGCCTTTTGTATATGTGGAGGCCTGCTGAAATCCTCGTCTAGTCACAAGACGAGAATACACATGGAGTTTGTTCGGATGTATCTCGGGCAGGTGAACTTGCGTGGGAGCAAATTGGACTGTCTCAGAAACGACGAGCGGCACAGCCACTACTTGCGGCGCGACTACAAGCGCCATAGCCACTGCTTTCGGCTTAACCAAATGGTAGATCGATTTGACCAACACATATCCTCCAAAAATCGTCAACGCGATCGGGATGCTGTAAAAAGCGCCGACCAAAACTGATGCAGTAAAAGCAATGGCCGTCAGTACGCCAACTTTTTTGAAAAAATCTGCAATGACTTGGAAGCATCTGCACACGCAGCAAGCATTCTCTACTCTAGGCTGAGACTGCTGCACCGAATGCAGCATTCCACTTTGGACGGGAAGCACAATTAGGCTCCGGCGCCGTAGCGAAGGTTATAGTGCGCTCGTCCGACAAACAAGTGATTCAAAAATTCTCGCACAGTCCAATTTGGATGTTCGCGGCAAAATCCCTCAAAAAGTTCCTCACCAGCAGTGTACTCATTGTAATCGGCATGTATATCCCTATCTATTCGTTCTCGATATGGATAATCTGGATGATACTTCAAGTGGATACCAACCATCCTTCCAGCGGCCAATTGCATCAAAGCAGCCAGCTTTGGACCACTGCCATCGCGGTCATTATCCCAATTTCCAGTTTGAACAATAATATCTTTGTCGGGATATCGCTCTTTGATTGTTTGGAAGGCGACGTAGGCTCGGTTGAAGGTTTGCTCTAAATCTGCTTGTTCATAGAGAGCGCCCGCCGCTCGGTTCCCAGAAACAGGCGACACCATCGCCACAATATGATTGATTTGGGGTTGTTCAAATCTTTCCAAATTCGCTTCGAGTTGTACTGTTGTTGCATTGGCAAACTGACTGCTTGGTATATTTAGGCTGCCGAATCTTTCTACATTGGCTATAAGAAGAGCTTCGTTGTCTCCTAGAGGAGCAATTGCAGGGTTCTCTAATTGAAGTCGGAGCAAGGACAGTGCCGGATGTTCAGAAACCTGCCGTTCACTCTGCCCTAGGAGAGGGCCACGCCACCCATCAAAGACATTCGAACGAGCAAAATTAACTGCCCAGTACATTGTCCGATCATCGGATCGTTCATATGCAAATTCTTGTCGAGACATGTGGCGAGCTCTACTAGGAAATCTTGGGAAAAGGGGCTTGTCATAAAGCTCTTGCACATTGTTCAAATGCCCTTTCGTCACCGTAGCAGTGGCTCGAAAATCTCTTTCTTGCATAAGCGTGTCGAAAACATATCCTTTATTCGGATGAACAATAGTAGGATAATTTCTACGATCTGGAGTGAATTGGAACTCCGTTGTTGTGATGGTAGGGCGGGCTTCCTGCGGCTTAACCAAATGGTAGATCGATTTGGCCAACACATATCCTCCAAAAACCGTCAACGCAATCGGAACGCTGTACAAAACTCCTACCAAAACCGATGCAGTAAAAACAATGGCTGTCAGTACACCAACCTTTTTGAAAAACTCTCCAATGGCCTTAAAGCATCTGCATATGCAACAAGAATCGTTCGGGACTGCTGGCGGCGGTGGCGGTGGCGGCGCAGCCCCCCCAGCAGCAGCAGCAGCAGCCGCAACCATTCCAGGCATAGGCGCAAATCTCATCATGGGACACCTCTTATAAGCGCCGAAAATGCTACCTACATTGATCTTTTCGCGCAAGTGCTATACACTGGGTAAATGGCCGAAAAAACCGAAAAGGCAACCCCAAAGAAGCTAAAGGACGCGCGCAAAAAGGGGCAAGTCGCTAAGGCTCAAGACATTCCTGCGGCTTTTACGTTTGTGGTCTCGATCGCGGCTGCTTTAGCCTCAGTCACATTTTTCTTCGATCAGATCGGCAGTTTTATGCTGATGATGTTCCAGGCCGTAGCGACATCAGGCACCGATTTTGTCACGAAAGCTCCCGGCTATTTTTATGAAGCCCTCCAAGTCATTATGACTTGCAGCTTTCCGATCATGATCGTGGTCTGCTTTGTAGGCGTGTTGGTGAGTTTTTTGGTCGTGGGTCCCGTCTTCTCTTTTGAAGCGATGAAATTCGATTTCAAGAAACTAAATCCAGTTGAGGGAATCAAACAAAAATTCAAACTCAAGGTGTTGATCGAGCTCCTCAAGTCGATCGCAAAGATCACCGGCGCAGCGATCATTATTTATATCGTGATTTGGCAAAGCTTGCCCCAAATCATCACGACGGTGATGATGCCCGTTCTGGCCAGCGCGCAAATCGTCGATCAATTCTTGGTCACAGTCGCCATTCGGGTCGGCATTTTCTTTTTGCTCATCGGCCTTTTTGACTTGGCCTTCCAGAAAAAGAACTTTGCCAAAGAGATGAAGATGGAAAAGTTTGAGGTCAAACAAGAATACAAAGATACGGAAGGAGATCCGCTGATCAAAGGGAAACGGCGTGAACAATTCCGCGAGATTGCCTATCAAGAAGGCCCCAGAGCTGCTCGAAGAGCCCGCGCAATCATCACCAATCCGACTCACATCGCCGTTGCTCTCAAATACGATCCCGCCGAGGAGCCTGCGCCCATCATTTTGACCATGGGAGTGGGGTTGATTGCGGACCAGATCATAAAAATAGGACTCGAAAACAAAGTCCCAATCATGCGAAATGTAGATCTAGCAAGAGAGTTATATGCACGCGGCGAAATTTCTGGATATATTCCAGAAGACACTTATGACGCTGTCGCGGAAATCCTGAAATGGATAAAATCACTGGAAGAAAACCCAGACTTGAACGAGGAACTGTTTAGGTGAGAAAGTTTTTAGATAATCTAACGCGCTATCTCGGCGGTGAAAGGGCTCTTTCCTCCATCGCAGGATCTTCTGATCTGATCTTGGCGATGTTGATCATCGCGATCATCATGATGCTCATCTTCCCGGTGCCGCCTCCGGTCATCGACGTGTTGATCTCGATCAACCTCAGCGTGTCGATCTCGCTCATTTTCGTGGCTCTCTACATACAAAAAGCGGTCCACCTCTCGATGTTCCCGTCACTTTTACTCATCACGACTTTGTACCGGCTCGGCGTGAACATCTCCTCCACGCGTCAGATCCTCCTGAAACACAACGCGGGACGAATCATCTTTGCCTTCGGAAACTTCGTCGTTGGAGGCAACTATGTAGTCGGGGGAATCGTCTTCCTCATCATCACGATCGTTCAGTTCATCGTCGTCACAAAAGGCGCCGAGCGCGTCGCCGAAGTCGCTGCCCGCTTTACATTGGACGCGATGCCCGGTAAACAGATGTCGATCGACGCCGACCTGCGCGCAGGACTCATCGATCAGCAACAAGCGCGCGAACTGCGCCTTGGCCTGACCAAAGAGAGCCAACTCTATGGAGCCATGGATGGCGCCATGAAATTCGTCAAAGGCGATGCGATTGCCGGCATTGTCATCGTGGCCATCAACATCATCGGCGGTTTGATCATCGGAGTCACCATGCACGGCATGACTCTTGCCCAATCGGCCAAGATTTACGCTCTGCTCTCCATCGGCGACGGTCTCGTCTCCCAAATCCCCGCTCTTATGATTGCGATCACGGCAGGTATCGTCACCACTCGCGTTTCGAGCGAACGGAAAGACGCGCACCTCGGTAAAGAGATCTCCGAGCAACTTCTCAAACAACCAAAAGCCCTCATGATCGCAGCAGCCGTATTGCTCCTCATGTCTGCAATCCCCGGCTTCCCCGCTTGGCCTTTCTTGGTCCTCTCTCCACTCGTCGGCGGAATTGGGTATTTCTTCTGGGCCAACACTAGACGTATTGCCGCCAAATCAGCAGCTGGCATCAGCGGAATGGAGACCGATGTGCCAGGTCATGCTATCGCAGGTGGAGCTGCCGAAGACTATGCCCTTACACTCCCCGTCGTCCTCGAAGTCGGCTCTGCCATCTCGCTCCAAATCCGCAAAGATAAACAGGGCGTGACCTTCATCGACACGATGATCCCCAAAATGCGCCATGCGCTCTACCAAGACCTCGGCGTCCGATTCCCCGGAGTCCATGTCCGCACCGAATCGCCTTCTCTCGAGCCCAATGAATATGCCATCCACCTCAATGAAGTCCCGATTGTCCGCGGTAAACTCGTCCTCAAACACCTCCTTACCAACGAATCAGAAGAGACGTTGCGCCGCTACAATCTCCCCTTCATTACACTCAAAGGCGCTCTCAACATGCCGAGTCTTTGGGTCGATGAAAAATACCAAGAAATCCTGCAGCGCGCCGGCATCCGCTATTGGTCTGGCATGGAAGTCATGATCCTTCATCTCTCCAAATTCTACCGCCAATACGCAAGCGACTTCATCGGCATCCAAGAAGTGCGCGCCATCCTCGAGTTCATCGAAAAATCGTTCCCGGACCTCATCAAAGAAGTTACGCGACTGGTGCCGCTCCAAAAACTCACCGAAATCCTCCGACGCCTCGTCCAAGAACAGGTCTCCATCAAAGATCTCCGCACGATCCTCGAAGCTCTTTCCGAATGGGCACAAACTGAAAAAGACACCGTTCTTCTCACCGAATATGTCCGCTCTTCGCTCCGCCGCTACATCAGCTACAAATACTCGCTCGGCCAAAGTGTCCTCTCCGTCTACCTCCTCGATCCCGAAATCGAGGACATGGTCCGCGGAGCCATCAAACAAACCTCAGCCGGCTCTTACCTTGCCCTCGATCCCGACTCGGTTCAGCTCATCCTTCATGCGATGCGCAATACGATTGCGCCGCCCCCACCCGGCGGCCAACCTCCTGTGCTTCTGACCGCAATCGACGTGCGCCGATTCGTCCGCAAACTCATCGAAGGCGAATTCCCCGACATGTCGGTCATCTCCTATCAAGAAATCGTCCCCGAAATCCGCATCCAACCACTAGGAAGAGTCCAGTTAACGTAAGGAAATGACAGGATATGCAAGATCAGGCAGGATATGCAGGACCCAAAAAATGGATAAATCATCCTACTGATCCTGCCAGCGTAGCTGATCCTGCATATCCTGTTCTTTTTGTTGAGGTTCTATGACAGGTGAACCGAGCATTTCCCGAACGGCGCCGATCAATATGCAGGCTGTGCAACAGATGCAGCAAGCAGTTGAAGAAGAAAATGTCATGGTTGTCGAAAGCCAGGATTTTGCCGGTGATGCCGACTTTTCTGGCATGGTCCGAATCGTCGGTCAGTTCAAAGAATTAGATAAGTTGAAGACTCCAACCAAATTGGATGAAAAAGCAGCGGCGAGCGGGAAAAAGATTTTAGATCCTGCTGAGGCGGCACTCAGACACCAGCAGGGCAACGATGAGCTGAATGCGAGAACGCTCATGAGTTTGCGCTCAGCCATTACCGATGGCGACGATCCCGATGAAATCGCCGCCAAGGTAATGCGCACCTATCCCGACTATTCGCTGGCCGATGAGGCGATGGACTTTTTGCTCGAGACGACCGAGGGCAGAGTCAAGAATACGATCAAAATCGCCAAAGATCGGTTCAATCAGGAGTTCAAGCGAGAGATTGCGGCCGGCCGCAACATGGGCATACAATCGCGCGAGTTTGCCAAAGAAGGGCTCGGCTCGCCGACGGCGCTGCGCGATATGTATCGCGACATCACGGGCAATCCCCGAGAAGCGCTCAAACTCTTCGAAGAACTCACCGAAAAATTCCGGTACGACAAACTCAAAACCGTCATCACGTTCTTGCTCCACTCTTTGGGTGCCGACCTCAAGTCCAAGGGCGCATCAATCCCGCACGGCGAACTCAAGCGTCTCATCGATGAAACCCGCTCGCTGCAGGGCATTTTGGGCATCTTCCGCTTCTTCCAATCGCGCATGAAACTCATCCAACGGCAATTCGCCTATTACGAACTCATCTATCCGCCGCGCCTCAACTTCGAAGTGCTAGGGCGGATTTTTGCCAAAATCCTCGCCGAGCGATACATCAATCCAGATAAAATCTTGCAAGTCTTCCAAGCGTTGGGACTTTCTGAAGAAGCCGCAGCGCAACTCATCATTTGTACGCAATTCAGGGATGCTTTAAAACAGGTTGCGCCGAAGTACTACCGAAATCCGCAGCATCGCGACGAGCTGTTTAAAACCATCTTGGCAGCTCTCGAGAAATTGGAAGATGAGATGGAAGAGGAGGAAGAAGAAAAGTGATCGATCGATTTGCGGAACTGCTCCACTCTTTGGGAAACGTGTTTGGAATGGAAATGCATCCAGATAAAAGAAATGCGTGTGCGATCCAAGTCAAAAAGGGGCTCGTCGTGCAGTTAGAACCCGATGATACCCAAGAAAAGTTGCGGATTGCATCTCGAATTGTGGAAGTGCCGCCGGGGAAATTTAGAGAACTGGTGCTAAAAGAAGCTTTAAAAGCCAATGCGTTGCCCGATCCGAGAGTGGGAACTTTTGCGTTTGTGGTCAATACCACTACATTGGTGTTGTTCCAAGAGTATCCGTTCGATCTATTAACGGGTGAGCGGGTGGCAGGGCTTCTGATCCCTTTCATCGATGCTGCTGAAAGCTGGCGCACAGCGATTCAATCAGGCCTCCCCTCTCCCCCACAACCTGCAGCGATTCCATGAATGGCCTCCTGATTTTTCTTCCAGCCCTTCGCTCTAAAAACAGCTCTGGTATCGGCGAATACCTAGATCTCATTCCGATGATCGACTGGTGTGCCGAATTGGGATTAAAAGTAATCCAACTTCTTCCGATCAATGACACTGGAGATGATTCCAGCCCGTATAATGCCATGAGTTCTTGTGCACTGAACCCAAACTATATTTCTCTTCCTGAACCTCTGCCAAAAGAGGAAAAGTTCGAATTTCTTAGACAACAATTTCACCATGAAAGGCCTGATTTAACCAGTTTTCGGAGTCAAAATCCCTGGCTTCAAGGAGACGATTTCTATTGCTATTTACAACAAATCTGTTTTGATCAAATGCGCCATGTGAAAGAATACGCCACAGTTCGCGGCATCCATCTTTTTGGCGACATTCCCATCCTCTTAAGTCGGCAAAGCGTCGATGTGAAAAGCAATCCCCATTTATTCGACTTAAGTCTAGACGCCGGCGCTCCCCCCGATTTTTACAACCTTCAAGGTCAGCACTGGGGTTTTCCGCTTTACAATTGGGATGCCATGCGCAAAGAGAATTTTCATTGGTGGAAGCAGCGCCTGAAAGTTGCTGAGCAGTTTTTTCACATGGTCCGAATCGATCACGTGATGGGTCTTTTTAGAATGTGGGGCATTCCCAAAGGAAAAAAGCCCATTGAAGGACATTATGTTCCCATAGATTCTACGCTATGGCACGATCAGGGCCGAGAAATTCTCAAGATGATTCTCACAGCAACCAAAATGGAACCGGTCGCAGAAGATTTGGGAACCGTTCCCACTTTTGTGCGGCCCACTCTTAAAGAACTCGGCATTTGCCGCACCGTCGTTCCCCGCTGGGAGCGCCACTGGGACGGAGACAAGAATTTTATTCCTTACAGTGAATATGAACCTTTGAGTTTGACAACCGTATCCACTCCCGATTCCGATCTCATCGCCATGTGGTGGAAAAAATATCCCGAAGAAGCGGCGCAGCTTGCCAAATTCAAACAGTGGGCCTATAAACCGGAACTCTCTCGAGAGCAGCACCTGGAACTTTTGCGCGACTCCCACCAAACGCCTTCAAAATATCACGTCAATCTTCTCCAAGAATACCTCACCCTTTTTCCCGAGCTTTCCTGGCCCGATCCCGAAACCGAACGGATCAACATTCCGGGCACCGTCTTGCCCACCAATTGGGCCTATCGCTATCGCCCCGCCGTGGAAGAAATCACGGCTCATAAACCATTGGCAAAGGCAATTCGAGATCTTTGTGTTTAAGATAGGCTCATTCGACTTTTAGGTGCTCGATGATATCGAGAAAGAATTGAGAAGACCAAATGTCGAGAGCCCGCCGATCAGAAATAAAAGGAATCATGTCTTCTTTAGCACTTTGCCAATTCAAGGTTCGAATTTTGGCTTTCAGCAAATCCAATACTTTATCTCTCGTTAAGCGCTCATTCTGTTTCAATGTGCCAGCTTGAACCATGCAGCTTTCCAAATAGTTTAGACTCATTGGAATGTCCTTTCGCAAATACCAAATGAGATCATACCAATCTCGTCCTTTAACTCGTCCTTTCCAAGCACGATAGAGGATGGCATGCATTTTTCCTCCAAACAAGTCGCTTCGATGTAGTGTCAGTACCTGAAAGGCAGTTGGGTTTTCTACTGGATGATTTTCTATTCGGGGATGAGGAGGAGGGTCGATATCTACTTCCAGTTTAATCTGTATTTTTTCATTATGATTGATGGACTTTGCGTTTTTCTCTTCCCCTATAGCCAAATAGAGTTTGATCGTATTCATTTTCATGAATGCAGAAAGAATGCTTGTTTCCACGAGTTTGGTTTTTGTACTCACTTCCATTTCAAAACCAAGAGAAAAAAGTTCTCGTTTCATTCCTTCTAGAAACGGAGTAAAATCAAACTTTGGATCTGGTTTCAGCAAAGTAAAATCCAAATCTTCGCTAAATCGGTCGAGTCCGTGAAGGATACGCAAAGCAGTTCCTCCATAAAAAGCGGCTTTTTCAAAAAAACCGTGTCTTTGCAACCCTAGAAGAGCTGTTTGTTGCAAAATCTCTCGAATCTTTGTTTGGTTCGTCACTTTTTCATTTTTATATTGATCTATCATATTCAAAATCCCTGGATTCATAGTAAACCTATTGCCTGAATCAATTGGTTCACGGCTCTTGATTTATAATTCTCTGCAATTTCCACTAAATGATTTTTGTTGAGCTGTCTCAAAACATCATCATCGATTCTTCTGGCTTCAACTAAATCAATAAGCATGTCTTTTGGAGATTCCAATCCCCTACTTTTAAAATGAATCACATCTGCTAGAGCCTTTTCTGGGGTTGCAATCAAATAAGAACCTCCAAAATCTTTTTTCTGATCTATGCCCATTGCATAACGAGAATGACTCAGATAATAGTAATCAAAAGCCCCTAAAGGAGTTATGTAAGTTTTTGACTTGGTCGCCGATGCACTTGTTACAACATATACGCCTTCAGGGATCATGCCATAGTAAGATAGCGCCCATTCAAAGCTTAAATAAGAAGGACCGTAAAGCAAATTTGCGATTTGATTGAATGGCACTGGGTCCTTTTTAATTTTATTGGCGATCAAAAAAAAACCATTTTTTAAACGGATCAGCTCCCCTTTCTTCACCAATCGGGAAATAAAATTTTTGGGATATGCCCATTCTCTCAATATCGGCAAAAGATTCTGAGATTCGATGTATGCTGTTTCGAAATGTTCTAAAATTGGGTTCATATCTTTGATTTTTCCAAAAAGTTGATTTTTTTTCAACTTTCTGGAAAAATCAGATTAACTCTCTCATTATTAGCGATTTATAAATTTCGCCAATTTGTCCAATAAAATTGGACATTCTGGATAGATTCTCGGAATCCGGTCATTGAACCGACATAGGATTTCCCGGGGGTCTGCCTGGGCCAATTTGGCCAGGTCCCAGAGATCGATTCCACTCCCTATCAAGGTCGCCTCCTCCCCCACATAGACCTCATCCCCGCCAATATCGACCATGAATTGATCCATGCAGATCCGGCCCACCACTGGATATTTTTTCCCGCGGATGATGACTTGGGATTGATTGGTTAATGCCCTGGGATACCCGTCACCGTAACCCACTGGAACCGTCACAATGCGTGTTTGGGACTTCGTCTTATAAAGATGCCCGTAACTAATGCCCTGCCCAGCCGCAACGACCTTGAAATAGGAGATGCGCGCCTTTAGAGAAAAGATCGGCTTGATTTCGGGGTCCGTGATTCCGTCTGGGGTCAGGCCATAGCACAAAAGCCCAGGGCGCACCATGTCGAAATAGGAGTCAGGGTAGTAATAAACACCCCCACTATTGGCCAGATGCCAAATCAGAGGTTCTTGGATCTCCCGTTTTAATTCCCTGAAAGCCTTAATCTGTGTCTCTACAAATGCACTCCCGGGCTCATCAGCCGTTGCCAGATGGGAATAAATCCCAACAATTTCAAAATCCTCTCGTATGTCCTTGTACAATGCCAAGGCCGTCTCAGGCCGCATCCCCGTCCTTTGCATTCCGGTATCTACTTCCAAATGGACCCGGCACTTCTTTTTGCATCTTCTAGCCACCAACTCTGCCTTAAAACGGGAACTAATAGAAAACTCCAACTCATACTCAATCAAGGCATCGACCTGCTCTTCATGGATCGCCCCGAAGACCAAAATAGGCCTCGTCACTCCCGCCTTGCGCAACTGCACGCCTTCTGCCAAACAAGAGACAGCGATCATGTCCACCCCAAATTCTTGGGCAGCCAAAGCCATTCTGACAAGCCCATGTCCATAGGCATTGGCCTTTACAGGGAGACATAATAGCTTGTCGCCAACTCGTTTACGGATGGCTGTGAGGTTCTTCCGAAACTGCTCCAAATCGATTTCGATCCAAGCGGGGTGTGATAAATCCACAGGTTGGTGTATAATTACCCCCTTTTTAAACGAGGATGGTTATGAAATTTTTATTCATATTACTGGCTCTTCCATTTGCTTTAAAGAGCGAAGAACAGAAATTCAACTATGCCAGCATTGGTGGCTATGCCGGCTTTGCCACCAACCTTGCCAGCGTTTACGGCTATTCTCCAGGACCTGGTATCGATTGTGCCATTGGCCACCGACATGTTTGGGGAAAACACGGCTGGGATATCAATGGCGGCGGCACCTGGATGAAAGGCCTCTCTTTCCCATGGCCCTATATCCAGAGTTCTTACCTCTATTATCCCACGAATAACTTTTACGCCGGCGCGGGATTAACCCTTATTCCAATGCCGGTAATCTGGACTTCCAAGATTGTCCCCCTTCCGAACTTCCCTCTAACCATCGGCTACCAAATCAAAGACAAGCCGCAATTCGTCCAACTCCAATACGGTGTTATCAATCGAAGCGTTACTTTTTCCTACGGAGTTGGATTTTAATCCCCCATTCCTCATCATGAGGATATGCGATGGATGCTCCTTTTTCTGCCCCTAGGCCTCTTTGCCTCTCCTCTAACAGCTCTTTACTCGACCTTGGATCCAACTTCTGTCGCTCAACATTTTGCATTCTATGAACTGTATCCCGATTCATTTGAAGGGCGGCAGGCGCTTCAACACGCCTGGGATTTACTCTCGGGAGGCTGCACCGATTGCGACCCGGAAATGATTCTCCCCACTCTCGATGCAAAGCCGATCATCGCTTTGGTCAACCGCTCCAATCAAAATCCGCCTTTGCTCGAGGAAGAACAACTGAAAGTCATCGAAAAATTGGCCAAGCATTTGCCCAATCGGAAACTGAAAGGCGCAAACATTTGGACAAAAGCTGAATTGTTCGATTTAAAACCCGAAGAAGTTGATCTAGCCAGAGGCCTTCTCATTGCCGATATCGGCGAAGACCGGCAGAAAATTCGAAGCTATGAGGCGAGTTTGGACCTTATGGCGCTGCAGATTCTGGCGCGGTTAAAACCCAATGCTACCTCGTTGGAAAAAGTGCGCACGATCAATGATTACATCTTCTCCGAACTCAGATTCCGCTTTCCGCCTCATTCTCTCATGGCCAAAGAGATCGATGTCTATACCTTGCTGCCATCGGTGATCGATAGCCGGCTCGGCGTCTGCTTGGGCGTTTCGATCATGTATCTGTCATTGGCACAACGGCTGGACTTGAACCTCGAAGTGATCACACCACCAGGTCACATCTACGTACGGCTCAATGAAGGCGAAATTACCAACATCGAAACCACAGCCCGCGGCATCGATGTCCCCAGTGAACGATATTTGGGATTGGAAACGCGCAAATTGCAAGAGCGAAACATCAAGGAAGTCATCGGCCTTGCGTTCGTGAACCAAGCGTCCGTCGCATGGCATCGAGAAGATCCGAAAGCTGCGATCGAACTCTACGAAAAGGGCATGCCCTTCTTGCCCAAAGATCCTCTCCTCTGTACATTCCTCGGCTATCAATATTTATTCATCGGACAAAAAGAAAAAGCCCACAAACTCCTTGAACAAGTGCGAAACGTCCTGCCCGACCATCTCGTGGCAAAAGATACCATCACAGAGGACTATCTGAGTGGAAAAGCTTCTCCTGAAGCGATCAAGGCAATCTACCAAGAAGTCGATGCCACGCGCGATTCGATTCTCAAAAAACAAAAAGAACTCGAGGGAATCGTCGCCAAACATCCTACGTTTCGCGGCGGCGTTTTCCATCTGGCCATCACACATCTGCAGCTCGGTCGAGAAAAAGAAGCAATCCCCATTCTCGAAAGATACATGAAGATCGATGCTTCCAACCCAACTGTATGCTATTATCTCGCAGCGCTCCACGCACAAAGGCTCAATTACAATGCTGCCTGGAAACATCTCAAAGCTGCCGAAACTCTCGTGCACGGCAGAGACCACTATCCAAAGGCATTAGACGATTTACGGATGCAGTTGTTGCGTGCCTGCCCAGAACCCCTAAAGTAAGGAATTTTTATGTACCTTTTCTTAGCTCTTATCTTGGCCACTGAAGTGATCGACATCGAGATGACGCCTCAAGACAAAAAGAAAACGGGACTTTACAAATTGACCGAAAAGGAACGAACGGCCTTACAACTTTGGGTCGACAACAACTACGAAAAGCGGCCCACACCCGTTCAAAAGACTCCTCCTGCACAAAAACCAACTGTTTCCGAAGTACTCCAAAGCGGAAAATTTGTTCGCCTCTCCGATAACTCCCTCTGGGAAATTAAACCTGAAGATAGAGCCATCACCCAAAGCTGGATCACTGTTGTAGAAATTCTTGTGGATAAAAGTGGCGATCCCCAATATCCCTCCAAACTCACCAATACCCTGACCGGCTCTTCCGTCCGCGCCAAACAAGTCACCATACCGCCATCCCAAAAACCTCCAACGAATAAATAGTTGCGCAATTGGCGCTCATTTGCTATAGTAGTCCCTTCACTTTTAAAGGAAATCTTATGTCCAAAGTTTGTTCACTCACTGGTAAAAAACCTAGCTTCGGCCGGACCTACGCGCTTCGCGGGATCGCGAAAAAGAAAAAAGGGATTGGCTTGAAAATCACCGGCAAAACCAACCGTCGATTCCTGCCTAACCTCAAGAAAAAACGTCTCTGGGATCCAGAGCAAAACCGCTTTGTCTCTTTGCGTTTGTCTGTCGCGGCCCTACGCACGATCGACAAAAAAGGTTTGCCTGCCGTATTGCGCAAAGCATGTAAGTAAAAATTGTTCTTTAAAACAAAGGTTCCTCCCCCTTTACCAATCCGGCGGGTAATTGCTCAGCCGGTTCCAAAGCCTAAGTCCAAACTTCCGCTTGCCCTTTGGTTTTTTGCCGTTTTCTGCGGCTGTGTTTGGCTCATCATCCACACCCTCTCTCCCAATCAGCCCCATTGCGATGAGCCGCCCCGCCTCTACTCCAACCAAGCTCAACAAGACCTGCGCCTTACTCTCATTGACGCCATCCGAAAAGCGCACCAATCGATCCACCTCGTCATGTTTGGGCTCAGCGACCCCGCCATCCTCAATGCCCTGGCCAACCAAACCGTGCCCACCGTTGTCTATTATGATCCCAACGGCTCGCCCAATCTCTGGAATGCCCTTCCAAAAGCCAAACTCCATCCCGTTCATGGCTTCGGCCTCATGCATCAAAAAATCCTCATTCTCGACAAAGAAACTGTCTTTATCGGCTCTGCGAACATGACCTCCGCTTCTCTTTCCATGCACGACAATCTCGTCATCGGCCTTAAAAGTCAAAAAGTCGCCCGCTTCCTCATCGATAAAACTCCCCATTCTCCCGGTTATCTCCAAGCCATGGTCGGAGGGCAAAATCTCGAACTCTGGCTCCTGCCAGATCCGCGTGGCCATGCTCTTGCAGACATGCGCAAAAAAATCCGCAACGCCCACCAGACTCTTCGCATTGCTCTCTTCACCTTCACTCACCCCGCCCTCGTCGACGAAGTCATTGCCGCTCATAGGCGCGGCGTCGACGTCAGCATTGTCATCGATATGCATTCCGGTCTTGGCGCCAGCAACAAAGCCATCGACAAACTCAAAAAATCAGGCGTCCGCGTCTCCATGAGCACAGGAGTCCAACTCCTTCACCACAAATTCATCGTCATCGACAATCATACTCTTCTGACCGGTTCAGCCAATTGGACCAAAGCCGCCTTCTACAAAAACAGCGACTGTTTTCTCGTTTTGCACAACCTCACCGAGGAACAAAAATCGTTCATGCATCGCCTCTGGACCCGGATCGAATCCGAGGCGCGCGTGCTAAAGCCTAAACAGAAATACTGAAATATGATATGAATTGGAACTATGAGCATCTTCTACATCGCCTTCTCGCTCTTCCTCTTGATGGACCCCATTGGGAATATTCCCTTCTACATCAGCTTTCTCAAGGGCGTCGATCCGAAACGGCAGCGCGTCGTGATTTGCCGCGAGCTCATCATTGCTCTCATTGTCATCGTCCTCTTCAATTTTATCGGCGATGGCTTGATGAAATTCTTGCATATAAAGAACGACACAATCCAAATTGCCGGCGGCGTCATCCTCTTCATCCTCTGCTTAAAAATGATCTTTCCGCCATCGCACAACCAAAACGAGGAATTGCCGCACGACTCCGAGCCCTTTATCGTGCCGCTCGCGATTCCCTTAGTCGCAGGTCCTGCCGTTTTGGCCGCAGTCATGATCTACACTCGCCAAGAGAACAACAACTGGATCATGGTCGGCGCCATCCTAATGGCATGGCTTGCATCTCTCATCATCCTCCTCGCATCTTCTTTCCTGAAAAAAATCCTCGGCTGGCGCGGGATCATGGCCATGGAACGATTGATGGGCCTGATCCTAATCCTCATCTCTGTGCAGATGTTTCTGGAAGGTCTCAGCGCCTTCTTGGCACGAGAGCATTCGCTCTAACCATAAGCTATTTGGGCACTCATTATTTTGGTTGGCAAAAAACCGAATCGGGTCCCAGCATCCAAGGTGAATTAGAAAAGGCGTTGAAACGGATTTTGCAAGAAGAGGTGATTTGCGAAGCTGCCAGCCGCACTGATAGAGGCGTTCACGCTGCAGGTCAAGTTGTCCAATTTACCACCACCAAAGATTTTCCAGGCGCTCATGCACTGAATGGCGTATTGCCAAAAGACATCCGAGTTCTAGAGGCCAAAGAAGTTTCACTCAGTTTTCACCCCACCTTAGCTGCTCACTCCAAAACTTATCACTATAACCTCGACCTCGGTCCCGTCCAAGACCCGTTCCGCCGCCACATTTCCTGGCACTTCCCCTATTTCAAAGGCTTTGCCGATCCGCAAGAACTTCTCGGCACTCGCGATTTCTCCACCTTCACCACAGAACCTGCCAAAAATCCGATTTGCACACTCTATGAAATTACCTGTTCACCCGAACAGATCATCATCAGCGGTGACCGATTCCTTTACAAAATGGTCCGGCGCCTCGTCGGACATCTCGTGGGCCGTCCCGGGCTTACCGCTCCTGCCCACGGCTTGACTCTTTACAAAGTCCATTATAAACTAAACTCCTATGATTGAACGAAACGATCCTTGTTGGTGCGGTAGCGGGGCCAAGTGGAAAAAATGCCATTATCCTAAACTCCCCGCCTCCGATAATCCCCTCGCGCGCCAATATCTAAAAGCGTTCAACATTCTCCTGAAAACCTCCGAGCAAATCGAAGGGATCCGCCACGCTTGCCAAATCACCGCGCGCATCCTCGATGAGCTCTGTAAACACGCCAAAAAAGGGGTTACGACCCTCGAACTCGACGAGTTGTCTCGCAAATTACACAAAGAGGCCGGCGTCATCGCTGCGCCTCTCGGCTATGGCCAGCCTCCGTATCCTAAAACCATCTGCACTTCGCTCAACGAAGTGATTTGCCACGGAATTCCCGATAAACGCCCTCTGCAAGAGGGCGATATCTGCAACATCGATGTCTCCTGCATCGCCAACGGCTATTTCGGCGACACCAGCCGCATGATCGCCATTGGCCCAATCTCCCCCGAAAAACAACTCGTCATGGACGTTTCTCTTGAATGCCTGCACCGCGCCATTGCCATCTGCAAACCCGGCGAACCCATTTCCCTCATCGGAAAAACCATTGAAGATTACGCCACCTCCAAAGGCTGCTCCGTCGTTAACCAATTTGTCGGACACGGCGTCGGCCTCGCCTTCCACGAACCGCCCGAAGTTCCCCATCATTACAACAATAACCAAATTCCAATGGCCCCTGGCATGACCTTCACCATCGAGCCGATGATCAATGCAGGCGTGCGCGAAGGCATTCTCGATCCTACCGACGGCTGGACGGTGCGCACCAAAGACGGCAAGCCCTCAGCTCAATGGGAACATACCATTCTCATCACAGAAACCGGTTGTGAAATTCTGACTAAGCTTTAATAAGAGCTGTGACTTTGCCTTCTTGAATCGATTTGCCCGCTGGGACTTCGATTTGGAGAATGTCGCAATTGCCGATGTTGATGTAGGGAAGATCTTTTCCCTTTTCTTCTGAGAGTGCCACTTTGTTTAAGTGCATGTAAATCACATTGGAGGTCATGTCGTGGCAAATGCCAAGAATCGTTTTGCCTTTGCTCGCCTCAATGGCCTTTGTTAGATCATTCATGGAGCGGACGGCCACTTCCTGAGGACTTTCTCCTCCAGGCATTTTGGGCGCATGGAATTTGTCTTTTGCGGAGAGATCCTGCCACAATTTATAGGCCTGCTTGTATTCTTCCTCTTTTCGCTTCCCTTCCCATTCCCCCGATCCCAATTCCCGTAGACCTGGATACGTTTTCACATCTTTATTGAGATATTTGGAAAAAACGGCGATGGTCTGCGTTGCCCGAAGGGCATTTGACGAGATGAGCTCTAAGTCGAGGTGCTGGATTTTGGACTTAAGCTTTTCAAGTAGGGCTTGCGCCTGGTTCTGACCCTGTTCGGTCAACGGGACTTGCAAGCTCGTTCCTTGAACCCGGGCCACCCCATCCGCGTCGGCCAGGTTCAACTGGCTCTGACCATGTCGAACGAGGTATAGTCGCTGAATCTCTGAAGTCGACCCTTGTAATTGATCTATTTTATCTAATGAAATGGTTGGTATCATTTAGATATGATACCACAGATTGCGCTTTATTTAGGAGGCTCCATTTTTGGCAATTGTGGGGTGATCTCCATTCGCAAGGCGATCTCCTTTTCCATTCGCGTCTTAAGTCTTTTAGACTTAGGGATATGCGCCTCTTTTGCCTCAGACTTTTTCACTTTGTGGACTTCCGGCTTATGGTGAGGTTCTTCGTGAGGCTGATGCGGTAAGGGACCGATGCGAGTCATGTGAATAAGTCTCCTTGCTCTTCAGCCGAAATTCTCTTCTTGACTATTTTTTTTTTTACTTCGTCAGCGGCCATGAGATGGGTCACCAGATCTTGGAGCATCCTGTTTTCTTCTTCCAGCGATTTTTTCTCCTGCTCCATTCCCTCAATTTCTGCAGCCATGCGGGGCGGCATTGGATCCGTCTCCAGCTTTTTCTCTTGAAGCTCTATCTTGACCGTTTGCAGCTCCGTATCGGTATGGAATAACTGAACGCGCGCTTGGTGCAGAACCTGGTTACGCTCCTCATATTGCTCTTTGAGTTGCCGATACAGAAGTTCCATTTGGGCAAATTGCTCGAGTCGTTTTTGCAGAGTTTTGACTTGTTCTGCTTCCGCACTTTGTTTTTCGGAAAAGAGTTCGAGTAGAGTTTGCCGTTCAGTCGTGACTTCTTCTAGCTCCCTTTGCAAACTCTGGGCTGCGGCCAATCGCTCCAGGTGATTTTCTCTCTCCGCGCAAGCTGACTTGATCTCCGCTTCAAGCATTTCTTTCTCGGCGTGAATCTTTTGGATTTGCCCGATCAACTCATTTTCCCGTTCTACGGAAAGGACCGGAGCCGCCGCCTGATACTCTCCAATCAAAAGTCGCTTCCTTTCCAAATCCGCTTCCAAAGTTCCCAGCCGCTCTGCCAAGAAATTGCGCTCAGTCTGGATGTCGACGATATTTTTGTTTGTCTTCTCTAAGGATTGCAGTTGCTGCGTCAAATGATCAATGTGCCGTTGACCCATCTCCAACTCTGCACGCCCGTTCGTGATTTTCGACAGAGACTCTTCGTATTTTGCTTCGAGTTCTTTGACCTTTTGGTTTTCGAGCGCATGCATCCGCACCACCGTTTCATTCACTAAGTGGGTTTGCTCATTTTGTACACGCGCCTCATTCAATTCCTTGAAAAGTTGAGCATTCTGTTGAACGATCCGCTCTTGATTCGAAATTCGAGCCAGTTCCGTTTGCAGTGAATCGATCTCCGAAAGCAATTGGGCTCGGTCCCGTTCCGATTGGATCAATTGTCCGCTCAAGTTTTCTTTTTCTTGAAGAGCTTTTGCTGTCGATTTTCTTAGAACCTCGTTGAGAATCTGATAGCTGGAGAGTTCTGTATGGACCTCTTCTAATTGTTGGTTCAATGCACTCAATTTTTCCAAGGCAGCTGTATTCTCTAATACGACCGTTTCCTTATGTTTTGTCAAATCCTCTTCGAGATATTGGATTGTCTTAGCATGAGCCTCTGTCTGCTGCGTCAGAGAACTAAAAAGAGCAGCCCCTTGCTCAAAGACGAGAGCGCTTACAACCAGTGCACAAGCCACTGAGCTTTCAAGCCCTAACTGCCACGCGTGATGACCCGTCAGGGTAAAGTGTTTTATACAGACATAAAGTCCCAAGATAACCAGTGAATAAGCACAGCCGCGAAGTTGCCATTTTGAGCACAAAAACAATCCAACCATCGCCACAAGAGCTAAATCGTAAGAACCCGCGAGCACTAGAGTGCCGATCAATAAAACGGGTCCTGCAATTTGGAGTTCTCTCATAGCCGTCCTATTGTTTCGGCAACCGTAAGGAAACCATTTTCCATTCTTTGGAAATCAAAATGCTCATTGGGAGCATGGATATTATCCGTAGGTAAACCGTAACCCATCCCCACCGTCTCCACACCGAGGTGTTGACTCAGCGCGGCAAGCACTGGGATCGACCCGCCGCATAAAACCGTCTCACAGGGTTTGCCCATCACCGCTTGCGAAGCCGCGGCCACAGCCATTGCTAGCTTCGAATGGGGATTGCCTCGAAAGGCATGCGCACCGCCGTGAATGCGGACATCTAGTTTCATCCCCTTCTTGCTATGCTTCTCTAAAAAGGCTTTCACCTGTTTTCCGATTTTCTCAGGATCTTGCCCTGGCACAAGCCGACACGAAATTTTTGCAATCGCCTGAGCCGGGATCACTGTTTTGAATCCCGCTCCAAAATATCCGCCGCCAATGCCATTGATTTCCAATGTCGGCCGCAAAACATTTGCCTCCAATAATTTCTCTGCTGCAAAGGCTTCAATGCCGAACTCTTTTGTGTAATAGGCTTTCTCATGCCGCTCAGGATATTGTTCCTTGGACGCAATCACATCCTCATAAAATCCATCGACAGCAACATGCCCATTCTGATCGTAGAGTTTGGCGAGCAATTCCACTAGCGCCCGATTTGGATTATACGCAATGCCACCGAGCTGCCCAGAATGCAAATCGCCCTTTGAGCCTGTAAGAATCACATCCATCGTCACAAGGCCGCGTGCGCCCAAGCTAATCGCCGGCGTCTTCTCGTCATAGCTATCGAAATCAACCACAAGGAGACTCTCCGCCCGCAATTTGTCTTTGATCTTAGGTATCGCCTTGGTGAGTCCCACACTGCCTGCCTCTTCTTCTCCCTCGATACAGAACTTGATATTTATGGGCAATGGTTTCCCCATTTCGATCAATGCCCGCACAGCGGCCATCGCATAAAAAATCTGCCCTTTATCGTCAACGGCGCCTCTGGCATAGATCCGTCCATCTCGCTCTGTCGGCTCAAAAGGTGGAGTTTTCCAAAGTCCCAATGGATCGACCGGCTGGACATCATAGTGTCCATAAATCAAGAGCGACTCTTTTCCGATTCCAGTTTCGGCAAAGATGAGTGGATGCCCCACCGTCTCGATCAACTCAGCCTTCAGTCCACTTTTGCCTAAATAGTCGCGCACCCATTCTGCGCATTTGTCGACTTCTGATTTAAATTCTGGTTCCGTGCTGATCGATTGGAATCTTAGAAACTGAAAGTAGTCTCGCTTGATCTCCTCGAAGTGTTGTTTAAACCAGTCTTTCATAACTTGGAATGATCTCGACTTTGTACATTTTTTGGCAAGCAGATCCGAGGGAGGCGTTCGATGATTTTATTAATTTTTTGCGGGGCCCATAGCTGCAATGACCCTACGGGCCCCGCAAAAAAGTAATAAAAGCGCGAACGCTCTCCCCGGAGATGCCGACAAAAATGTACAAAGTCGAGATGATAACAAGTAGACTATTTTGATTCACGCTTTGAGAGTCTTTCGTCAAAAACCTGGCTGGCATTGTCTATGAGAAAAGCAGCCAAACTCTCATCGCCTTCATAATTCATTTCCACTTCCATGTGCCCATCCGTTGATGGTTCGCTGCAAGTGATCAGCACATAACAGGCATGCTTCTTGCTGAGGGAATGCTTAATTTTCTCTAAGCTAATGTCTTCCTTAACCATTCCGCCCCGCTATAAAATTTTTTTCAAAAATCCAGCTCCCAGATACTTCTGGAAGGGTTTTTCTACGAATTGCCTGAGATAAATGTCAGAAAGACTATTTTTCCCGCAATCGAATTCGTTATTGATTCTACTTTTCTGCAACAACGATTCGTTGACAGCAAGTGGTCTCATAGAGCATAATGCCTCATTATGGGCATTGCAAAACGAGTCGTTTTATTCCTTCTTCTGAACTTCCTCGTAATCGCCATGATCTCGATCGTTCTTAGTTTATTCAATGTTCGTCCCTACTTGCAAGCATACGGCATCGATTATAAATCTCTTCTCATCTTCTGCTTAATCTGGGGCATGGGCGGCGCGTTTATTTCATTAATGCTCTCTCGCAAAATGGCCAAATGGATGATGGGCGTGCAACTCATCGATCCTCACACAAGAAATTCTGCCGAAGCACACCTTGTCCAGACAGTCTATTCTCTTGCGCGCGAAGCGGGCCTTCCCGAAATGCCCGAAGTGGGCATCTTCCGCTCTCCTGAACCCAACGCCTTTGCCACCGGCCCTTCTCGCAGCCGTTCGCTTGTGGCCGTCTCCACAGGCCTCCTCGATCGGATGAACCAAAATGATCTCAAGGGAGTGCTTGGCCATGAAATCAGCCACGTCGCCAATGGCGACATGGTCACCATGACGCTGCTCCAAGGCGTCGTCAACGCCTTCGTCATGTTCCTCGCCAGAGTCCTGGCCTATATCATTTCCGGCCTTGGCAAACGAGACGAGCGGGGCAGTTACGGCTCCTTCATCCTCTTCACTTATCTATTTGAAATCGTCTTTATGGTTCTCGGATCACTTCTCATTTGCGCTTATTCCCGCTATCGAGAATTCCGCGCAGATGCCGGCGGCGCTCGCCTTGCAGGTAAAGAAAATATGATCGGCGCGCTCCAAACATTGCAATCCTACCAAAACATCCGCGATCCGAAGACTGAAAGCCCCGCCATAGCTGCCTTCAAAATCTCCCATCCCACTAAGAAGGGACTCTTGCATCTTTTCGCCACCCATCCGCCTCTTGAAGTGAGAATTGAGCGCCTCAGAACTGAAGTTTAATCATAAACACTCTTTATCTCCGCCCTTTAAGACGCTGCGGAATTCAGCGTCTATCACGACAGAATGCGGGGATGCTGGTGCAAGAGCGAAATCCAATTCACTCCTTGTGAGATTTGTGACTCCATGCTTTATCAGCAATTGAACCATTCTCATGTTTCGACTCTGAACTGCCTGGCAAAGTGGAGTCCTAGCTGCACCATTTTTTAAATTGATCTTTGCACCTCTCTCTATGAGAAGCCGAGCTACCTCTACACGGCTCGCCCAATGCATGACCCTAGAGTCCTTATCATTCAGAGGGCAACCTTTGTCCAAAAATGCTTCAACTATTTCTCGGTTATTTACCCATACACTTTCAAGCATTTGATCTTTCATAAATTTCAACCAAATGTTTTGCACTGCAAGTATCTCATCTAATAAGACTCTAAGTGCTTGCGGGGAAAGTGAGCATTCTCTCATATAATTATATTCTAGAAGTATCACCCTCTTTGCCAATGAAGGAATGATCTCCCAGTAATTACTATATAAAGCGGCACGCAACCTCTCCTGGGGTGAATCAGGCCATCTATTCTCGGATTGGAATTGTAGCTCTGCTTCAAAAAATCTCCTTCGCAATCGATGGTCTAATTCATATAAACGTTGATTATCTCCGGGTGCAATGTCAGCGTCATAGACTTCATTCCAAAGTCGCGGACTCTTTAGAAGGGTTTTCTCTATACTTCGATGCAAAACCTCTGAAATTCGCGACGGACCCATTGTCGGGCTATACAATCTTTTCAAGTCTTCTAACGAAGGGGCTGAACAACAAGAACTGCTAATAGACACAACAAACTCCTTATTCAAATTTGAATAATACAATACACAACAATATATGTTTAAGTCAACATTTAAAACATTTCATAAACAAAAAAAACAAATTGTCTTTTAACTGTCTTGTCGCTACACTCGTCAGCCTATGAAAACGATCATTGTAGGTATGTCTGGAGGGGTCGACTCTTCCGTCTCGGCACTATTGCTCAAAGAGGCGGGGTTCAAGGTCATCGGCCTGTTCATGAAAAATTGGGAAGAGACCGACGGTCGGGGCCAGTGCAAGGCCTCCAAAGAGTATGAAGATGTGGTGCGAGTTTGCGAGAAGCTCGACATTCCCTACTATAGCGTCAATTTTGTCGAAGAATATCAAAAAGCAGTCTTCGATCAGTTCTTGGCCGATTTTCAAGCAGGGCTGACCCCAAATCCAGACGTCCTCTGCAACCGGGAAATCAAATTCAAAGTTTTTTTACAAAAGGCCAAAGAACTAGGCGGCGACCATCTAGCCACAGGTCATTATTGCCGCACGGCCAATGGCCTGTTATATAAAGGCCTCGACCCCGACAAAGACCAAAGCTACTTTCTCCATGCGGTCGAAAAAGGGGCCTTGCAATCGGTCCTATTCCCCATCGGCCACTTACACAAACAACAAGTGCGCGAAATTGCCCGTAAACACAACCTTGCCACAGCAGAAAAAAAAGATTCCACCGGCATTTGCTTCATTGGGAAACGGGACTTTAAGCCCTTTCTGTCTCAGTACATCGGCACAAAGTCAGGAAATTTTGAAACCTTGTCTGGTCAAGTGGTGGGTGAGCACGACGGGGCGGCCTTCTACACCATTGGGCAGCGCAGAGGCATGGCCCTTGGCGGTGAAGGAGACGCTTGGTATGTCGTGGGCAAGGACCAAGCCCGCAATGTAGTTTTTGTGGAACGGGGCGCGGAACATCCGGCCCTTTTTGCCCGTGAATTAACAGCCCGGGATCTTACTTGGATTGCCGATCCCCCGGCCTTCCCCTGCCGCTGCACGGCTAAAATCCGCTATCGACAGCAAGACCAAGCCTGCACGCTCTACGAATCAGGCCAAGTGCTCTTTGACGAGCCCCAAAGGGCCATCACACCTGGCCAATCCGTCGTTTTCTATCAGGGCGATTTATGCCTTGGCGGCGGCGTTATACACTTCAAGACTTTTCACTAATGCCAGCAAGTATTTTTTGTCCTCTTTCGATATTTCAAAATCCGAAGTAATGGCAACTTTCGCTTTAATTACAGCACACTTCTCAGAAAGATTTTCTAATGAATAAGCTTCCTGTACTTCAGCTTTCACTGAAGGATTCGCACTAGACACCCCAAATGGATCAGACGAAAAAGCAACCATGGCATATCGAGTAGCAGGAAGTGGATTCTTAATTCCTTTTCGAACAGACATCCCCTCTTTGTCTTGAAGATATGTTGGATTGGTGTTTTTACCATCCATGTAGGCAACTAAAGATTCTCGCTTGATTGATAATGACATTATATTTCTCCGTTTATAATTACAAAAGCAAACATAATTATACACGTAATATAATTACCAATCAATCCTTAATAATTTGTTTTACTTATAATAACCTTTTAGATGGAATAGCGCACAAGCAACCAAAGAAAAACTTCAATATGAATATTAAAAGAATCAATACCAAGATAGAATAAGGATGAGCGCCGAAAAGCCTAAAACAACCTTTCCATATTCCCTACTCTTTTGCCGTATAGGCCTGATCTGGACGATTTGGAGTTTCGGGATACTGCAATTCCAAAAGACCCTCTGAAACCATTGGAATTAAATAGTGGTTTTGCAAACTTTCTCGACTTCTTTTTAACAAACAAGATAAATCATTCAGACTAAGATGTCGGCCTTTGCAAATTTGAAGCAGACAATCTCGTACCTGTTGCTTAGGAACTCTTTTTTTCCGAGCCACTGGACCCGCAATTGATTCAAGCAACTTCAAATCCAAATGTTGGGAGTTACCCTCCAAATGTTGGGAGTTACCCTCCAAATGTTGGGAGTTACCCTCCAAATGTTGGGAGTTCGGGTCGTTATGAGGGGAGTTCGGATTAGGTATCCGATACTTTGCCCAGCGCCGCTTGTTGTCCGAGATAAGCATGCCTTTAGAACAAAGACCTTGCAATACCTGAGAAATGTCCACTGGATGGTCATTGAGTAGTTCCTGCAGGCGGGCATTGGAAACTTCCTTTTCCAGATTTGCAGTTACCAGAGCCTGGACTTCCAGTTTTTGTAAGCGTCCAAATCTCTCACCAAAACGGCGGTGCAGAGTGTCGAGAACTGGTTCTGGAATAATACTCAACGTCGGCATTTCTAAACGGATGCGATCTGGGCCATTGCGCGTTGTAAGAGATGGAGCACGCCAATGCTGGTCGCGCCATGCACTTTGGATCCGATCAAATCCTGACCCCGCCTTCTCTCCTCCTCCGATCAACATAAACATCTGTTGGAGAGATTTATTTCGACACTCACTGATGCCTCCACGTCGAATTTGATCAATCGAAACCAACAGAATTCCGGGATTATCGAGAACAAAACGATCCCGATATCGTTCAATGACAACACCTCCAGGCGCAGAGTAATCACTATGGATCAAAGCATTTACGAGAGCTTCACGCACAGCTTTATGGACAGGTGTGTCCTCAATTCGATAGAGACCCTCTAATCGAAAAGGGACTTTAATGTCCGAGGTTAGTGGATGCCAAATGCGCTGATAAAACTGAAAAAGATTCGCTTCCCAAGTTCCATCGGGATAAATGCGATGTGTCCAACGATTCTCTGGGTCGAGTTTTTCTCGGTAATCGACAAAATAATTCGGCGCCGCATCGGGATCAGTGATTGCCTGGTAACGACCAAACATAAGAAGTCCTGCTAGCGTAATCCCTTCTATTCCTGTATCGCGATCTTTGCGCCAACCTCCTAATTTCTCCAGCAACTGTTCTAGAGTTAGGTTTGACCATGGATGTTTGTATTTCAGCGCAGAAAATAAATTCCGATACTGATTCAAAGATTCTAGATCGATGTCTTCTATCGTAAAATTCTTTAAAATCCGTTGGTCACGGGGAAGAGAGTCTGCATCGGCAAACATTCTTCGCACTTCTTCATCTGTGCAATGGTAATCTCCTTCAAAACAACGCCGGTAAGTATTTTGGAAAGGAATGGGTCCAACATAAATCGGACGTTCCGTTCGAGTGGCGCGAGGAATTCGGATGATTAAAAAATTTTTCTCCACATTGACATGACTGGGAGAAAGAAGGTTGCGGTTGATTTTACTTCTGTTATTGAGGTCATCCCAAAGAATTTTCAGATAGCTGTTGATTTGAGCAGGTAAGAGCCCGTCCAGTTCAGCTTTTCCATTTTTCTCCCTGACTCCGAGAACAATTGTGCCACCATCGGTGTTGGCCATGGCGCTATACGTTTCCCAAAAACTACCAGGAAACCCACCTTTCGCCGATTTAAATTCCCAATCTGACGTTTCGCCAACTTCCGCAGCCTTCAAAATCTGATCCAGTAAATCCATTTGGTGTCCCTAAATGAAAAGCAGCATTTTGAGCTTTACTGAATTTGACAACAAGAAAATTTGTTGCTACCCCTTTTTGAGAAGCGCGACATACATATTATCCCAACCTGTCTCCACAGGTCCAATGAATTCGTATAGGAGTTGGTCGTGAAGCACACTCAGTTCCAAATGGTCAAAGGCTCTGAATGTGTCGAATCGCACCCGGGAATTCCAGTTTGGGACAATGAGAATATATACTCCCGGCGGCAAATTACGATAAAAAACCATCGGATTGTCTTCTTTGTAAACATGAACGGTGCCTATTTTTTCCAATTGAGAAATGAGAAGACGATTTTTGCTCTCATCTCTTTGAGATTCCAAATCTGTAATCGTTTTTTCAATCGCCTCTTTCATTGCAAATGTCTGGTTGTTACCCGATTGCTTCTTGGGATAGACATAGGGCAACTCAACGGAGGAAAAAACGCCATTTTTCTTTTGGTAAATCTCACTCCCCAATCTGATGATCTCATCAGAAGTCATGGCTCCGCATCCCTGTAGCATCCGGATTTTCTCTTGATCCATAATTTTAAAAGCTGTGTCTAATGGCGTGGCCCCTTTATTATCCGGAAGATTTGCATTGAGTCCCATTTGTAAAAGACGCCTGCAATCGGAAACTCCAGAAGACTTTACTGCTTGATGAAAGAGTGTATTTCCTTCTTCATCCCTTAGATTGAGATATTGCGTCGTATACATGCGACAAGCTGTTGCAACCGGTCTTTGCACAAAGGAACAAACAGCGGATGCTGCGGAGCGTAGAGCTGGAAACATGATAACCTCCTATTAAAGGCGCAGAAATGTATCGCTAAAGATCTTTTTTTGCAATCACATTTGCGTGCAAGAGCATGGACAAAAGATCGCGGCTATGGAGGCGATCTTTTTCTAAGATGTAAATTTCATGCGGATGAATGGTTTCGCAAAGATGCTTGAGACTCTCTCTTTGCTGGATGATGAAATGGACTTCATTGATCGAAGTGAGAATGTCGATCAATTCATTTTCTTGTGTGTAGATGATCAGTTCTCTCTCTTTGGAGAGCTGGCGAATGGTTTTGAAGAGTGCGTTGCTCATTTCTTGGCCCGGATTGAGGACGAGAAGCGTGTAGCGCCGATCTTTGAGCACTTGGTGAAGCGCATAGGTATGGTTTTCATCGAAGATTTTGGAGGAGAGATTGAATTCGAGAAGCCTTTTTGCCATTTCAGAAAGGGTCACTTGGACGCAGCCAATCCGCTCAATGGAGATACCAGCGGCGATGTTTGCAAGCTGCACAGCGACCGCAATGTCAAGTCCATTGGCCACAGCAAGGCAAAGAGTCGCCAAGACTGTGTCGCCAGCTCCGGTGACATCTTTTACTTCTTTGGAACGGACAGGGAAATCGGTTCGGGTACCGTCGAAAAGCGAGATCCCCGCCTCCGAACGAGTGATGAGCAGAAGTTCTGCACTGGTTATTTGCAACAAGACTGAGGCCACTTCATCGAGAGAGGCTGTAGTGGGCAATTTCGCTGCAGCGTAGGCCTCGGAAAGATTAGGTTTGATGAGATAAGCGCCGCGGTATTTTGTGAAATCGATGCCCTTTGGATCTACAATGAGCGGAACTTTTGCTTCTTTGGCCATGCGTATGGCCGCAGCGAGGATGGCTCCAGTTAAAAACCCTTTGCCATAATCTGAAATGGCCACTACTTGAACTGTGGGAATGATTTGCTTTAATGAATCAATGACCTTCGCTTCCAATTCTTTAGGCAAAGAAGAGACGGTCTCAAAATCGACCCGCATCAACTGTTGGCTATCCGACACGAACCTGTTTTTTACTGGAGTTCTGTAACCGGTCTCAAGAACCAAACTATCGCCGAATTGCTTCTTTAGTTCATCCCCCGCTGCATCGTTGCCAATGCGCCCTACAGAAATCACTTTTGCGCCAAGAGTGGTCAAATTCAACACGACGTTGCCAGCGCCACCAGGGCGCGACTCTTGTTTAACCACTTCCATGACGGGAACAGGCGCTTCCGGCGAAATCCGCTTCACGCGCCCAGTCGTATACGTATCTAACATGAAATCGCCGATCACAAGAGCTGTGAACGGTTTGATCGCACCAAAATTCACCATCGAGCACTTCTCATCAAATACTCTTGCACGTATTCGCAAACCGATTCTTCGATCGGCATGCAAGAGAGTTTCGATGAGAGTGTATGGAATTTGCGCATCGATGCGCAAGTGTAATTTTGGTATTGCTTGGAAAGATCTGCAGGCATCTCAATATACTGGATCTCGGGATCTTTCTGTAAACCTTTGAAAAGCGCGTAGGCAAGTTGATTCCACGTCGTAGGTTTTCCTTGTCCAATATTGAAAATGCCACCCACGTTATTTTCTAAAAAGGCGCATGTCATTTTCACTGCGTCTTTCACGTAGATGAAATCGCGACATTGATCGCCATCGCCAAATCGTGGATCGTTGGATTTAAAGAGTTGGATCGGACCGCAAAGCGCCTTCTCGGTCATCTTCAAGACCATCGAAGCCATGCGCCCTTTGTGGTACTCATTGGGGCCAAAAACATTGAAGTACTTGAGACCGACAACTTGATCCAAGACTCCTTCTCGTTTCATCCAAAGGTCGGCCAAATGCTTCGAATAGCCATACATGTTAAGCGGCCGCAATTCTTCCAGCGCATCTTCGCTAAAGCCCATCGCCCCGTCGCCATAAGTGGCAGCCGAAGACGCGTAAATGAATCGCTTATTTTCCTCAAGGGCCCACTGAGCCAATCGGATCGTGTAGTGAAAATTATTCTCGAGCAAATAGTCGCCATCAGTCTCCACCGTATCGGAACAAGCGCCCAAGTGGATGATCGCCTCGACTAAATCTTCTCGCCCTCGAAGGTAGTCGAACAACTTGTGTTTGGAAATCAAATTGACAAATTTCTTGCCAACTAGATTCTTCCACTTCTCTGTCCGCTTCAAATCGTCGACGAGAAGCAGATTTGTCTTGCCCAGATCATTCAGATGTCGCACGACGCCGGAGCCAATCATGCCCGCGGCGCCTGTGACAATGATGATACTCATTCCTGTTGCTCTGCCGAAGCTGGAGGAGTTTCGGTTGCGCCTTCCACAGGGATCGGCTTGACGACATTTTCGATGCCGGCTGCGTTGATGCCTTCTGGGATGATCGTGAGGTTGCAAGACGCTGTGATGCCTTCTTTCAACTTCAACGAGAGTTTATGCGCGCCTGTTTCCTTGATCGGCTTAGTGAGGAGAATGTTACGGCGGTCGACAGGAAGGCCGCGCTCTTGGAAGAGCTGGGCAATGTCGGCAGCAGAAACAGAACCATACATGTGGCCTTCTGGATCGACCTTGACTTTGATGTCGAGAGAAATAGCTTCGATTTGCGAGGCGAGATCTTCCGATTCTTTCCGATCAATGACCGCTTGTTTTGCCCGTTCAGAACGGAGGCGTTCTTGTTTGCGAAGTGTATTCGCAGAAGCGATGACAGCGAGTCGTTTGGGGAGAAGGAAGTTTCTGACATAGCCTGGCTTTGCCGAAACGACTTCTCCCTTTTTACCGAGAGCATCGACATCTTCTAGAAGAAGCAATTGCTGTTTCATGAGATCCTCCGATTACTCTTCAGCGACAAACGGAAGCAACGCCATGTGGCGAGCCCGCTTAATCGCTTGTTTCAATACTTTTTGATAATAGTGGGAAACCCCAGTGATCCGACGCGGCAGAATTTTGCCTCGTTCGGTGATGAATTGTTTCAGGGTCTCGATATCTTTGTAATCAATCCCTTCAACTTTAGCCGCCTCAAAAGGGCATGTTTTTTTTCGTTTCGAAAAAGGAGACTCTCCATTCATCGGAGGACCACCATTGAGCGGTTGTGCAGGCTGCTCTCGTTTTCTTGTCATTGTGCTCATGCTAACCTACCGTCTTAAGGGGTTTGAATTCCATCGTTTCTTGGACCTTTTCTACGCGCGTCGTCATGAAGCGAATCAGATCTTCATGAAGATGGTATTCCTTCCAAAGGTCGAGGATGATAGAAGTGGGCGCATCAAAGAAGAGTACGTAATAGTAGCCTTCGCGCTTTCCGTCGATCTCGTACGCGAGCTTGCGCCGGCCGAGTTCGTGCGTTTTGAGGAGTTTCCCACCTTTCTGGGTAATTCCATCGGTGATCTTATCAAAGGCTTTTTTGCGAGAGTCATCGCTCAGCGTCGCGCTGAGGATATACATCCCCTCATAAAGCCCGTTTCTTTTTTTCTGCATATTCCTTCCCAATGCTTGGAGTCGATGGATCACTTGTTAATAAAATCCATCGCACGGGTTAATCCTTTACTAATAAACAACTCCGCCGCCTCTGCAGCGCGCTCTAATAGAGCGGGAATGAGCTTTTCTTCCTCTTCTGAAAATCTTCCCAACACATGGTCGACAAGATCTCCTTCTTCGCGATCTCCAACACCCAGTCTAAGTCTCGCATACCGGTTGGTCTGCAACACTTCCTCGATGCTTTTCAGGCCATTATGCCCTCCAGAGCCGCTATTAATCCGCAGTCTTGTCTGCCCCATCGGAATCGCCACGTCATCGACAATGACGAGCAACTGGGCCAACTCAACTGCGCGATAACGCATTGCAAGCGCTACCGATTCTCCGCTGAGGTTCATATACGTCAGCGGTTTCAACAAACTGACGGCCTCGCCGCCAATCGTTCCTTCGGCGACAGCTCCCCGCAATCGCAAACTTTTCCGAAACACCAAGCCATGTTTCTTGGCCAGCATTTCCACGGCAGCAAAGCCGATATTATGGCGGGTCTTCTCGTACTGTTTCCCAGGATTCCCCAGGCCCACAATCAAATACCTCATTCCACCCCAGAGTAAAACGAGTGGGGGAAGCCCCCACACCCCCATTTATTCACCGCCGAGAGCGCAGAGATCGCCGAGGCGAGGGGAAGCCCCTCGCGCTCCCCAATAACCCCTCAAAATTGGGGTGCGGGGCTTCCCCGCCTCGGCGATCTCGGCGGTTCAGATGTGGGGGGCTTCCCCCGCCCACACTTAACCTCTGCGGTTATCGTTTAGCGATCACGACGGCGACTTCGGTCATGCGAGCCAGTGGCTTCACATTCTCAGGAATCGCGATGTCGGAAAGGCGCTTCGATTGCATCACGTTCAAATCGCGAATATCAACCACAAATTCCTGCGGAATATGCTTCGGCAAGCATTTCACTTTCAACGAGCGCAAAACTTGGCGTAAAAACCCACCGAGCTTAATCCCCGCGCAATCGGCAACGCCAACGATTTGCAACGGTACATTGACAGTCACTTCTTGCTTATCATCCAAAATCGCAAAATCGATGTGCTGGATTCCGTAATGCGCAACATGGTAATGAATGTCTTTGATGATTGCCTTATGGACTTTTTTTCCATCGTGCAATTCAAAAACCGTCGTCGCCAATAGGCCGCTCTTCAAGGTGCGCAAAATAGCTTGTATTTCCTCACCCTTGATTGTGATCATTTCACTTTGATGTCCTCGGCCGTACAAAACAGCAGGGATATCCCCTTCGCGTCGAATTCGATTCGTGTCGCTTTTCTTCCGTTCTTTTCTATGAGAAATTGTAAGCTTCATTGGTTTTCCTCTGTAAATAGCGAAGATATGGACTTCGCATTGACCACGCAATCGATCGCTTGAGCAAACAGTTTAGCCGAAGAGATCACCTTCACTTCTATGCCCGGCTTAGCCCCTTGCGGTATTGTGTCAGACACGTACATCCGATCGATCCCGCTCCCCTTGAGAGCCTCTTTGCCGACAAAAAGTCCGTGCGTCACTACAGCCACAACGCTCTTAGCGCCTTCCTGCAAACAGGCCAGCGACGCATTCTTCAATGTGCTTCCCGTCGAACACATATCATCGACGAGAATCACATTCTTGCCCTTCACATCGCCAATGATCGCATTGACTTCTACGCGATCTGGCCCTGTGCGGCGTTTGTCGACGATTGCAAGGTCGACATGTAAATCTTCTGCAAATCTTCTCGCCAATTTGTTGCTTCCCACATCTGGAGAGACAACAATCGCGTCTTTCAAACCGAGATCTTTGAACGTCCTGACAAATAAAGGTCTGGCATACAGATGATCCACTGGAATATCAAAAAAGCCTTGGAGTTGCTCGGTATGCAGGTCCATTGTCAGGACTCGCGTAACTCCCGCTTTTTCCAGCAGATTGGCGACCAGCTTCGCTGTAATCGGTACACGAGGCTTGTCCTTCCGATCCTGCCTCGCATAAGCGTAATAAGGCAGAACCGCAGAGATGCTTCGCGCCGACGCGCGTTTGAACGCGTCCGCCATGATCAGCAGTTCCATGAGATAGTGGTTTGGCCTTTTCGCCAGCGACTGGAGGATAAATACATCCTTGCCGCGCACATTCTCTTGGATCTGAATGCCAATCTCCCCATCAGGGAACGTTTCCCTAAGAACTTTGCCTAGAGTAATTTGCAACTCGCTCGCTATCTTGTGAGCTAAACCCTCATCGGAAGATCCCGCAAACAAAGCATATTGTTTCATAGGCCCAATTCTTAAGAGTTGGGGCGGAAGGATTCGAACCTCCGAATGGCGGTACCAAAAACCGCTGCCTTACCACTTGGCGACGCCCCATCAATTTTCTCGGTAACGAAAATTAAACAGGAGCCATCATATCACTCCTCCTAAATTTTTGGCATGACTTTTTTTAACTTGCTGATAACCAATGATTTGCTTTTAATTCCACAAATCGTGTATGAAACGGGTATATGCATATTGTCCACGTAGCAGCTGAATTTGCCCCTATTGCTAAGGCAGGTGGCCTTGGCGAAGTGATCATTGGCCTTACCCGAGAGCTCTCTCGCATCGGCCAACAAGTAGATGTCATTATCCCAAAATATGACTTTATTCCCACACTCGAACTTCGCAACCTACAGAAAGAACTGTCCTTCCCATTGGGTACTATGTGGTCCGCAGACATTGAAGGATGCCACCTCCACCTTTTAGAGACCCCCAACGACTATTTCACTCGCGGCAAAATCTATGGCTTTAACGACGACGCCACCCGGTTTGTTTATTTTTCCCGCGCCGTCGCGGAATATCTCAAAATCAAAAATCAATCTATCGATGTCCTGCACCTCCACGACTGGCACACCGCCCCCATGGCCGCCCTCCTCGACTTACCCACCGTTCTTAACATCCACAACATCGAATACCAAGGCGAATGCGCCCTGCACGATCTGACCGGTATCAAAGACCTCGCTCCATTTGAAAGCCTTAATCTCCTCCACACCGGCATCCAAGAAGCCGACGCCCTCGTCGCCGTCTCCCCCACCTATGCAAAAGAAATCCTCACTCCCGAATTTGGTTTCGGACTCGACGCCCTTCTCCGCAAACATAAATCCAAGCTCACCGGCATTCTCAACGGCATCGACCTCAAACTCTGGGATCCCGGAACAGATTTCCACCTCAAAGCCAACTACAATTCCACCGACTCGCTCGAAAAAATTGTCGCCGCCAAAAAAGCCAATCGAGAAGGAATCCCGATCAAAGGCGATTTTTGGGTCGGCGCCATCACCCGCCTCGTCCCCCAAAAAGGGCCCGAACTCATCGAAGCAGCCCTCGAGGAAACCATCAAAGCTGGCGGTGCCTTCGCCCTCATCGGCACCTCTCCCTTTCACGCGCTGCAACACCACTTCGAACTCCTAAAATTCAAATACGAAAATCACCCGCAAGTTTTCCTCCACCTTGAATACGACGAAAAGCTAGCGCATCAACTCTACGCCGCGCTCGATTTTCTCGTCGTCCCTTCGCTCTACGAACCTTGCGGCCTGACGCAAATGATCGCCATGCATTATGGAACCATTCCCATTGTCCGCGCCACAGGCGGCCTCAAAGACACCGTCTTCGATTGCGATGATCCAAATGTTCCCGCTTCACAGAGAAACGGGTATGTATTCACAAATCAATTCCTAGAGACATTGCATCGGGCCATAGATCTTTTCCGCGCAGACAATGCTACCCACCTCTCCATGGTTCGCCGCGGCATGCAAGCCGACTTTGGCTGGAAAAAACCGGCCCAAGAATACCTGCGCCTCTACCACAAATTGGCGCCATCTGATAAAATGCACACCGCATGAGTTTTTCTCACATCTTGCTACTCTTGTTTTTGATGCTCATTTGGGGCTTTAACTTTGTCGTGATCAAAGTGGGCGTCGATGGGATGCAGCCGATTTTTTTTAGCTTTGTTCGATTTTTTCTGGCCAGCATTCCGGCCATTTTTTTTGTCAAAAGGCCGCGCGTTCCGTGGAAGGTTCTCATCCGTTACGGACTCGTGATGTTTGCCGCGCAATATGCGCTTCTCTTTTTGGGCATGTACGCCGGCATCACGGCAGGACTTGCCTCTCTCATCTTACAGGTTCAGATCTTTTTCACCGCCCTTCTAGGGATCCTCTTTTTCCATGAAAAACCCCACTCGTGGCAGATCATCGGCGCCCTCGTCGCCTTTTCAGGAATCGCTCTCATCGTTTTCAATCTGGATGAAAGCACCACCCTTCCCGCCTTTTTCTTGGTCGTCGCAGCAGCAGCCACCTGGAGTACAGGAAACCTCATCTCCAAAAAAATTGGAGCTGTGAACATGTTGGGACTCGTCGTTTGGGGCAGTCTCATCGCCTGGCCGCCGCTTCTCCTTCTTTCCCTGGGAATGGAAGGCATTCCGCAATTTGACTATTCTTGGTCAGCGATCAGCTCCGCGCTCTATATTGCCTACTTTTCTACACTCCTAGGCTTTGGCATCTGGAGCTGGTTTTTGCACCATTATCCCCTCTCCACCGTCGCGCCCTTCACGCTTCTGGCACCAGTCATCGCCATGGGCAGCTCCGCTCTCGTCCTCGGCGAACCTCTCCAATCCTGGAAAATCATAGCGGCCTGCCTCATCATCACGGGTCTTCTCATTAATCTGTTTGGCTCCCGATTTTTTAGGGGTTGTTAAAGAATAAAGTAAACCATTTAGTGGCCTCAGGGTGGTTCAGATTTGGACGATCGTGAGGAGGCCCATATTGCCGCAATATGGGCGACGAACGATCGTCCGAAGATGAGCCGCCATGATGACCACTAAATGGTTTACTTTATTCTTTAACGACCCCTTAGGGCTTGCCGAGGGCTTTTTTGATGTAGATGCGGTTGGCGTAAAAATAGTCGATTGCCGAGAGCGCTGTGTAGATTGCGGCAATGGAGATGGCCGCTAGGCTAATTTCCTGGAAAAGATGCAAAGAGAGATACCCCATCGTGTAGGGGATCATGAGGAGAACAATCACAAAGGCAACAATAGCCTGGAGGATCGCCTTGATTTTGCCGCTGGTGCGCGCGGCTAGAGCCACTCCACGAAGAGCACAGAGAGTACGCAAGGCGCTGATGGAAAAATCCCGATAGAAAAAGACAAGCACGATGAGGAGGGGCAGCTGGACAAAGCCTTGCGTAAAGGTGAAGAAGAGAGAGATGCGCGTGATACTGTCAGCCATTGGGTCGAGGATCTTGCCAAGATCGGTGACCTGATTGCGGCGCCTGGCCAAAAAGCCATCAAATGCATCGGAAAATTCACTGAGAATGAGAAGGCCGAGAAGAATATAAGGCAAAGAAAGTAAAGGAATGCCCAGCCACTCCCTCCCGAGATAGAAGATCGGAAATAGAGGACTAATGCAGATGCGCAGGATCGTGAAAAAGTGAGCCGGATTCATGTCGATTAGACTAAAACAGAGTTGTTTAATATTCAAGTTTGAAGAGCGAGTTGTCCGCAGGCAGCCGCAATATCTTTCCCTTTTGTATAGCGCCAGGTTGTGTTAATTCCCGCGTCTTCTAATGTGTCTCTAAACGCCACAATATTCTCAGCTTCAGGGCGCTTCAAGTTCAATCCATCCACCGAGTTGTATGGAATCAGATTCACCGTGCACTGCTTGCCCTTGAGCAACACAGCCAATTCCTCTGCATGTTCCACCGCATCGTTGATCCCAGCCAAAAGGGTGTACTCATAGGTGATGTCCCGTTTTGTTTCTTGACCATATTTGTCCATGGCCATGAGGATCTCTTCCAGAGCATATTTTCGAGCGTAGGGGATGATTTTTTTGCGCAAATGCTGGTTCGGCGCGTGGAGCGACAAGACTAGATTCACGTGTAAATCTTCTTTCGCTAACTTGTGGATCCCCTCGACCACGCCGACCGTTGAAACCGTAATCCGCCGCTGAGAAATCTGCAGCGCCGCCGGGTCGTTGAAAATGCCAATGGACTCGACCACGGCATCGTAGTTTTCCATCGGCTCGCCCATGCCCATGTAGACCAAGTGGCAAACCCGCTCGCCGATTGCTTTAAGATCTCGGTCGATGTGCAATACTTGCTCGACGATTTCCGCAACACTCAAATTGCGCAGTAAACCTTGACGCCCAGAAGCGCAAAAGGCGCAGCGAGCAGGACATCCCACTTGGCAGGAAATGCAGACTGTGCGTCTGTCTGCCGAGCGGATCAAGACCGATTCCACTTTTTTGCCGTCGGAAAGTTCCCACAAGTATTTGGTCGTTTCGCCATCTTCTGAAGCCACTGTGCGCACAAGCTTGATGGCCGGAAATCGGAAAACGCTCGCGAGCTTGGCTCTAAACTCCTTGCTCAAATTGGTCATCTCGTCAAAAGACTTCGCGCCTTTGACGTAAATCCAATCAAACACCTGCCCGGCGCGAAACGGCTTTTCCCCATTTTCCGCCATCCAGATCTTCAATTTTTCCAGACTCAGTGAACAAATTTCTTGCATCGTGCAAACAGAATACCAGTGCGAGAAAATGGCGTCTATGGTAAAAATAGTTCTATGTTTAGAAATGCCTTGCTTCACTTCATCACAAAAATCTACGGCTGGGTCATCACCTTCGGATCTAACCTCCAGAGCCTCTTTCTCCTCTGGATGCGACTGACCTGGGGGCACCAATTTCTCCTCTCGGGCTCCGCCAAATTGGCCAACATGGAACAGACGTTTCAAGTGTTTGCTACCTATGGCTTTTCCCATTCTCATGCCTATTTGGTTAGCTACCTCGAGCTCATCGGCGGCATCCTGCTCATGGTCGGCTTTGCCTCCCGCCTCGTCGCCATTCCTCTGGCCATCGCAACAATCACCGCTCTTTCCACCGCCCACGCCTCTTTCCTTGCCCACTTCAAATTCATCACCGAGCCCTCCACACTCGTGAGCCAATCTCCCTACCCCTTCCTCATCACCTGCCTTCTAGTCCTCTGCTTTGGCCCTGGCCGCGTCTCTCTCGACGCCTGGATCAAACGTTGGGTTGACAAACAGCCTAGATATTAAAGTTCGATTCTGGCACAATCCTGCCCTCAAAAAAAAACCAGGACTAATCTATGATCCCCGCAATTGCCTCAATCCCCGTTTCTAATTCCGTTGTACGAGCTTCGTTCAAAGATTCTATCAACAAAAAAGCAAGCGGCGCCGTTTTGACCGGATTGGAAAAATTCCGACATGCCGCCCGAATGGTGGCCTACCCCAACTACAAAGCCTATTATGACGAAAAAATGTCCCGCATCCACACTTTCAGCGACGGGATCGCCAAACTCATCGATACAACACCGGAAGGCCGTTTTAAAATAGTAAAGGCGGTCAGAGATTATTTCTCAGTTAGGATCATGGACTTCATTACTTACCGTGGAGATAGAATCCATTGGCTAAACGAACGCGGCGGCGCGGCATCAAGACATTTTTCTCGAGAGGCTGGTACAGATTTTGTAATCGTTAAAAGTGGACCTAAAAAAGAGAGCTTTCAAATCAAAGAAAAGGATAATACTTGGCGATTAGATACTATTTTTCCCAACCAAATCCCAGGTTCCATTCAAATTGCTCCCGGACTCTACTTACCAGGTACGGGTTTTCTCGAGTACCATACTGCCGTTGATATCCAGCCAAGACCACCCGCAGACCCCGTCACGCAAGCAGTCGTCGCTTCTTTTCCAGTGGACTCCTCAGCCCTCCCTGAAGAACAACGCACCCTCATCGACAAAAAGGTCAGCGGCGTCGCAATGACAGCTTCTGAAGAGGAGCAACATTTACAACTTCTTTCAAATGAGCTCTACAATACCGTCTTTAAAACAAAACTAGCGCGTGTCCACTACTGCGGAGATGACGTGGCCGCCCTCTATGACTGTACGAAAAATGGGATCGGCTCCATCCAACTGGATGAACGGATGCGAAGAGAGTATATTGCGCTGAATGGAATTAAAATTGTTCTGTGGCCACACGACGATCATAACTGTCAGCTTACATTTTATCGCAGGCCTCCAGGTCACACGAACTATGTAGTCCTTCGAGATGCAAGCCAAGAAAATTGCGTGGAAACCATTGAATACGAGACTAAGCGGCCCGAACTCGCCGAACCAGAAACGCACACCCGCATCGTCGATTTAAGCCAACCGAAAAAGGTGCAATTTGCATCTACATGCCAATGCTGCCCAACCTATGCGGCAGATATCTATGTGGCTAAAAAACCGACAGTAGGATAACATTAACCCCATGTCTGGTGTAAAGATCCAAGATACGCTCAAACCCATCGTTGCACTCGCCAAGCGACGCGGGTTCATCTATCCCGGCTCCGAAATCTACGGCGGCTTTGCCAACACCTATTCCTTCGGCCCTTATGGCGCCGAACTGAAAAAAAACATCAAAGATCTTTGGTGGAAGATGTTCGTGCATGAACGGCGCGACATGGTTGGCCTAGACGGCCCGATTTTGCTCCACCCAAAGGCGTGGAAGGCTTCGGGGCACTTGGATGGGTTCAATGACGCGATGATCGATTGCAAGGCTTGCAAAGGCCGTTTCCGATGCGATCATCTGATCGAAGACGCCTTGAAGATGAGCGCAGAAGGCCTAACCCTCGTACAAATGACCGATGCCGTCCGAAACAACAAAGTTAAATGCCCCACATGCGGCGCCCAAGACTTTACCGAAGCGCGCCACTTTAACCTGATGTTCCACACCCACATGAGCAAGACCGGCGCCGATGGCGACGTCGCTTATCTGCGCCCCGAAACAGCACAGGCGATCTTCCTCGATTTCAAAAATATCGCCGACACCATGCGCGTCCGCATCCCGTTTGGCGTGGCCCAAATCGGAAAAGCCTTCCGCAATGAAATTACTCCCGGCAACTTTGTCTTCCGCGTGATCGAATTCGAACAAATGGAAATCGAATACTTCATCCGTGAAGCCGCCTGGGAAAAGACCTTTGAAGATTGGCTCAGCTCTATGCATGCGTGGTGCAAAGCGATTGGGCTGAATGGTGCCCGCGTCCATGAAAAAGAGCACCCGAAAGAGCAGCTCTCCCACTACTCCAAGCGGACAGTGGATCTCGTCTACGACTTTCCCTTCGGCACCTCTGAACTCTATGGGCTGGCCTACCGCACCGATTTCGACCTCAAACGCCACGCCGAATTCTCCGGCACCAATCTCGAGTACACCGACCCAGAAACGCGAGAAAAATTCATCCCGCACGTCATCGAGCCGACCTTTGGCGTGGAAAGAACAATCCTCGCACTTCTCTGCGATGCCTATGATGAAGAGCAACTCGAAAACGGCGAAATGCGCACCGTGCTCCACTTTCATCCTCGCATCGCGCCCGTCAAAGTGGCCGTCTTCCCGCTCATGAAAAAAGAGCCGCTCGCCGAAAAGGCGATGCACGTCTTCAAAAAACTGCAGCGACACTGGCTTTGTGAATACGATGAATCAGGCGCCATCGGCAAGCGCTATCGCCGCCAAGACGAACTCGGCACGCCTTACTGCATCACGATTGATTTCGACACACTAGAGAATGATACAGTGACCCTTCGAGATCGCGATTCGATGAAGCAGGAACGGGTCCCTATTGACAAATTGGTCGACATCCTAAGCGAAAAACTAGTTTAGAAGGCTCCATTTTGATTAGGTGGTTCTCCTTCTCTTATTTGAAGAATCATCGCCAAGCCGAGCAAGAGCATTTGCAGCAGCAGCAGAACCGTACCCTACTGCCTCTTGGTAGTGTTTCCTCGCTGCTCCCATATTGATTTCGACACCAACTCCAAGCTCATAACAGCGCGCAAGGTTGAACGCACCCCACGGGCTGGAGCCCGAGGCCATTTGGTTATATAAACGAACAGCTTCTTTCAAGTTTATTGCTGTGCCATACCCACTTTCATAGCACCAGGCCAGAAATTCGAGACCACTGTTAATACTACTGCCTCCGTGCTCCTTACAGCATTGAAAAACGGCCTGTGGAGTGGGGAGTGGTGCGCCGGGATTCCTCCTATGGTAGAAACAGTGAGCTCCTTGGTTGTACCAATCGGTAGCTTTTTCAAGATTTTTCGCGACACCGGTTCCAGTTTCATAACGTACAGCAACTTCATACATGCAGTTAATATCATTTGCTTCAGCACCGTTTTTGTGCCACTGGAATGCTAGTTCAAGACTTGGCTCGGCGCCTACTCCATTCTCACAGCACCAGGCAAATCGGCCTTGGGCCTTGGGCACATTTGCTTGGACTGCCCTATAGAATAAGCTTCGTGCTAGCCTGCCTCCTTCGAGAGAATCGTTGGGACTTTTAGCAATACGGATGCCAAGGTCGCACATAGCTGACACATGTCCCATTTCCGCAGCTTGACGGATATATTT
>Ga0207118_1007_pt1 | contig 59782 bp, 40 predicted proteins | sample Alteio_BWMinHeat_42_FD_153507 | JGI IMG/M metagenome (GOLD analysis project Ga0207118, IMG submission 153507) | Enriched cells from forest soil in Barre Woods Harvard Forest LTER site, Petersham, Massachusetts, United States -... | ecosystem: Environmental > Terrestrial > Soil > Temperate forest >...
CTGCCCTTCGGTAGACGGAGTGTTTCCTAAGGCCAATATAACGGTCCGAGTAGGGCCTATCTGAAGGCTATCGCCATCAGGTCGTTTGAGCAAGCTTGCTTCCAATTTGGTTTTCCATGCAGCGGTGCGAGGTTCGGAAACGCAGTGAAACTGCGGTTGACAGAGTGTGTTTCGAAGATTCTTGAAGCAGTCCAACACCTGGCAAGGAGAGAACCTATCCGAAATGAGAAGCAATTCTCAGACGCAAGAGCGCCTTAAAATAGATTTAAGATGATAGAGCGCAGTAAACTGGAAGCCGCCGGAGTTTTTGAAATGAAATTCCCTTTTCATAAGCCTGGAGAACAGCCTCGTGGCACGGTGACTTGGATGGCATTTGTGGTTGTCGTCGTTTCGTTGTCAATTGTACTTGCCGGGCTTGCGGCACAGGCACCTGAGCCTACCTTCAGCAAGGATGTGGCGTCAATCCTATTCAAGAACTGCGCAAAGTGTCATCGAGAAGGCCAGATAGCTTCCGCTGTGCCACTCCTGACTTACGAGGCGGCAAGATTTCGGGCAGACAAGATAAAGCGAAAAGTTGCAGCCCGCGAGATGCCGCCTTGGCCAGTCGATCCCGCCAGAAGCCTCCGGTTTCGCAATGACGCGCGCCTGAGCCAGAAAGACATCAACACGATTGTGGCTTGGGTGCGAGGCGGCGCGCCCAAAGGCGACGATGCAGATCTGCCAGCGATCCCAAAGTCTGAGGAAGGCTGGATGCATCCTCAGGGCCTGAAGCCAGACCTTGTGATTTCGTTGCCAGGGGATGTGCACGTGCCAGCTCAAGGCGAAATACCTTACGTAAGCTTGTTGGTGAGAGTGCCGTTGTCAGAAGATCGGTGGATAACAGCGAGCCAGACTCGGCCAAGCAATCCGGCCGTGGTCCACCACATGGCGTTAACAGAAGTTGGGCTCCCCGACGGACTGGGTCCTGCCGACCTGGATCAGGCCGCACGACAAATGGGCATTGCGAACGGACTGTTCGCTGCCAGACCCGCGGTCACAACTCCCTCGATACTCAACCAAATCGACATGCTAGGTATATACACGCCCGGCAGCACGGTGGAAGTGTACGGGGACGGCAGCGCCAAGCTGCTGCGAGGCGGAAAGAATATGTACCTCGATTTTAACATTCACTACGAAGCGGACGGGAAGCCGGACACGGATCGGTCGAGTATTGCCTTCTGGTTCCAGCCCGGACCGCCCGAACATCAACTGTTCCGGGTGAACGGCGCGGGCGAGACGATCCTGGCTAATGGCAAAGAATTGCTTACCGATGCCAGGGGAACGAAGGCAGAAGGCACGAACGTGGTGATTCCCCCGATTCCGCCTTTCGCGGGACACTACGAACTCGTCGGGGTGACAGGTTATCCGCAGGCGGTGACGATTTACCAGTTTCAACCGCACGCGCACCACCGCGGGAAGGACTTCACGTATTCGGTGGTGTATCCCGACGGGCACGAACAAACGTTGCTAAGCGTGCCCCAATACGATCACAGGTGGCAAATGGCCTACGAGCTTGAGACACCGCTGAAGCTGCCCGCTGGCAGCAAAATCGTGGTCACGGCCCACTACGACAATTCAAAGATGAACATGCACAATCCTGGCCCTGAAAAGCAGGTCTATTTCCGTGACCAGAACCAGAGCTGGGACGAGATGTTCACGCCATTCATCCAATACAGCATCGATTCTCAGAATCCTGCAGAGTTGCACGCGAAGGCAGCCAGCCAATCGCAGGATGAGAAGGCGAGCACTTCTGTGCAACAGCGCAGTACAGACAAGGGGTCACTGCAGACTGGGGAGGTCGTCGGCTGTTTGGTTGCGGCTCCGAGTGGGAACTGGTTGCTCACAAAAGCGAGTCAGCCCGCTGTGTCCGATGCGCAGGCCACAACTTCGACAGCTCTGAAGGCTGCTGAGGCGAAACCGTTAGGCAACCAACGATACCAGCTGTTGGGCGTTAAGATGTTCAACCCTTCGCGCCGCCAGGGAGAAAAAGTCGCGGTGAAGGGCATCTTGATCGAAGATGCAAACGGTATCCGCATTAACGTGACCTCGTTGCAAAGTGTCGCCACTAACTGTGCGCAATGACTTTGGCATCTCAGGAAAGAGGTTCCTCTCGGGATCCTCAGCTGGGAACGGTCGCATGTGGACTCGCGGCGAGTGAAAGAGAAACTGCAAGGAAATTTCTTGCGCACAACCGGAAGCTTCCTTGTCACATTCCAGCAACCTCTGTGCGGTGAGACGAACAGATTTCGTTAACTTATTCTAAATAAAAGAGATATCTTATCTTCTGCCGATTCTGGTTGGCATCGCAAGTGCACGTCCAGATGTCGGAAGTGTGTGAGGCAAAATCCTATACCGAGCGTGGAGTCCCCCCACCCCGTTCGTCCTATGTCTAGTTGGCAAGGGCCATTGTTCACCTCCCGCCGTTCGGAGAGAACCCAAATTGAGTTCTAGATGGTTGGTTCGAGTTTGTTCTTGGCACGTTAGAATGTCCGAGAGAATGCAAATGCCTGTGATAGTATCTCGCGCCGGGGATGATCCTAGATGAATCATGTCATGCAAAAGTTTTGCACTCTTCCATTCCTCATGGGGTTCATTTTCGCGACTTCTACAGGGGCCCAAACTCAAACGAGCATTACCACCGAACGATACGACAACTCTCGCCTGGGGGCATATCTAAACGAAACGAATCTAAATGTTTCAAACGTGAGCGTTGGGCAGTTCGGCAAGATTTTCTCTTACTCGGTTGATGGTTCGGTGCAGGCGCAACCGCTCTACGTACCTAATGTCGCTATTCCAGGCCAGGGCACGCACAATGTGCTCTACGTCCCCACGATGAACGATGTGCTGTATGCATTTGACGCCGATAGCAATAACAAAAACGGGGGCGTACTGTGGAGCGTGGACTTTCGCAATCCCGGTGCAGGCGTCACACCAATTCCGATCGTCGATATAGTGGGATCCAACAATCTTAACATCGTCGGGAACGTAGGAATTGAGGGCACGCCCGTCATCGACCCAAACACGAACACTCTTTACCTCGTTGCACGAACCAAGGAAGTTTCCGGAACTTCGACGAACTATGTCGCGCGACTTCATGCCATTGACATCACCTCGGGAATCGAGAAGTTCGGGGGGCCGTCGGCGCCCATTCAGGCGTCTGTACCGGGTACAGGCAATGGTAGCTCCGGCGGCACCTTGAACTTCGACACCAAGCTTGAGAATCAACGCCCGAGCCTGGCCCTTGCGAATGGCCTGATCGTGGTTGGTTGGGGATCGCACGAAGATCTAGCGCCGTGGCACGGATGGATAATGACATACAACGCGCAGACGTTGCAGCAGACTTCCGTGTTGTGTACCTCGCCCAATGGCACGGGTAGTGGAATCTGGATGTCGGGTCGCGCCCCGACCGTGGATTCGAACGGAAACCTCTACTTGTCGACTGGGAACGGCGACTATAATCCCGGCACAAAGGACTATGGTGACAGTGTTCTAAAACTGGGCACCACAGGCGGCAATCTCTCTCTTCTCGATTGGTTTACTCCCGATACCTATCAAACGCTTTACACCACCGACCAGGATCTCGGTTCGACAAGTCCAATTCTGCTCCCAGGGACAGACCTCCTTGTTACCAGCGGCAAGGACTCGAACATATACGTCATGCATTCCGCAAGCCTCGGCCACGAACAAACCGGGAACGGTCAAATCGTCCAGGTTTTTTCGACGGCTGGGACGGGCGCAGTTAAAGGCGGATTGATATTCTGGAACCGCACCAGCGGAGTAGGTCCGACCATGTATGTCTGGCCGGAGAACACCTTTTTACAAGCCTACCACTTTAACGGGGCTACCCTGGATATCATACCGATCTCCGAAAGCACAGTCAGGGCTGCCAGTGGGAGTTCCGGCGGGGTCCTGACTGTTTCGGCGAATGGCAGTACACCCAGTACAGGCATCGTATGGTCTTCCATGCCTTTATCCGATGACGGAGACCATGGAGTCCATCAAGGTGTACTTCGAGCTTTTGACGCCAATGACCTCACAAAATTGCTCTGGGATTCAACGATGAACTTGAGCCGTGATGACATGGGGCTCTGGCCGAAATATAGCCCGCCAACGGTCATGAACGGCAAGGTATACATGGCATCTTTTTCAAATGTGGTGAACGTATACGGGCTTCTTTCGCAATTTGCAGATTTCGGCATGTCCGTGACGCCGGCAGTCCAAGCGGTTTCCCCCGGAGGAAGCTCAGCCTACACCATCTCAACTACGGCACAAGCCGGTTTCAATTCGAGCGTGACCTATAGCGTCAGTGGGCTGCCAGCCGGAGCCACTGTCTCTTTCTCACCAACTTCTGGTATTCCACCCGGCAGTTCGACTTTGACCGTCACTACCCTCGCTGGAACCTCGCTCGGAACATATACTCTGACCATCACGGGAACTGCCGGCCAGATAACGCACACCGCGACGGCCTATTTGAACGTCGCCAACGCAGGACAGGGCACGGGGGTGATGAGCGTAAAGTTTGCGGGTCTGGGAAACCCCATGGGCTCGAGCGAAGTGGCCGGCGTAGTTGCCAAAAGCAATTGGAACAATGCCACTGGCGCCACCAGCAGCAGCCCCCTGATTCTTTTCGACGAAAGCAACCTCGCCACCACGGCAACCATTTCGTGGACTTCGGACAATTCGTGGTCATTGCCAATCACAGACCAACCCGGCAATGCCCGAATGATGAGAGGATACCTCGATACCGGCAATCTTCACTCAACCATAATCAACGTCGGAGGGTTGCCATCGAGTTCTGGCGGCTATAGTGTGTTCGTGTATGCCGATGGAGATAACGGCGCAGCTTCGCGCAGCGCTACTTATCAGATCAGCGGAAATGGGATAGCGACCACAAGCATCAGCCTGACCGACCTGCCGAACACCAACTTCAGCGGGACGTTCAGTCAGGCCAACAATTCGAGCGGAAACTATGTCGTCTTCACGAATATCAACGCCTCAAGTTTTAGCATTACGGCGACCCCGGGCGCAGCCTCCGATAACACCCTGCGAGCGCCAATCAACGGTATCCAGATTGTTCCTTTGGGTCAGATCACGACGGCGGACTTCACGTTGTCGGCTTCGCCCGCCAGCTCTTCGGTGACTTTAGGGAATAGCACTACCTATACGGTCGGGTCTGTGGCCCTCAATGGTTTCAGTGGAACCATCAATTTAAGCGTTACCGGACTGCCATCGCTGGCAACCGGCTCGTTTAGCCCGTCTGCGATAAGTGCCGGAGCTAGTTCCACTCTGACGGTTTCTACTGCCGCCAATACACCTGTTGGTTCCTATCCACTGAACATCACCGGCACGAGCGGCTCATTGTCGCACACGGTATTTGCAACACTGAATGTCACTTCGAGCGGCGGTTCATCCAGCGGGGTGATCAGTATTCAGTTCGTGGGCAGCGGCACGGCCATGGCCAATACGGAACTAGCAGGTGTAATCCCAGAGAGTCATTGGAACACGGCAAACGGTGGAACCCCTGTGACTCCTCTCGCACTCGTGGATCAGACAGGCGCCAGTACCGGTGCAACCGTGACTTGGACTTCGGACAATCTGTATAACCTAAGTATTGCAGACCAGCCTGGCAATAGTCGCATGATGAGAGGTTATCTCGATGATCGTCTGGGGAATCCTACAACGGTCACTGTTTCGGGCCTGCCCGCGAACTCCAGTGGTTACAACGTGTATGTATATGCCGACGGTAGCAACGGAGGCGCGACGCGCACCGGAAACTATCAGATCAGTGGGACAGGCATTACCACAACCAGCATCAGTCTGACCGATGCCGCAAACACCAATTTTGGCGGAACCTTCACGCAAGCTAACAATTCCAACGGGAACTACGTTGTTTTCACGATCAATGCAACCGCTTTCACAGTCACTGCGACTCCGGGAGCGGCATCCGATGGCACTCCACGGGCACCCATCAACGGCATCCAGATCGTCCCTGCGGGACCACCAGTGCCCGATTTCACGCTGTCCGCCACACCTGCTGCGCAAAGTGTCATCCAAGGTGGGAGCACTTCATACACGGTAAGCGCAGGTGCCTTGAACGGGTTCACTGGAGCAGTGAGTTTGAGCGCTACGGGCCTGCCCACGGGTGCAAGCCCCGCTTTCAGTCCCGCTTCCATCGCACCGGGAGCGAGTTCAACTCTTACCATCACCACGGCTACAACCACTCCGACCGGTAACCCCACGATCACCATCACCGGCACGAATGGCACCCTAACTCATTCTGCGACCGTAACTCTAAACGTGACGGCATCCCCCGATTTCACGCTGTCCGCCACACCTGCTGCGCAAAGTGTCATCCAAGGTGGGAGCACTTCATACACGGTAAGCGCAGGTGCCTTGAACGGGTTCACTGGAGCAGTGAGTTTGAGCGCTACGGGCCTGCCCACGGGTGCAAGCCCCGCTTTCAGTCCCGCTTCCATCGCACCGGGAGCGAGTTCAACTCTTACCATCACCACGGCTACAACCACTCCGACCGGTAACCCCACGATCACCATCACCGGCACGAATGGCACCCTAACTCATTCTGCGACCGTAACCCTAACCGTTAACGCGGCCGGCGGTTCTGGAAGCCCAGCGATTAGCATTGACTTCGTTGGCAGTGGCACGGCCATGGCCAGCACGGAACTAGCTGGTGTGGTCGCCAAAAGCCATTGGAACAACGCCAATGCGGCCTCCAGCTCTTCACCGCTCGCGCTGGTCGATGAGACCGGAAGTGCAACCAGCGCCACCGTATCTTGGAACTCCGATAATGTCTGGTCAACACCCATAACGGATCAGCCGGGCAACGTCCGCATGATGAAAGGCTATCTAGACACCGGAAGTGGCCACACGAGCACCGTGACGGTAAGCGGGTTGGCTTCCAGTTCTTCCGGATACAACGTGTACGTGTACGCGGACGGTGACAATGCGGTAGCTACGCGGTCGGCAACTTACCAAATCAGCGGTACTGCAATCGCCACAACCAGCATCGGACTGACCGATCCAGCCAACACAAACTTCGTCGGAACTTTCACGCAGGCAAACAGTTCCAACGGCAACTACGTAGTGTTCCTCGTGAATGCTACGAGTTTCACCATCTCAGCAATTCCTGGGACTGCTTCCGATGGCACCCCACGGGCACCCATCAACGGCATTCAGATCGTGCCTGTTGGCCCGTAATAGTCTATGCGCCGACCTGCGACGTTCTTCCCGAAACCAGTGCAATCAGAATGTAGCCCCTCTGGGCAAACAGGAGCACTTCAGCTACATGAAGAGACGTAGTCGTTTCGGCGGATTTAGAATCCGAATAAAAGGATTGGGATCGTCCATCAGTCGGATCGCCAGAATGGTCGTGTGCGGATCGCTTTTGATACCCGGTACATAGTGGAATTTGATCACAATCTCGCTTCCGGCAACGTTATCCAGAACAAGGTTATTCGTACGTTGTTCGGCCACTTGACCGTCACCTACCAGGAAGTAGGTTAAGGGGCGTTCATAACGATAGGCCTTCAATTCACGATAGCCGGCAACAGGAACGACTCCCGGCATGTTGTCCAAATAACGCTTTGCGGCCGTCGAGTGAACGAGGATCCAGCCCACGTTGTAAACGTCGAGATACCGCGAAAAGGTCGGTTGCGAGATTTGTTCAATGGGCTTGCCGAAGGCGGTTGCATCCCAGAACCCGGCAAAATTGGCAAACGGATACGGGCCTCCAATAAACTCCCGCCGTGATTCGTGGGCATAATAACCGGCCATATGCGCGCCATCATGGATTCTCGCTTCGGAAGTTTCAAACAGGACCCGGCCTTGTTCACTGGTATCGCGCTCTAACCAGTTAAGCACCCATCTTGAGAGCTCCCCGAGTTCCCTCACCTCGGGAGGAGGAGCGCCGTAGTGCCCCACATGTGTCCACGACACCTCTTGTCTAACTTCATTCGTCGAATAGACAACCATGATGACAATGACAGCAAGACTCATTTTTGCGGCCCATCGGGCCAATGCTCTATGCGACGTCCGTGAGTTTTCCCACGCGACGTACACGCCAAGGCTGGCAGGAACGCACAAGGCGAGATACCCGACCGGGGCAAATCGGTTGGGTTGTAAGAATCGCAAAAATGGAATCGCGCCACCGAGATGAGCTAACGTATTGAGAAACAATCCAAGGATGGCGAACACACGACCACATCTTTCTGTAAACGATCTCCCGCGGGCAAACCAGCCCCAGATCGCCGCGAGCGCCATTGGAGCATAAAGTTTTGAGCCGTGCGCGTTACCGGCCCAGATCCCAACAAGTTCCTTCCAAAGATCACTAGCCGCTACGATTTTCCCATAAGGGCTAATATCGGGGATTCCAGGAACAAATACCTTCTGAAAGTGATACATAGGATAGAGCCAGAGAAGGTTCGGAAGAAGGGCCAACACCGGTACGATAGCGAAAAGCTTTCGCAATCTCTTAAAGTCCAATTGCTGAAAGCTCGTAGCCAAATAGAGTGACACGCCCATCGCGACCGGAACCGGGAACATAGGGTGCCAAAACATTGCCAAAGCCCCGAGCAATCCCATCCCAACTAACGATCCCCCGCCTCCTCCCTCCTGAAGATAGTGGAGCAGCTTCGCAAGATACGGCAGCGCGACGTACGATGCCGCGACAAACGACACCATCCCGGCAGTGTGATACCAATGAAACACCGATACCCACCAAAGCAGGATCCCAAACAGAGCGCCGGCCAATATCTGGCCACGTTTCATTCGGAGAAAGTACAACGCGAGCGGAACACAAGCTGGAGCAATGAGTGCCGACGCAAATGCATACAATTTGTAAACGACGATCTCACTGAACCATCGCCCGCACAAAATGGCCAGTGCTGCTGGAAACTTGGCGCTCCAATTGTAGGTCACGCCTTCGGGGAAGCCGGCGTTGAATGCCGGGTCGTATCCGACAATTCTTCCCGATCGAAAGAGTTCTTCGGCTATTTTGATGTGATACCAATGCCATGCAGCATCGATGTGAAAAAGCGGCTTATTCGAGAGCAACTCGTCAAGTGGGAATGAGATGGATACCAAGACAAATTGGACAAGCAGAATTCCCATGATCACTACAAGGGTAAAGCCTCTCTCCGCAACCCATGAAACCTCGACCTGTGCCGGTGTGTTTTCTACTGGATCGATCGCCATGCAGTCTAGATCCCCCCTGTGCGATCAGTTGTCCGCTCGGAGCTCAAACCAAACACTTTAATGCAAAATCTCATTCTCTGCTAAGCGTCATGATTCCAGGCTGTTAACCAAATAACAATTCGTCCGGAATGCAGCCAAACCATCCTCATCAGGAAGGTGGTCCAGCGTGATACGAGCGCACAGTAACCTCAATTCAGGGAATGGGAAGTCCTTTTGCCTGCCCTTCTTTGGCATCCAAAAAGAAGCTGCTTCCTTTTTGTAAACTATTGAAATATAAGGCTTTAACAGAATATCGCCACTTTGTTTCGATGGCCTTCGGTACTAGGATTGCTCTAGAATCTGGCAGGAGCTGTGTGGGTTCCCATGTTTGCGGAGAGAAAATGACGCAATCTGTTAGTGTCTTTGGACTTGGGTACGTAGGTTCGGTGACTGCCGTCTGCCTTGGACATCGTGGTAATCGCGTCCTCGGCGTCGATGTTAATCCGGCAAAAGTGGAAATGTTGAACTCCGGCAGAAGCCCCATCCTCGAGCCGGGCCTGGAAAAGATCCTTACGGAATGCCATCAGGCCAGCCGGCTTCACGCAACTACTGATGCCTTGAAAGCTGTCATGGCGAGCGATATCTCCTTTGTTTCTGTCGGAACGCCGAGCCAGCGGAATGGAAAACTCGATCTGAGCGGAATCGAGCACGTGTGCCGGCAGATAGGCGAAGCCATAGGTCAAAAAAACAGCTTCCACTGGGTGGTGCTGCGCAGCACCGTCCTTCCGGGAACGATCGATCAGGTGGTAGTACCAAGTCTGGAAGCCCACAGCGGCAAGAAGGCGGGCTTAGAATTCGGAGTTTGTTTTGCCCCGGAATTTCTACGAGAAGGCAGCGCTGTCGGCGATTTCTTCGAACCTCCCTTTACGATCCTTGGCTCAGCTCATACCGAGAAAATCGAGCCGTTGCGGGAACTGTTCCGCTGGGTTCCTGGACCACACTATGAAACCTCTGCCTCTACGGCTGAAATGGTCAAGTATATTTGCAATGCCTTCCACGCGCTCAAGGTCGGGTTTGTCAACGAGATCGGAACACTCTCGAGAGAACTGGGAGTGGATACAGAACTCGCGATCCAGATCTTCACGTCGGATACGAGGCTAAACATTTCGACCGCCTATCTAAAGCCGGGTTTCGCTTTCGGTGGCTCATGTCTTCCCAAAGACCTTCGGGCACTCATCTACCGTGCGAAGGAACTCGATCTTCATCTGCCTTTGATTGAATCGCTTCTTCCCAGCAATACGGAGCACATCGAACGAGTCATACAAACGATCATGCACACGGGCAAGAGGAAGATCGGTGTGCTTGGACTCAGTTTCAAGCCCGGGACAGACGACTTACGTGAAAGTCCCTTGGTCCATCTGGTCAAGCGACTCCTCGGAGAGGGATGTCAACTCCAGATCTGGGACGAAAATGTTTCGCTCGGTCGTTTGATCGGGTCGAACCGTCAGTTCATTGAGGAGTTCATTCCTCATATTGGTTCGCTTCTTTCCCCAAATCTATCGGAGGTTGTAAACCAGTCTGATGTCATTCTTGTTGGAACGAAAGCTGTGGAAAAGACATCTCTCGCGTCCATCCTCCGGCCGGGACAAATCGTCGTCGATCTCGTGAACTTGGAAAAGCTGCGCCGTTATGACGGACCAGAGAAATATCTTGGGGTTTGCTGGTAGGGCAAAGGAACGACGTGCGAATCCTCTGGGTCAAGTCGGGCGGTCTTGTACCCCTGGATCATGGGGGAAGAATTCGCAGTTTCCATCTCGCCAGTATCTTGGCGCAAACCCATGACGTCTCGCTATTCACCTTCTATCCGCCTACTCCGGATGACACGCACGCCGAACTCAGGAGGATCTTTTCCGACGTGGTTTGCGTGCCCCTCAGGTTGCCGGTGCAGAACAGCGTCGCCGAATACCTCACCTACGGGAAAAACCTTTTTTCCATGCGACCCTACTCTGCCACGAAATACTGTCAACCTCATGTTGCGGAGGAACTGCGGAAGCATCTTCAGGAAAAATCCTATGACATTATTATTTGTGATTTTCTCCTGACCGCGGCTGTAATCCCCTGGGATCTGCCTGGCCCGCGAGTGTTATTCACCCATAATGTCGAAGCGCAAATATGGGAGCGACATTTCCAAATAGCACGTAACCCGGTGTGGAAGGCAGCCTGTTATCGCGAATTCCGAATGATAGCCAGAATGGAGCGGTTCTATCTGCAGCAATCGGAACATGTACTAGCGGTGTCGGATGCAGACCGAGAGTCGTTTTCGTCCTTTCTTCATCCCTCCAGGATTTCCGTGATTCCTACAGGAGTTGACGTGGACTACTTCCAACCGGCCCCCGAGATGGAGGAGCAGAATACCTTGGTCTTCACAGGTTCGATGGATTGGCTGCCGAACGAGGACGGCATTTCCTACTTTGTCGAGAAAATCCTACCACTTGTTCGCCAGCAAGTTCCCGACGCGGTACTTTGGGTGGTGGGGCGGCGGCCCTCGGCGCAGCTTGAGAAGATTTCGGAGCGTGATCCAAATGTTAAGGTAACTGGCCGGGTTGATGACATTCGTCCTTATATGGCTAAGGCTAGCGTTTACGTTGTGCCGTTGCTCGTAGGAGGCGGAACGCGTTTGAAGATCTTTGAGGCCATGGCAATGGGCAAGGCCATCGTGTCCACGACGATTGGTGCGGAGGGACTGCCGATAGAATCCGGAAAAAACATAGTTCTTGCTGATGAAGCGGAGGCGTTTGCAGCGCAGATCATCAATCTGTTGCGCAATTCTGCAAGGAGGTATGACCTTGGCTGCGCCGCGCGTCAATTAGTGGAGGAGAGATATAGCTGGAATTCTGTTGGCCAGGAACTAATTAGGATCTTGAATCAAGTAGCTTGCAGCACCGCCAAACAGCATAGCCAGACAATCCAAGGTTAAATCTTGATCCTGCGAACCTGCGTTCCTCTCTGCCTTAGACCCTCTTAAAGTTCAGTTCTTTCCCCCGCCATTCTGCCTGCTGACCGCTGGCGGCGGCTCGTTTTTGTGTCCAACTGCAACTTTCAGCGAATGGTCCAAAGGATCTTGATAGGCGACGTAAACGACATTTTCTTTTGTGTCGATGGCCATGGAATTGAAACGGGATTTTGTCGCCCCCGACTGCGCTATGATTTGGACTCGCCATTGGTCTCCATCCTTGTAGGCATGTTTCACCACTCCCCCGTCTTCATAACTAATGTGTTGCACTTCATCCTTGTCAAACAAAAGAGTGCTCCGGTAGTCGTAGAAACTGCCCGAGGGTGTTATTCGATCTACGGTCTCGACCTTCCATTTTTGGCCATCCAGCCACGCATGCCGAAGTTCCGTGTCACTGTAGTAGCTGATGTGGGGCTTGCCTTGGGAATCCAGGATCAGGGAGCTCCCCATTCCCAAACTGTAATCCTGTCCATGTGCTCCACGGAAGTCCACTTGTTGAATCTTCCAGTCTTTGCCGTCAAAATGCGCGAACTTTAGCACGCCATTTACGAACGCATCATAACTAATATCAGGTTTTCCTTCGGAATCGATGACCATCCAATGCCACTTGCCCGTCTGCGTGTCGAAGTCAAGCGTGCGCATCAGCCAGACGCCATCCTTCAGTATCGCGTACCGCAGGTGAGCGTAGCCGACGTCGATTCTGTACCAGGAAAGATGAGGTGTTCCGTCCGAAGCGATGGCTACCGAGCATTGAGCCTGTACCGTCATGGTGTCTTCTGGTGCAATCTTTTGGATGTCCCAATTCTTTCCGTCATAATGGGCGTAGCGTAGGGGGAGGGACAGGTACGTAGCGCAAATGTGGGGGTTGCCTTGCCTGTCGAGCTTCAGGTTCGTGTAAGCGGTCCCGCCACCAAGAGACATCGTAAACCACTTGGAGTTCACTCCGGCCGGCCGATATCCGTACTTCAGACCACCGGAACCTTCATAGCTGATGTGCACATTTCCGAGATCGTCTGCCGCCAAAGACATGGAGGCCCCATATGTATCTGCAACTTCTTTGGCCCATGTCCAATTCTGCGCGCGCGCCGGGGAGGGCTGCCCCAAAACGAGATAAGCTAGAGCAACCAAGAGCAACGACTTTTCCTTGAAAACTCGCTGAACGACGGGTAACAACATCAGGCCTCCACAACTTCGGCTGTTGGAATCTGGATAGGTGCCTCGACGATATTTCGTAAGGCTAGTTCAAGTTCGTTTCTGTAAAGAATCTTAAGAAGAATAACGCTGGCGACTACTTGATAGAAAAGGTCGAAGTAAGCTAACTCCAAGAAAGCTCCGCTGATCATATAAGCCAACAGGCTGACTTGTAGCATGTCCGTGTAAGGTATGATCCACTCGGCTGATGGCAAAACCTGCGCCTGTCTACGGAGCCTCATAAGACCGGCCAGACAAGAACCAAGCAGAAGAAGAAAGATGCTCAAACCGACGAAGCCATGTTCTCCAAGGGTTTGGAAGTAAATGCTGTGTGGGCCGGCGTACTCAAGTTCCGGCGTGTAACGTTGATACAGTTGAGGGGTAAATGTCTGAAGACCTCCTCCAGTAATTGGATAGTGTTTAGCAAGTTCGAAAGAAAATCGCCATGCGTTCAGCCGGAGTTCGGCAGAATTGTCAAGGTTGCCGTGGAAGAAGTCTCCCATCCGTTCCATCCACCGGCCGGGAGCAAAGCTAATGACGCTCCAAGCGCAAGCAACCAGCAGGAGGCCAGCAAGTACCTTGTGTCGGGACTTCAGCGCAAGCGCGATCAAGACCACTCCTAGTCCAAGCAGAGCGCCGCGCGAATAGGTTAGGATGCTTGCCAGTATTGTGCAGTAAAATGAAGTGTGCAGGAACCACCGTATCCACTTCTTCGGCTCGGTGCGCGCCATATAGTAAAAGACCGGGAGCATCATGTTGAATGCCAGCCCCAGAGCGTTGTTGTCTTCAATGAACGAGTCTGGAGGTCCATAGACGCGAAATTGACCGCTGGTGATCCAGCCAAAAAGAGCACCCTTGATAGCAATGATCCCAAAGCTGAAAGCCGTCACTAAGAACAGATAGTGGAGTCTGTCACGCGAGCTGACTAACCAGATCATCAACACAGTCATGAGCAGGATCTTGCTAATCCGTATGAATTCAAGTTTAGTGTATTCGATGTGATGGACAAGAACTGGGTCAAGGGCCGCATGCATAGTGGTAACGCCAAACCATGCCCACAACGAAAGTATTAGAATCGTCTGAAACGTAAGTATTCTACGATTTGTATCCTTAGCAAACGGGAGTCCCACCAGCGTCGCTCCACCAATTACCAGGGCGACCGGGAAGTTGTATGCCGCGCCCCAAGTAAAGCGATGAGGATTGAAATAACCCACCCACGTCCACATTAAAAGCCCAAAGTAGGGACGAAAGAAGCAGATTGGGGTAGCCCCCAGGATGATGGCTAAGACAATGAAATCACGCATTCCGAGTTCCTTGCGCGACTTGGGATTGGTCGCAGCCTGCGTATTGACGGAAGGACAAGTCTGTGCGTGGCAGAACCCGAGGACGGCTGGAATCCGCAAACAAAAACAGCTGATTTAGACGAAAAGCGAACATCGCTAGATTCCGTTCCTCGCCAATCTGCACGCGCAGCAAACCGAACGGGGTTACATCCAGAGTGTTGACACCTGGGACGGTAGTCGACGCTGATCGGTAGCCGCAGCGAGCCACCACAGGGGAGGTCTTGTCTAACCCGCAGTCATGCAGTTGTCCAAACGGAAAGGCAAAATCAAGAACCGGGCAGTCTAGCTTTGCCTCCAAGAACTGTTTCGATTCTGTAAGTTCCTTCTCCATCTCCGGGGATGTCAATTGGTTGACCACCGGATGAGAGCTCGTGTGTGAGCCGAAGGCAATCCCCGCCCGCCGCATCGTTTGGACCTGCTGCCAATTCATCATGCGGTTCGTCAACTCCTCTTGCGGAAGGTCTACCTGCTTTTCGATGGCGGCACAACATTCTTTCCTACGCCAGTCAGGAAGCCTGCGTAGGCAAGAGATAATTTCAATCGCCACACCGAGTCTCTCTCGTGGTGACGAGAGACTGAAGTGACGCGTCCTATCAAGCTCCAAATCGAGCTTCTCCTTGGGAATGACCTTCAAGGCGAGAAAAATCCGGTCATACCAAGCAACTTGTCCGGTTTCGATCGCATTTACTGTCAAGAATACGGTTGTCGGTATCTGATATTTATTTAGTATAGGAAACGCTTCCTCGTACACTCCGCGATAACCATCATCAAATGTAATTGCAATTCCGGACTCAGCCCCCGCCGGATTCTCCAGACCCCGACATATCTCCTCGATGGAAAGCAGCCGGTAGTGCTTTTTCAGATAGCGCATCTGTGCTTCAAAGATTTCGCCCGGGAGTTCCGAATACAGCGGAACTCCCCCGACACCGACACGGTGATAACAAAGGATCACGAACTTGGGTGAAGGCACCCGCCGACATCGCGGCCAAGACGATTTCCCCGAGAATTGGAATTCAAACTCTTTCGAGATTCTCTGCATAATTCTCAACAAGCCTGTGTAATATAGTCCTCCCGCTACGACGTTTCTCCATTTGAGGTTAGCCATTCCCGAGGTGAATGTATCAATCACCGGTCTCTCTCTAGCTTCCGTCGCTCGCCGAGGATCTGGCATACGCTCTGTGCTTTGTCTATTCGTCACGATGAACTCCAGCGGGGGTATCAAAATGCCGGCGGTGCCAAAGCTCGAAGACCAGCAGATACCACAAGATCTCGCCGTAAAAACCCGTGTGTTCCCCGCCATGCTGAAGTAGAAGCTGGTCGTAAAAGGACGAGCGGAAATAGCCGCGTTGGCGGGTTCGGACATCGCAAAGCACATCCCGCAGCAATTCATTCATCTGGCGATCCTTCAAAAGCCAGAGACCCAAAGGCACTCCAAATCCGTGCTTCTTTTTGTAGAGTATCTCGTGTGGAAGAATCGATTTCATCGCTTTCTTGAAAATGTAGCGTTTCTCAAACGCTTTGAGCTTCAGTCTCGCGGGGATACGCGCAGAAAGCTCTGCCAATCGGTAATCGAGCAAGGGATAACGCACGCGTATTCCTGCGAGCTCAGCGGTCCCTGTAACTTTGCGAAGGTCGTTGTCCGCCAGGATCATCTTCACATCCAGGTAAAGGAGCCGATTCAATTCGCTGCTGGCGTGAGCCGAGTTGAAGTGTTCGTTAGCGACATTCATCCAGGAATCGGGTTCAAGCTGGGCCAGGAAATCTTGATCAAAAATTTCTCCTGGAGGAACATTCAGAAAGTAATTATACGAAAAAACTCGCCGGGGATTGGGAATCTGCGCCCTGTGAATATACTTGCGAGGCAAGCTCAATCGTCCATCGTTCGCAGGAAGAAATTGCGCCAGCGGTTCGATCAATCCTCGCCGCAACCAGGATGGCAGAGAATGATAGAGCGCAAAGCGCTTGTCATCAGCGTAGCGCGAATTGCCGCCGAACAATTCATCTCCGCCGTCGCCCGCGAGAAGAGTGTCAACTCCGGCTTCCCGTGCCAACGCAGCACAATGATACGCGCCAAGAGCAGATGAATTCGCGAAAGGCTCGTCATAATATCCGATAATCTTGGAGATAACTTCGAACGCGTCGCGCGCGCCGAGTTGCTTCTCATGGTGGCCCGTGCGAAAGTGGCCGGCTGTCGTGCGTGCAAAATTCGCTTCGCTGTAGGCGGCCTCTCCGAAATGAATCGAAAAAGTGTTCACTGGGGAGTGGCGTTCATTCATAAAAGCGACAACCGTACTGCTATCCGTTCCCCCACTAAGATACGCGCCGATTTTGTCCGGCGAACAACCTGCCATGTGCAGGTGAACTGCGCTTCGCATGCCATCCCGAACTTGTCGCGCCCATTCCGCCTCATCCTGATAGTTGGTTTCAACATACTCGAGGTCCCAATACCGTTTCTGTCCAATCTCCCCCTTTTCGTAAGTCAAGAAAGTAGCCGGCGCCATCTTCTGAACATCTTTGTAGATTGTCATTGGATGGGGGATGACAGAAAAGAGCAGGTATTGTTGCAAAGCGGACGGGTTCAACTCGAGCGGGGCCATTCGCGAAGAGCAGATCGCACCAAGACGCGTGGCGAAGAGTAAACGGTCGCCTTCGAGGCTCCAGTAAAGGCCTTTTGCTCCGAGACGGTCGATCGCTAACACGAGCCGCTGTGACCGCTCGTCCCAAAGCGCGAGAGAGAATGCACCGTGGAGGTGTTGGAGGAAATCCACTCCCTCTATTTCATAAAGATGACCAAGACAACGGGAAACAGACCACTCGCTTGCGTCATGCCCGCGAGCAGCCAGCCTCCCCTTCAAATCGGGAACGTTGTAGAGGTCGGCATCGACAACCATCCTCACGCCCGGTATTTCAACGAGTTCCTGGCCTTCCCATCGCTCGGCTACGCCCAGGGCGATCGCTGGGCCCACGCTGACCTGTCGTCCCTTCTCGCCTTCGAGGGCCAACACGGTCAACATCGGCTCCAATACCTTGGAGTTCAGCACCCTTCCGGGCTGACAGATCCCGCACAACCCGCTCACGCATTTCTCCTAGGAAGCAAAAGTTTCCTGCCATTTCCGGAACATCAGGATGGACCATAAATGTGCCGACCGGTCATAGTGACCGCCTTGATGTTGCTCCCAAATCTTTTGAAGAAACTTGGAATCGAAGATTTCGTCGTTCGCTCTGAATAGCGAATCATGGGCAAGTTCTTTCAGCTCGTTCCGGAACCACTGGTCTAGAGGTACCGCAAAGCCCTGCTTCCTCCGGTACAGGATGTCATTCGGCAGAATCGGCTCCATGGCCTTCTTCAGAATATATTTTCCGCTCCGGCCGCGAAGCTTCAACGAGGAAGGCATTGATGCAACCCGTTCCATCAGGTGGTGGTCCAAGAGAGGCGCTCGCACCTCAAGCGAAACGGCCATGCTCGCGCGGTCGACCTTCGCCAGGATGTCATCCGGCAAATAGGTCTTTATGTCGACATACTGAATCCGAGAAAGCAGATCATCCGTACCCGCGCGGTTGTAATAGTGGTCAAACACACCGATCGAGTCGTATCCTCCGAGCATGCGATGAAAGTCCGGAGTGAACAGGCGTGCCTTGTCACCCGGTCGAAAAATCGAAACGGAGTTGAAATAGCCTTCGAGCGGCGAGCGCGAAAGGCTTTGCAAGGTAGCCTTGGCGCGAAATACCCTCGGGGCTGCCGCCAGCGGTGGGTAGTATTTTCCGAGTGGGCCAAAAACGTTGCGGCGCATCCAGCCGGGAACATACCTTCGCAATCGGTTTTCATAGTAGTCGAAGAGGTAGCGGCGATATCCGGCGAAGCTTTCATCGCCACCGTCCCCGCCGAGAGCAACTGTGACGTGTTCACGCGCAACCTTTGAGACATAGTAGGTTGGTACCGCGGACGAATCGGCGAAAGGCTCATCGAAGTGCCATGCGAGCTTATTCACAATATCGATGGCGCTCGCATGCACGAACGACTCGTGATGATCAGAAGCGAATAATCTCGCAATTTGCTGTGCGTACTGTGTTTCGTTGTATTCCTTGATCCCAAAACCAATCGAGCACGTCGTGACTGGCCGATTCATGATCCGGCTCATCATGGCGACAATCGAAGAAGAATCGATTCCCCCGCTAAGGAAAGCCCCCAGCGGAACATCGCTCATGAGTCTGACACGGGTGGCCTCGCACACCTGGTGGCGGACGATCTCACTCCATTCCTCTTCGCTACGATCTTCAACGTGCGCGAAGGAAATATCCCAATATGAGACGTCACGAAGATTGGATTTCGAGGCAACTACGTAATGTCCGGGCAAAACCTTGCAGACCGAACGGTAGATGGTCTTTGGTGCGGGAATATACCCGAAAGAAAAATAATCTGATATTGCAGATGGATTTACGTCGGTTTTCGAGATGCCGCCGGCGAGCAAGGCCTTTAGTTCCGAACCGAACAGGATGCGCTGGGCATCCGCGGCATAGAAGAGTGGCTTCTTTCCGAGGCGATCGCGCGCAAGAAGGAGCTTGCCTTCTCTGCCGTCCCACAGCGCGATGGCAAACATGCCGTCGAGTCTTGCGAAACACCGCTCTCCATACTCCTCATAAAGGTGAACAATGCTCTCGGTGTCGGATCGCGTAGCAAAGTGGTGCCCGCGCTGATCAAGATCCTGCCGGAGCTCCATGTAGTTATAAATCTCCCCGTTGAGCATCACCCAGATCGTGCCGTCCTCATTAGAGATGGGTTGATGCCCGCCTTGAAGATCGATAATGCTGAGGCGACGGAATCCCAATCCAATGCCTAAATCCGTGTAGATGCCTTCGTCATCGGGTCCGCGATGCACGATCGTTTCGTTCATGCGATGGACAAGCTCCCGTGAGATGTCCCGCCCCCGCTCATATTCAAAAATGCCAGTAATTCCACACATAGGGTCCTATCAATTCTTTGTGAGCACGCCGTGGCGTTTGGCAAGCTCCGTGTAAAGAGTGGTGTACGCGTCCATCATACGGCCGAGACTGAACTGCGACGTTGCTCGCCGCCGGGCGGCTGCTGAGAAGCGAGCCCGAAGGGCGCCGTTTTCACTGATTTGTTCTACATACGCCGCAAGTTGGCTCACGCCACCCGGAGGGAAAAGGAAACCTTCCTGCCCGTGGGAGACCAGTTCGGGATTGCCGCCAACATCGGTCGCAATGCAAGGAAGGCCAGTGGCCATGGCTTCGAGAAGAGTATTCGACAGACCTTCGCTGATCGAAGGGAGTAGGAAAACATCCATTGCCTGGTACAATTCAGCCACATCGAACGACGCCCCGGCAAAAATCACTCGATCCTTGAGAAGCAGCGAAGATTTCACGTAGGACTGGTGCCGATCGAGATCCGGGCCAGCACCGACAAGAAGCAACCTTACTTTCTTATTCCGTTCCAGCAATACTTCGCCCGCGCGCAACATAGTGTCATGTCCTTTGATCGGGACCATGCGTCCAACACTTCCGAGTACCAGATCCTCGGGAGAATAACCGAACCTTTCGCGTGCAAGCTTGCGCCGGGATACATCGGGAGAAAAGAGTTGAGTATCGACTCCATTTGGAATGACGCGGATGCGTTCCGGTAAAATGCCGGCCTGTTGCCCGTGATAACGCTGAAGTTGATTACTCACTGTGAATACAGCGTCGCACATGGAATAGAAGGCACGCCGCAAAGCTCGCCGGCGCAGGGGAAGCCCGGAAAGCATATCCAGTTCATACCCATGCTCGCTGTGAATCACCACGGGCACACCAGCAATCCGCCCCGCAAGCACGGCTTCGATCGCTCCCCAGTTGCGAGAGTGAATGATATGAGGTTTGCGTTCGCGGAAAATCCTCACCAACTGAAATAAGAGAAACTGAAAACCTGGCTCTGCTCTTCCAGCCATCAGCAATTTGCCATCGACTACAGGGGACCGAGCCAGTTCCGGATCGGCTCCCCGAATCGTGCAAAGTTTCTGCTCGAAACGAGCTCCGTCCAATCCTTGCATCACCTTAAGTACCCCGCCTTCTGTACCACCTAAACCTAGTGAATTAACGATATGAATGACCCGCAGAGGCTCGGTGCGCAAACTTTGAGAAGCCCCAAAGGACGAGGCCGGAAAGGAGGAATGCAAATCGCCTGGAATCGCCTTTCGCGGTTTCAAATTGCCAAGCGAGGAAGGTTTGACTACCGCGCCTGAATAGCAAATTTCCGAGGAGAGCAGCTTGTACTCTTCTGCGTGTTCGCTGCTTCTAGCTGCCATTCTTAGTATCTCCTGGTCCGACTATCTGTTCACGATTTCCAAGCCGCACAGTAGCACCACTCTTGCTTAAAGAGCGCAAGGCGCCACCATACTGCGCTGTGCCGTGCTATGGAAACCACCTCACGACACGAGGCCCAAGCCAAACAGTGATCGGCAGCGGAATTCTCTTCCACACCCGGGTCGCAAGTTCGAATTTTGGATTTAACGGCGAGAAATTGGGTAGCTCCTTGCGACGCACCAGATGCACTTGGTAGGTAAGCTGCTCAACGTTCATGTTCCACTGGGATTTGAAGGCGTAGGCTCCCGTACCTTTCTTGCTGCGGCCAAAATCAAAAAAGCGCATGCCCTCCTGCGCAGAGTTCCTCATGAGTTCGGAGTACATAAAATTGTTGGCGGCCAGCGGCCCAGCTTCCGGTCCGGCCCCCGCATAGTACGGTAGAATGGTGTCACGAAAACGGAACGAAAAAACTCCAGACACAGCTTTGTGCTCAGCATAAACCATCAGCAAATCTGCACTGCCTGAAAACTCACTGATGAGGTTTTCGAACAGGGCCCGGGGAAATACCGGCGTCCCAAGACGCTTCAAGCTTTGAGTGAACAGACGATAGAAATCGTGGAGTTGCTCCAGTCCACGTTGCGCGCGAAGGCCTGCTTTGGTAGCCTTTCGAATCATGTAGCGAGTATCCTTCGGCAAGCGCTTCAGGTTGGCCTCGTGGTCGGGAGAAATCGGAGCAGAAAATGCAAAATAGAGCGGATTCGCGGCAAAGCCGGGGAGCATCTCGCGCTGGCGGAAACGTAGCTCAAGATAGTCGGTTTCCTTTGAATGCGCGAGCGTTTTCAAATGCTCGACGAGCGCGCGCTCAGATTCAGCATCAGCCGCGCAAACCCCGCCATAGACCGCATAAGGCGTGGATATCAAGCATTTGCCCACAATCCAGTTAGAAACAAAAAAAACGGGAGCAACACCGGTAATTTTGCTGCCACGTTCCGCGTAGACATAAGCTGGTTGGTACCCAAAGGTTTTCTCAATGGCACGCATCCAAGGAATGAGATGAAAGAGTGTCCCGCCGGGCTGTCCAAGCACAAAGCTATCCCAGCGTTCGGCAATGCCCGGTGCAAATGGATGAACACCAATGGGTAGACTCCGTGGAAGATCTCCTGCAGAACATTCAGTCATTTTTAGAATTGCGCTCACGGTTGTTAGGACTGCTGGATTTCAGGGCGGTCCGCGGAATGTGGTGGAGCATCTCCCTCAAACCGCTCAAAGAGCCATGATTCGTCCGAGTCGAGATATGTTGCCAGCAGTCTTCTCTGGGATTCCGATGGCTCGCGGAAACCATGGATGATTTTGCTGAGATTGGCTTCATTGATTCCGAGAATCTTTGAGACGTGGTTCTGATGAATCCCTTTCTTGAAGATGGCGAGTTTTAGATTCGGGTACATGCTCTAATTCTCCGTGATGGCCAGGCTGCCGGATTTAGAGCTACTTACTGCAACAGATGAGAGATGAACTCCCGCTACCAGCGCGAACCGGCAGCGCACCAGCAGATGCGAACGCAGCGTGCACCGAAAAACAGATTCAGAATTTCGCATGATTGTTGTCATATCCGGTTCCATAGTAAGAATATCCATCCAGAGCTTTCGTGTCGTTGAAAACGACTCCAAGAATTTTCTTTGCATCTATCTGCTTAACTGCTTTGCGCAGCAGCTCTCGGTTTGTCTTGAGTGCTCGCACTACCAAGAGAATCCCGTCGCAGCCTGCAGCGATCAAATCGGAGTCTGCGAGGGGAATGATGGGAGGAGCATCCACTAGAATTGTGTTGAAAGATTCGCTCAATGAACCCATCAACTCCTTCCATCGCTCTCCCGCAAAGGCCTCTGGGAAACGCTCAGAACCTTGGCCGGCAGTCATAATCGAGAGATTTGGAACGTTCGTCGCGATCACTGCGGACTCAATTGCTATTTCATCGCGAAGAGCCTCAAAAAGACCTGGGAAGTCAGTCACACCAAGCAATCGGGACAGTCCCCGGTTGCGGAGATCTGCATCCATCAGCAAAACCTTTTGACCCAGCAGCTTGGCACAGGCAAGCCCAAGATTCATGGTCGTCAGGGTCTTTCCTTCGCTTGGCGTAGCGCTGCTCACCACCACGGACCGCAGCCCTTTGCTGCCCATTTGCCGAACGAGCCTTGTGCGGAGGACGCGGTAGGAATCCGTGGCAGGTGTGCCTATGCTTTCTGCGTCCAGCAATACTGGGTAGGTTCCTCGTGGCGTGAGTGTGACTTTCTTGCACTCTCGAAAGCGATCGAGGCTGTCCTCTCCCGGTACCTGTTCCACTTCCTGGACCATATCGTGGACTTCGTGGAGCTGAGCTCCGTTCGTTGGAGTCTCTTCTGAAACCCCGAACTGGTCTTTGCGAACTTGGTTGTAATACCGGCTCATCTTTGCTCCTGTTACTTCCGCACGGCTACGCGCCGCTGCAACGTGCCTTCTACCAGTCGTTGCTTCATTGCACCAATCAGATTGTCCAGAGTTGTAGCCGGAGCCTTTGCAGGCTCAAGAGCCTGGGCCGGAGCGGAAGAAATCCGGTCGGACATCACTTCCACCGGGACTTCCACGGGCACCTCAGTCAAATCCAGTCCAAGAGCTGCCTCATGCACGATCTCAGGATCGATCCCCCTATGTTGGGTTTGAAATCCGATCATCAAGCAGCTGTCACAAACAAGATTAATTAGCCGGGGAACACCCTGCGAGTAGCTATGAACTAATTCGATTGCCATGTCCGAAAAAGGCCCCGGGCCCACGAGCCCAGCGGCGCGAAACCTCTCCGCGATGTAGACCCGGCTCTCCGTCAAGTTGAGGGGGCGAATCTGGCATCGCGTGGCGATCCGTTGCTTTAAGGCACGTGCTTCTGGTCTGTCAAGAAGGGGGAACAGTTCGACTTGCCCGGAAAGAATGACTTGCAGTAGCTTCCCAGTGTGTGTGTCGACATTGCTGAGAAGCCTGATCTCTTCGAGCAACTCAAGGCTCAATAGATGTGCTTCGTCGATGAGCAAAATGCATGTACCGCCACGTGCGTCGACAGCTCGGAACATCTTTTCAAGAGCGAGGAGTCTATGCGTTTTGCTGGTCGAATTGCAGGTGATCTCAAATTCATCGAGGAGCACTTCGAAAAACTCTTCCCGGCTGAGCGTGGGATTTACGATAAGTGCTGTAGAGCAATCGCTCTTGGTGAGCCGGCCCTGAGCGAGCAGCTCAAGAAGGGTGTGCAGTATGGTCGTCTTGCCACAACCAACCGGACCAGTCACTACGGCGAAGCCCTTACGGAGAGTAACTCCGTTGAGAAGGGCATTGAGAGCCGCGCGGTGAGGCTCGGCCATGTGCACGAACCGCGGATCGGGTGTTAGTCGAAATGGTTCTTCTTTGAGTTGATAGTATTCGGTATACATGTTTAGGAGAGAAGCGTGGTGACCCTCGAAACTACAAAACCCACAAGGAGCGAGCAGGCTGCCGTGCCCAAAACAGCGCCCAATGCACGCAGCTGGTTGCGGCGCTCTTCGCTCCGCGACATCAGATGCGGGATCCCCGCGAGCACAGGCATTCCTGTAATCCGTGCGGCCTCATATTCACTGCGCACTGATTCATCACTCATCTCCATGACTGCGGCGAGACCGATCCCGCTCAGAATTCCGCCGAATAAACCCGCTAACGCAATCAAAGACCGGTTCGGGGCGTAAGGCTTGGTAGGAGGCATTGCGGAATCAAGAATCAAGAATCGCTCTCCCTTTTCATGGCTTTCCAAAGCGGTAGACATTTGTGCAGCGAGCTTCTTGTCCAACGTGCTTGTGTAGTGCGAACGGAGTGTGTCGTAGTCTCGCATCATCCCTGCCATCTGTTGTTCAAAAATCGGAATCTGCTGGAGCTTTGCCACATGGAAGTCAATCTGTTGTTGGAGTTGCGCCTGAATTTTGGCTTGCTCCTCTATGTCCTGTTTTAGTTTGTTGAGCTGGGATTCAACAACTGGGTTTCTCCGCGCCTCGGCAGCAAGTACTTCGGATGAAATTTGCGGCTGCTGTTGGGTCGCAGTCTTGCCGACCTCAGATGCCTCCTTCTTACGAAGATCTGCCAAATCCTTCCGTGCTCGGCGAACGTCAGGATGATTCGGGCCGTAGCGGGCTTCCAAGTCTGAAATGCGGGCTTCAAGCTTTTGAATTTCGCTCTGGCGCGGCGAAGCGGTGGCTCCTCCTCCCGTATCCAGATCAACGGTAGGGTGCGAAGAGACCATCACCGATTGGAGGTATACTCTTTCTTGCTGAGCACGATTCACGCGATCCTGGCTCGCCGTAAGCTGTGCCCTGAGGTTTCCCAGAACCTCAAGGTGATACTGTTTCGACTCCGGGAGATCCATGATGTTACGGGTCTTGATGGCCTGCACTTCAGCTTCTTTTTTCTCCAGCTCCTTCTTGGTTTCCTGCAACTCGCGATCAAGGAACTCGGCAGTTCCCTCGGACTGCTTTTCGCGCGCTTTCAGATTTTCATCGATAAACATACTTGCAAGTTGATTGGCCACCATCGCCACATCATTGGGATTTCTGCCGTTAAAGGCGATCCGGAAGGTGCTCATGCGTGAACCGCCGGAAGTCGCCACATCAACGGATATCGAGCTTTGCAGGTTCCGGATCATATTTTCTGCGCTCACCCGGCCCTTGAGATCTGCGTACAGGCCCGTTGAATCGATGAGTTTTTGAAGCCGCGACGGAGACAGTACCTGCTGCTGGATGGTTGAGAGTCGATCCGAGATACTGCTGGTGACGGTGGTGGCGACGTAATTATTGGGGACCTGCTGCGGATCAACCATGATCACCGTCTCTGCGCGATAAATATTCGGTAGACGCATGGCAACGACCAGGGTCGCCAGAAACAAGCCGATGGCGGGAAGCACAATCGTCAGTTTCCTTCGCTTCGCGACGCCGAGATACTGTCGGAGCTCTAAAGCCACGCCTCCCATCACGGCATGGGGGCTAAACGGTTCCTTGTCCACGGATTGCATCTCCAGGCCCACAATGCTGTGGGAAAAATGTTGTCATCCGGCTCTACCATTAGCAATCTTATCACCAACTGTCGGGACTCGCAGCTTCCGCTCGTGCTTTTAAGTGACTATTTTTCAATGTTTTTGCAACCTGCTAGGGTACATGGGATGGTCGCGGGGACACGAAAAGCCTAGTATTTGGCAACTGTCTTCCATAGTTCCCAATCTGTCCCGTCGCCTAGCTCAAGTGGGTAGAAAAGAACCTTCCTCAAGACGGTTAGGAATCTTGTAACACGATTGGGGGAGAAGTACTGTGCGGGGAGACAAAGAACCTGAGCCCCGGATGTTGGCGCTACCCGATCATTGAGCGGGGCGAGCCGTCCACCTCACTCCGCCGAGGTAAAAGCTCCGCGTGCCAGACAGCAGCAGAGGATCACTTCCTCCTTGGATCTTGTACGCGTAGCTGAAGAAGCCACTGATTTGAGGTGTGATTCGGTAACCGAGTTCGGTGGATGCGAATTTTCCCGAGACATCAACAATCTTGGAGGTCATTGAATTCTCGTATCCACCTTGTGCTGACCAGTACCACCGGGGAGTTAGATCCACACGGAAGTTGCCCTGAACCCATTGTGAAAACCCCTGCGATGCGAGTTCAGAAAAAAGAGGCATGCCACGGTAATAGCCGATGGAAGCTATCGAGCGACCAAGCCTTCGCGTTAACTGAACCGAACCCGAAAGCGCATTGTCTCGGCCGGACGCAAAACCGGCAGAAAGCAAGCCTATGTATGCACTAAATACCGTGGATGGGCCCAATTCTTGAGTGAGTCCAACTTGCCCGCTCTGGTAAGGCACGGCGTCGCCGCGACTGTCCACTACTCGATAGTAATAGACAGCGTTGATGGATCGGTGAGGAGTGAGCTGCTTCATCCAATTTAACGCTCCACCATACTGGTAGACATTTGTTGGCGCTCCCCCATTGATGGTCCCGGAGATGTGACTGTACGCGAAATTCGGCGATATCGAGAGGGAAGACGTTGGGCTAAGGGCATAGGCTAGAGCGACCTGACTATTCGTGTTGAGCCAGCTACCTCCACCATCCAAAAAGGAACTCGGCACTGTGCCTGCGGTAACCGTATTCACATCCAGAAAATAATCTCCGTAGAGGTGCCGGACACTGAAATACCCCACAGAGTTACTGAGACCGAGAGTCCACCGGGGACTGAGAGCCTGAACCCAATTGAGACTTCCCGTCTGGTTTAGGTAGTCGCTGCCTACCGTACCGTTGATAATCGTAAGTCTAGGAGCATACTCCACTTCGAGTCGATTCTGACCTATCATGCGATCGTAGACGATGCTAGCGCGCAGAACGCTTGCGTTGAAACTCCCTTGACTGAATACTCCCTGCGCCCCGCCCGAAACGTTGCTTAGCTGATCGTGACTCTGGATGAATTCAAGAGTGCGGACATAGACAGGTCCCCACCGCAGTAGTGTTTGATATTGGGGCAGAGGAATGGAGCTGCCCACCGCGTGAACTTCGAGAGGAGGGGAAACAGGTAGTGGCGTTTTTATGTCGTTGTCCGAAGTTTGCGGGTCTTGCGAAGACCCTTCCTTGGGCGCACTCGAATCGGGGTTCTGTGACACAGGCTTGTTTGGATCTTGCTGCCGTGCAGGCGCTGAACTATCCTGTGCCCGAGTAGAACCGCAGCACATCATGGCGGCAATGAAGCTGATCAAAATTGTCTTCCAGTAATTACGCCGCTCGTTGAACATCTCTCATCTCCATCGTCGGATCATTTCCTCGATCAGGGCACAACAATAATATCGCCTGGGAATAATTCGAAATTGTCATTGGGGTCTTTCCCCTTGAGCGCGTTGTTGTAGTTGAAAGGAAGCTTTGTCTTTTTGTTGTTTATGTTTCTCAGGACATAGATCGAACTTCTTTTGGCAAAAAGCGACAATCCTCCTGATTCAGAAAGGACCTCGAGGACGGTCTTCCTTCCCACGAGCTGATAAGCGCCAGGTTTGGCCACCTGGCCGTAGACATAGACCTTTCGGCTCTTGATCCCTCGGACGATAATCGTCACTTGCGGTTCGTTCACGAAGGGCTTTAATTTTTCGGTTAATAAGGCCTGAAGTTCAGAAGTCTGGAGGCCTAATACATAAACATCGTTTAAGAGGGGCACAGTGATCATGCCGTCCGGTCTGACCACAACCGACGTAGAAATCTCCGGCTCTTTCCAGACCGTGATTTGAAGATCGTCTTCAATCCCGATGCGGTAAACGCCAGGGTCCGGCTGATCGGGGGAACCCTGCTTCCCAGAGGCCGGCTTGGTGCCGGTCTGTCCAGCTTCGCGGCCCTTTGGAATCTCTTTTTCCTGCGAGCCCGTTGCCTGGGCCTCGCTTGGCATCGGCGAGCCTGCCAACGCACCTAGAATTAAGACGGCAAGGCCGGTCTTCCATCCAGACTTCACTCTGCCTCCTGCCAAAACCCAAGCGTGTCGATGGATAGACAAGCAGCAATCGGCCTGCCAAGTTGCGCCCGCGTTTGGATCGTATCTCATTACAAAGTAAGCAGTTATGGTATGGCGTCATCCTCGGCCAGAATCGAGAGAAACGAAATTCTTGTACTGGGAAATAATTTGGCGCTTCGACAAGCCGGGCCGGAGTAATCAAACCGGAATAACCTCAATAGCCATTTAGGTGATTCTATTTGACTTGGAAGGCGGCATGCTAAGCTTCCCTCTGTTCAAGCAAGCATTCCAGGGGCTTCCGATGAGCTGGGAATATCATCCGGCAGATCAGTGTTTTGCAGCTGAGGCACAGAATTGGGACGCTCTCAATCGCGCCTGCTTCAACCACATTCTAATGGATTCTCGCTTTGTGGGTGCCTCGCTCCGATGCTTCGGTCGTGACCAAGTTCTCATGGGGACGCTGGAGAATTCGCCCTTCAGCGGCATGGCTCTTCTTTATAAGAGTGGCCCCGGAATATGGCAAACCTTCCAACCCGCTCAAGCTCCACTTGGTCTTCTGATCCTTGGGAAGAACCAAGACATCCAGAAGACCATGATGGATCTGTTGTCATCTCTCCCCGGCCCAGCCGCACAACTGGGGGTCTTGCAACAAGACCCGGACTTTTCGCACTTCTCCGATATAGCAAGTGGCCCCCTAGTGGAGCTTTTAGACTATATTCAAACTCCCCGGCTCTTCATCTCAGGGTCATTTGAAGACTATTGGAACAGTCGGAGCAAGAATCTAAAGCATAACTTGACTCGCCAGCGCAAAAGGCTGGCCGAGCAAGGACGCCGATTGGATCTCCTGGTTCACCGGGACTCCCAAGATGTGCAAGGTGCGGTTCGCGAATTCGGTCAGTTAGAATCGAAGGGCTGGAAGGGCCAAGAAGGTACAGCCATCGAGGAAAGCAATCCTCAGGGCCGCTTTTACCGGGAAGTACTGGAATCATTCTGTGCAACTGGAGAAGGCCTCATCTATCAACTGCTTCTTGATGGAAAGGTAGTCGCCAGTGACCTTTGCCTGGTCCGTAACGGCATGCTTGTGGTCCTTAAAACTGCGTATGACGAAACAATTGAAAAAGTGTCCCCGGCCTTACTCATGCGCCAAGACATTCTGCAAACGTTGTTCGAAGAAAGGAGGATCGCGGTCGTGGAGTTCTACGGCAAGGTCTTGGACTGGCACCTGAAGTGGACGGACCAAGTTAGAAACATGTATCACATCAATTTTTTTAGAAACACCTTGGTCGCACGGCTACGTGGCTTAGTCAAAAGTTTCCGATGACTTCTCCGAAGCAATTTCGAATTCCGCAAGAACCCTTCCTCTCGCGAGAATTCTTGTCTTATCGCAATTTGCAACGGCCCCTCCCGCACACAGGAAAAAGCCGCCGACGATATTTCACTTTTTGGGCCCGCAACGCGCTGTACCATTGCCTTCAGGTCGCAGCCCTATCTCCCGGCGATGAAGTTTTGGTCCCGGCCTATGTTTGCAAGGTAGTGCCGGAAGCAGTCGAAAGCTATGGTGCCAAGGTTCTCTTCTATCGCGTGGGGAAAGATTGTCGACCGGATTTCGCGGACATGGAGGCGAAAACTACCGCACGGACGCGCGCGCTGATCGCCGTGCACTACTTTGGATTCGCACAACCGATCTCTTTTCAAGTCGACTTTTGTAGGCGACACAAACTATTTCTCATAGAGGACTGTGCACACGTTTTGCAGTCCGAAGTGGAAGGCCAACCACTGGGCAGCTTCGGCGACGCTAGTGTCTTCAGTCTGCGGAAATTCTTCCCTGTATACGATGGCGGCCTGTTGCTGCTAAATCAAGCGGATGCAAATCTGCAGCTGGACTGGTCTCGTGAGAGTCCGCTCTTCACTCTCCGAGTCGCGAACGACATCCTGAACCAGATTGCCGCGCGTTCTCCGGGATCGCTGCTCTCCGTCGCTCTGAGGCTGGTCCAGTCCCTCAAGAAACCGTTGCTCGCGATTGTCACGTCTCCTGTCAATACAAGCACGATGAGGACCGAGAAGACGGACGCGACCTTCAATCCGCGGGTTGTAAATCATCCGATGTCGCGACTCTCCAGGCTGATCTACAAGCACTTCAATGCTTCTGCCATTGTGAATAAGAGAAGGGCCAACTATTTATTCCTGCAGGGAGAACTGCGCGGAGTCGAGAGGATTCAGTTCCTTGTGCCGGAGCTTCCCACCGGAATTTGTCCCTGGGTGTTTCCTCTATTTCTCGAATCGGGGGTGGAAGGTTGCACCGCCCTCCGGGTGATGGGCATTCCCGCAGTTACTTGGAATGGAGTCAGACCTCTTGACTTTGAGTCTGCATCATTTCCGGATGCAGAATTCCTGTACAAGAATCTGGTGTTCCTGCCCGTGCACCAGGACTTGTCCGCCGAGGATTTGCGGCAGATCGTGCAAACTGTTCTGCGAGTTCTCCAGAAGTAACGCCCCGAGTGCCAAAGCCCCGGCCAGGATCGGCCGGCCGCGGTACTTCGCAATTGGACGGTCAGGTGCGCGCCTAGAATTCAAACCGGGCACAGGAAAGGAATGTCCAGTGCACGGTTCAACCTCGCTAATTTCTGAATGAGGGTCTGACTATTTCGGGTCCTGAATCTTCTGCGTTGAAATAACCAACTCGTCGTACCAGGTGTAGGCCGTTGGATAAGTAATCGTAGCGTCTTTGCCAGTGTTGTACGGCAGCAGCCATACCTTTCCGTACTTTTGGTTTGCGGTCGCACTACCAGCACTAAGATTGTACGGGCCCCAGTTGATGACTAGTTGTGAGGGCTGCCCCTCTCGCGAGACCCAGAGTTGCACGAAGCTGTTGGTAAATTCATCATTCACTCGCGGTCCAGTCTTCACGTGGACCTGGAAGGTCATCCACTCGTCGGGAAAATACGCAAAGCAGTTCCCGCTTGGTGGAAAATAGCTCGGCGGGCTAGTTTGCCCTTGCGAGTACAGGCAGTACGGCGCCGGCATGGCGTTTTGCAGTTTGAAATCGTACGAGCCGAAGTGCTCCTCGAACGGATTATAGGCCCCGTGCGAGGTGGATCCGGTACAAGACTGATACATTTCAGGAAAATTCCGCTGGTAGGTGTTGAGAGTCACGATTTCTAAGGCGGAGCAGGATGTAGAGCATGTCGCTGTACCGCTGCTTGGCGTGCACCCAGTAATATCGCCTGTGCCGATGATGGTCTGCTTCCAGCCCTCACCGCCTTGGTATTTGGAAGTTAGGAATTCGGGCGAGAAGCGCTGCCGCCACTGGATGTAGAACTCGGAATTCTCTCCAAATTGAGACGAAAGATCGGTCGAAAAATTCGCGAAATACGATCCGGAACTGTTCGCGCTCGATTGGGCCGGGATTGTGAACTTCAGAGAGCTATTTCCCGAGGCCTTCACCGATGAATCGAGCGACGGTACGGCTGCGCCAGGGAAAACCCCAGTGTTGTCGCCCCACACACCGGTGATGTCGCTCGGTGAATCGAAGCCGATGCAACGGAGGACTCCTGGCGAGTTGCAACGGGTTTGAAAGTCCGCCGAACTGGCCGGTACAGTGTTGTTGGATACCGTAATTGTCGCGCCTATGGAAGTGGCTGTATTCGCGGCAGTGTCTTGAGCCACGGCCGTCACGACGTGTATGCCGTTGGAAGATGTCGTCGTATCCCAATTGATGGAATACGGGCTACTAGTCAAGCGGGCTCCTAGATTGGCAGAGTCTAGCTGGAATTGAACGCTAGCAATCCCGATACTCGAAGTAGCGGTTGCCGTTAGGGTAACGGTACCCGAGAGAGTGGCTCCTGAAACGACGGAAGTGAGCGAAACCACAGGCGGGATGTTTCCCGCGCCGGTGCTGGTTGAGAAACTCAAATCCGAGCTAGTAACCAGATTACCCAACGAGTCGTGCGACTTCACTCGGTAGTGATAGAGCGTTGCGGGAATCAGATTTGTCAGCGAAACGCTGTGATTTGTAACCGTGGTCGCGTCCAGCGCTGTACTTTGGCCGTAGTTGGTCGTCGTTCCGTAGTCCACTTGAGAGTCGGCAGGGGCGCTGGTCGTCCAGCCAACGAGCGCGGAAATTGTTGAGATGCTACTCGCAGAGACAGAAGAAATCGTCAGAGGGTTGCCACCCCCTTGAGCGGGCGCTCCTGTTGTATGTTTGTAGACATAAACGCTCGTGGGCCCAGTATTGGCGCTTCCAACCTGGATCATCAGCACCACGCCATAGTCGGAAATCGGGACTGCGATGGTTTCACAGACTCCGTCATTCTGTCCGTTAAATGAGCAGTCAGGCCCCGGAAACATGGGCGCCGTGATGCCTGTCTTTGTCCACACATCCGTTTGCGGGTTGTACTCCCATGCAGTCCCTTTGGCCCCAGCGTTCCCGTCCCACACGAGAAATACGCCCGTCACTGCATCGGTCGTCATGACTGTTCCGGCGGTGGGCGCATGGGGAATGGTCAGACCCATGGGAGCCGGATTCATGTGCGTAAACTTTCCGCTGGCATCGTATTTGTAAATGGATGTGTCCCCGCCGTTGCCGCCACCCATGATCAGGCAGTGGCACATCGAGCTGTAGTGATTGATCTGGTTGTATCCTTGAAAAGGAACTAATTGTGGGATACTTGCGGGCCCTCCACCGAAGGTTGATGCAATTTCTATCCATTGGTTTGTAGTGCAATTTCCAGGGGCAAGAGACAGTTCCCAGACGCCCCAGTCTCCATCGATGAAGACAAGAGAATTGCGGTCCGGGAAATATGCTAGTCCGCCATTATTTTGATGGCTGCCACTCGGATTAATGGGGGAGCATTGGCTCCATGCTTGGGTGGCTTGTTTAAAGACCATTACGTTCGCACTGCCTAACTCGCGGTGATAGAAGTCGCCCGTGGCAGGATTGATGGTCTGATGTTCGTAGGTGTGCCCCATGTTACACACGAGCTGCGAGCCGCACGAAGATGTATCGAAGTTCGGGCACGGGTTGGGCAACGTTCCCCAACTATTGGATGAGTCCGCGTATTTCAGGAACAACGACTCTCCGCAGACCACATTGATCTGTAAGTTGTGAGCCGCTCCTAGAACCATGACTGTCTTATTGACGGGATTCCACACGCCAGCTTCATCGGTGTATTCAAGGATGCTGCCGGCACCCTGCGGTCGCATGATGTTATTAAACGGACCGACGCCATCGAAATTCTTTGTGGCAAGCGGCGCCCAAGTTCCTGGTGCCATCCCCCTGGCCAGTGTGGCAAGAGCAGATTGTCCGGGAGGTGGCGTTGAGTTGTTTACTCTGACGGTCACAGGCGCGCTCTTCGCACTATTCCCCGCTGCGTCCTTGGCAACGGCAGTTATCGTGTGGTTGCCGTTTGCAAAGATCATCGTATCCCAGGAATAGGTATATGGACCAGAACTCATCTGCGGGCCCGCATTGTTGCTATCCACTAGGAATTGCACGCTGGTAACGCCGACGTTATCTGAGGCATTCGCAGATATCGTCACCGTTCCCAAAACCGTTGCGCCATTGGCCGGCGCTGTGATCGACACGGTCGGCGGCGTCGTGTCCGTCGTGTTGCTCACCGTCACCGTTACGGCTACGCTTGTTGCGCTATTGCCTGCCGCGTCCTTGGCAATCGCTCGCACTGTATGCGAACCGTTGCTCGACGTTGTCGTATTCCACGAAACCGAGTACGGTGCAGCCGTGTCCAGACTCCCAAAATTCGCCCCATCCAGCAGGAACTGCACGCTCGCCACACCCACATTGTCGCTGGCATTGGCGGTGACTGAAGTCGTTCCGCTCACTGTTGCGCCATTCGCCGGGGAGCTGATCGACACGGTCGGCGGCGTGGTGTCCGTGGTGTTGCTAACTTTGACCGGGACTTGAGCGCTAGTCGCGAAGTTCCCCGCCGCATCGCTCGCCACCGCCGCCAGAATGTGGTTTCCATTCGACAAAGAACCGGTGTTTACCGCGATTACGTAAGGCGCCACTGTTGCGGGCGCACCGAAATCTGCATTGTCGATCTTCAACTGCACGCTCTGCACACCAACGTTGTCGCTTGCCGTCACATCCACGTTCACGGTTCCCGACAGAGTGGCGTTCGCCGCGGGAGAAGTAATCGATACCGTCGGCGGTGTTGTGTCTCCGGCGGTTGCAAACGTCATGTCGCTGCCAACCGCACTGACGTTTTTTGCGTCAGTCGATCGAACCCGGAAATGGTAAAGAGTCGCTTTCGTCAAGCCCGTGACGGACATCTGGTGGCTGGTAACCAGTGCGCTGTTTACCGGGGTGCTGGCACCATAGGATGCGCTCGTGCCGTAGTCGATGGCTGAACTGGCCGCAATGTTTGTGGCCCAACTCACTTGGAAGCCCGTAGTCGTCGGTGTATTCGGTTGTACCCTCGAAATTGCCAGCGGGGTCGGTGTCCCGCCACCACCGCCGTTGCCACTCACTAGGCCCGAGCAACCAGTAAAACTTACACTCAAAATGGAGATGAGTAAGAGACTAGCCAGATAGAGATCTTGGTTCGCAGTCTTTCTTCTGAAGCGAACTCCTGTGGACGACATTTGTGCTTTCCCCCGTGGCAGTTTCATTAGGATGCCAATCACAATCTCCCACGCTCAGTCAGGGTACCGAGGTACTGGAACTCAGCGTAACTGGACGCATGGAGAGAAAGAGGGCAAGGTGCTTATACGACCCTATCCTGTCCTTTTGGCCAAACCACCTGCACGAACATCATTTGAGCTCGGGTGGAAGATCGTAAAGCACAGAAAAACAAGAACATATCTGAAGATATCTGTTGTCCGATGACTGAAGGGGCAGTTTCCCGGGTGGCCGCGAACAGACCGATAGGCAATTTGCTGCCCAACATGTTTCCAAGTTGCCCAAAGCAGATCAATTATTCTGAGGTAAGGCTGGACCTGCGGTGGGTATCGATGCGATCGGACGCATTCTCGGCTGAGAAGCCACGCGCTAGTTTGCCGCGCGCTCACGATTCCCCTGTATCCATGGGGATCGACGGGAAACATCGCCGGATGGTTGACCACCCAAGTTCTTCCACGTAGAGTGAAGCCCTTCGATGAAAATCCTTACGTTTACAAGTCTTTTTCCCAACGGCGTCCAAAGAGAATTGGGAGTGTTCATCTACCAACGGACCGTGCACCTCGCGCAGTTGCCAAGCAATGAGGTGGAAGTCGTCGCGCCGGTTCCTTACTTCCCGTCCTGGATGAGGGTGCGGCCTTGGGATGCCTACGGCCAAGTGCCCCGGGATGAGATCACTGGGGGATTGCGCTCGTCACATCCTCGCTATCCCTTGCTGCCTGGAATCTTCATGCCGCTACACGGATGGTTGATGTTCCTCGGTTGCCTGAATCATGTGCGCAAATTGCATCGCCAATCGGGATTTGATTGTATCGACGCACACTATGTCTATCCAGATGGTTTTGCTGCAGTTCTGCTGGGGGATGCACTCGGAATCCCAACCTTCGTTTCCGCACGCGGTACGGACATCAACGTCTTTCCTGAATTCTGGATCATTCGCCCGATGATCCGCTGGACGTTGCGGCGTGCCGCAGGATTGATCGCCGTCTCGGAGGCCATGAGCAAGCGCATTCTAGCGCTGGAGGCAGTCGAAGGAAAGATTCGTGTCATTCCGAACGGTGTGGACCTGAGACGCTTCCATCCAACGGACCGGAACGAGGCAAGGAAAAGGCTTGGAATATCTGAAGAAGGACAGATTCTTGTCTCGGTCGGCTCCTTGAAGGCGGTGAAAAGACATGAACTCTTGATACGGGCGGTCAGAAGGGTCTCAGAAAGATATCCGAAATTGAGGCTTTACATTGTCGGCAAAGGTCCGTTGCACTCGCAGTTGGAAGCTCAGGTTGAAGAGATGGGTCTGGCGGGCAGGGTCTTTCTGGTCGGGGATAGACCGCATGACGAGCTTTGTTTGTGGTTTAACGCAGCGGACGTGAGCTGTCTGGCGAGCGCCAGCGAGGGCTGTCCAAACGTGTTGATGGAATCGATGGCATGCGGCACACCCGTGGTAGCGACGAAAGTCGGAGGAATCCCTGAAATTGTAAGATTGCCCGAACTCGGTAGACTCGTGAACGGAGATCCCGAGTCGTTGGCTGGAGGGATCGTAACTGCTCTCGGTCAAAATTGGGACCGCAATCTCCTGGCGGAACACGCGCAGCAGAGAGATTGGGTCCTTGTTGCCAAAGAGGCCGACGAATTCATGCGATCACGGTTGGAGAGCAACGAACCCCGCCCGCAATGAGGTGCAAAACGAGCGATACACACTCTGCAGCAAGCTGGCAAAGAAAAAACGAACTAGTCGTTTCCGCCGACCTTGTTTCCCGCCAGGGACTGGGAGTGGGTCAACTTCTTGCGAATCAATAGGGAGACCACAAAAAAGACTGCCCCAAGGGTGATCAAGGCAAGTGGCTCGGATTTGAAGAGAGCTAGAATGATCATGGCGAGGGATAGTAGAGCAACTGGCCAACCAAAGACTGCCTTCCTAACTGCCAGATAATAAATAGCTTACATTGAGGCCGGCGCGGTGCTCGCACAGCATGGGAAGAACTATGCCAACCTTTTCCGCCAGTTTTCACTTTCCAACCCAAGTAGCCGCTTCCTGTCTTATGAATGGCGCACAGCTGGGAAAGACCACACTTTGGGGTCGTCAAACTCAAGGCTCAACACTGCATCTCGCCCTGCCGATGTCTGCTCGAGCCCGGCCTATTCCGTTTGTTGGATGGCGTTAAATCTCGTCCTGCCATACTGATCCACGCGAATCCGCGGAGGGCACAGGACACTGAGCTCAGCCATTGGGCGCTCTTCCGGGCTCCGAGTCAACGAGTAGCGTCTCCACTTATGAGCCTGCTGGGCTGGAGTTCCGCCCGGCATCCCATTCCTCAACAAGGACATGGAGAGGGACGAACTGGAAATCCCGGAGGAGGTTTCGGAGCTTAGATTCCGTCCCGCGCAGTCCGATATAGTGACGCAAACGAGACGTCAAACTTCCCTTCATGCGCGGCTGCTCGGCATCGATCTCCCAAGGATGGAGGTAGATGCAGACCGGGCGATCCTCCCTACCGTTGACATAGCTGATTGCCCAGCGCGTATAGGCATAGGGGAGTATTCGAAAATAAGCGCCACCGCCAAAGGGAGCGCGTTTCGTGCGGACCTGCAGGGTGGGAAGCGGGAATTCTGCTAGATGACCTCCCGGCGTTTGCACAAGAAAGGGAAATCGCGAAGCTTCGACATCTCCATAGTCGGGATGCTTGATCGGGAAGATGCTCGAATCGTAGGTGAATCCGAGATCTCGAAGAATCTCAAGTGCCCACCGGGAATTCTTAGTGATGGAAAAACTTGGGGCCCGGTAGCCTTTCACAGGCTTGCCACAGAGATCTTCGAGAAGGGTTTTAGCTTCGTAACTGTCTGCTCGGAATTCAGCAGGAGTCAGTTCATAGACTAAACGATGCCACATGCTGTGGCAGGCAATTTCATGCCCAAGGCTCGCAATGCGTCGAATCACTTGAGGATGCTTTTGCGCGACCCATCCGAGGACGAAAAACGTGGCACTGCAGCAGCTAGAATCAAGCATCTCGAGTAGTCTGTCGATGTTGTGCTCCACCCGGCTGACGCAGTCGCTCCATTCCGCCGCAGCCAGGTTATCTGAAAAAGCGGAGACGTGCATGTAATCTTCTAGGTCAAAGGTCAGAGCGTTTTTCATTCGAGCCAACCAAGTGCATTTGACCTGCCAAAGCCGCAGACTGGCAGGATGGTATTTAATTTAACTGATTGAAAACAAACAGTATAGATAGAGCCTAACAACAGTTTCCCGGCAGAACTGCTGGGCCCTAAATTGATTTTCCACATTGCGGAATAGTATTTCAGCATGGTGCTAAGACTAGAGATGCGGACTGCGGACTAAGGTTCAGTTTCCCTAATCGGATGAGCCAGACTTCTAGTGCATACGAGTTAGGAACACTAGGGCTGAAACGTGCTTCCTGGCAAGCTAGAAAGATCCTCGTGCAAAAAAAACTTTGCAGCAAGGCCGAGAGAAATCATCAAGGCAAGAATATTATCGTGACGGCCATTCTTTTGGTAATGTTCGTCCACCACTTCTTCAATAGCACGTCGATTGAAAATCGAGGAGGGATAGACTCCGCTATCGAGAAGCGGGCGTAAGACCTTGTGGACGAGTTCGGGTTCCTCGCGAAAATCGTCGTTTAAGTCTCGGAATTCACGTCCAAGTGGAATTGGCCTGTGGAACAATTTGCGCACAGGCCCGAGCGTCTTCGCACCGGCATAACTTACCAACATTTTGGTGTATTCACTGGCAAAATGTGGATCAATCGGCCGTCCGCTGTTCGTGCAGGGTATGTCGCGGATTTCCGGAAAGCGGTAGGCGATCATCTTCTTGTAGACTCTCTGTTCCAGGCGGGCATAGGGCGGGATCGTCAACAGAAAGTCCACTAGCTCCGTGTCCATATGAGGAGCACGCGCTTCAAACAGAGGGCGATCGATACTCGGAGCTTGATAGGTTGAGCGAGGCTGAAGGTGAATCACGTTCCAGCAATCAGCCACGTTCAAAGGATGATCGTTCTCCACGTTTGCAAAACTCTCATCAAAGCGGGCGCGTAAGCCCTCAAACGTGCGTTCGAAGAAAATGGGATCGAAGATTCTGCGAACCTCCGCGAGCCGCCCACCAAGAATATGATCAAAAATCGCGCGAATTGCTGAGCGACGGGACCGCGCAACCAGAAGCTGAGGCCAGGTGTGAGAGCCACCAAACTCGGCGAGCACACCAGTAAGAAAGACGTCCATCTTTTCCTTCATCAAAGGGTGGAAACGAATGGATGTCGTGTTTGCAAACGGAAGCATGCCTTCTGTGCGCCAGACGATCGAGGAACAGTAGGGATACAGGTAGGGCCCACGGTCCGTCAGTGCTGCATGATCAAGTCCTAACCGCTCTGATAACTCGGCTGCAAAGCGAACATCGCGAGACTCGGAATGGCCGAAGGTAAACGCCGGGATTGGCAAATAGTGTTTGCGAATCGCGGCGGCCACCGACCGGCTATCGTAACCACCGCTGAGAAGAATTCCGATGCGATGAGACCCATCCATGCAACGTTCAACCGCACGGTCAAGCAGCGTGCCAAAAAGAGTGAAATAAGTGGGCTGATCGAGGTGTGGCGCGTTCTCCTGATATTTGTAACTCCAGTACCTTCGCTTTCGTGAGCCGCTTTGTTCGACAGTCAGGATCGTCGCGGGCTCGAGGCGCATATACCCTCGGAGCCAAGTGCGTTCCTGGAATGGAGCGCCATAGCAAAACAGTTCAAGAGTGCCGATTTCATCGAATTGACGCGCGCCTTTGTCTGCAATACATAAGGCCTTCAGTTCCGATCCGAAATAGAGGGCACCATCCTTTTGAGCGTAGAAGAGGGGGCGGAATCCGTACCTATCGGACATGAGTTTTAGACGTCGTTCTGCCCGGTCATAAATCGTCAAGCAGAACAAGCCATTGAAGAGACGGATAACATCCTCTCCTTGGGCAAGAATCAGGAGTAGACAGAGTTCGGGTGTCGAAACTGCATCCCTTGGCAGAACTTTCCTGAAACGATGCCTCAGCTCTCCAGCGTTATACAATTCGCCGTCGAATAGCAAAGAGAGCCGACCATCAGCCGTTCGCGCAGGTTGTGCACCATTGTCGAGAATTCCGGGGTCTGATAGGGCTGCGCCGAATCCGGGATGGACGGAAATGTACTCCTTGGTGACAACCCCGGGGGTGCGCACACGATGGAGTTGCGTCGATAGAACCTTTAGAATCTGCCCTTCCTCAGATTTGGGATCCCAAACCCCGACGAGATTAGGCATTCAGCACCCCTCCATTCCGTTGATGGCCAACCCAGCTTTCATCCGGACGCAGCGAGTAGGATCCCAGTACCTAGTATTCTGGCATTTTTTGTGGGGATACAAGTGTGGTTCTTGCTTAAAGATGTGGTCCTCATTTTGCTGAATCCCGGCCGCTCAGATCGATTGAGCAAGGATGCCTAGCTCTGCCGAGAGCTGCGATCAAGGCCCTGTGCAAGGGATCTAATGGGATGAAAGCCGTACCATCCCCAGAGACCGACAGCCTCCTTCTGGCCTCTTAGTCAAAGCACTAGCTACGGCACCCGATTTCATCAAGTTGCTCCTGCTCGACGCACACGTAGGACAACCCAACGGGGGAGCTCCATGGAGCCTAGCTGTTTTCTAAAACGACAACCGCGACAGCACCAATGAACTCACCAGCCCGAGGCCAACAAGCCAAGAAACCCAATCACCCGCAGCATAAACAATCGGATCGTCGTGCATGTACCCGCGCGCGGTAGACAGCCACATTCGGCACTGCCAAAAGAGCATCAATGGAACAATGGCCCACAGCACGAATGGCCGTACGAATTGAAGCACGGCGATCTGGCTTTGCACATAAAGCGCCAAGACTACACTTGATGCAAAGCTAGCACCCATACCCATAGCGATGAGCACGAATTGATCGTCTACCTCATATCCCCGACGCACCGCGCGACTGGTACCTTCGTGGCAAATGCTGCCCAGTTCTGCCACACGCTTGATAATCACCAAACTAAGAAATAGAAAACTCGAAAAGGCCAGTAGCCAAAGGGACACGGGGTGGCCGGTGGACTGGCCTCCGGCAAACAGTCGCAGAGTATAGAGAGCAGATAGCGTGAAGAGATCAATGAGTGGCATCTCCTTGAGTTTGAAGGAATACGAGAGGCTAACCAGAGCATACAGGGCAACAAACATCGGCGCGCTACTGGCCACTGCAGCAAGGCCGCCAAGCAACAGTAAGAAAGGCACCATTCCCAAGCCTACGACCAGAGGCAGCGCGCCGCTGGCGAATGGTCGTTGTTTTTTTCGAGGATGTTTACGGTCGGCCGCGAGGTCCGTCAAGTCATTCAGCAGGTATAACCCCGAGGCGACTGCACAGAGTGCCAGAAACATCAGTCCGGCATGAAACCAAGCTCGTGTTTCCCCTAGCGAGTTGGACGTAAGGATCGGGAGGAAGACCAGTACGTTTTTGGACCACTGGTAGGGACGCATTGCCCGCAACAGATAAGGAAAGCGAGGAGGACACGCATCAATCTTGTGTTCCAGTTTTGTCGTCCGCAGAGCCGCGCGAGAAATCGAAGGCGAAGCATTCACCAGTACAGCGGCGCCAGCAGACTCCCAGACCGCTAGGTCCCTTCGCCCATTACCTGCGTAACTGAACTGCCTCTTACCATATCGCGCGGACAAGGTTCGACCCTTCGTCTTTCCGGTCAGATTTACGCTGCCGTCGGATGCAAGGATCTCATCGAAGATTCCAAGATGATCTGCGATGCGCTGGGTGACCACCTGGTCGGCCGCTGTCGCGAGCACCAGGTACCTGCCTAGACTCTTTTGCACCTGCAGGTAGTCCAAAAGACCCTGGTTGTAGGGCAGCACTGTAGGATCAATTTGGGCATGTTTTGCCAGCTCATTTTTGAGTCGCGCCTTCCCTTCGATCAGCCAAAACGGAATGCGGAGCAGAACTTTCCAGTCGCGTAGCAAAACGACGAAGTTCTCTATCAGCATGTCAGTCCGAACAAGCGTTCCATCTAAGTCCACGCAGAGTGGCCGGTTCTCGGCCACTTTGCCGTGCGACGTATCTACGCGAGAGACGTCCGAAGATGGTGGAATGGGTTCCATCGCTCTGTTGGATTTCACATTAGCCTACGACCTATTCATCCGCAACATTCAGGAACCCACCGGGCGCCTAAGAACAAACCAAGCTCTACCTGTCGGTTTTGCGCATGAGGCGAAGGCGGGTTGGCTATCTCCTGACTGCGATCTTCCCAATTCAAGTTGATCCTCACTTTTGAAGACTGCCCCCTGGCTCGGTTCCTGTAGGAATGCTGCCCGCTAATATGTTAGCAATTGACTCTGAACCGGAGATCACGTTGCTACTTTTGGTTTGAGTTCGCGTGTGATTCTTGTCGCGGTGGCTTTACTGCGCGGACCTTTCATTCAGGTGGCACTTTTACTTTGGATCGGGGATTCTTTGTCGGGAGATTATCAAATCATCGTACCAGGTGTAGGCCGTCGGCGTGGTTTGGTTTGAATTCTTGTGCGTGTGGTAAGGCAATAGCCAAATCTTGCCGTATTTCTGACCTTCGTTCGAATCGCCGGCGCTCAGGTTATATGGACCCCAGTTGATGACCAGCTGTGACGGCTGGCCTTCCCGCGCAATCCAGAGCTGAACATAGCTGTTGGCGAATTCATCTTTCACTCGTGGACCAATCTTGACATGCGCCTGGAAAGTCATCCATTCATTCGGGAAATAGCCAAAACAGCTGCTTTTTGACCCTGAACCTAAGCTCGCATGGGAATAGAGGCAGGAGGATCTTGCGTTCTGCAGTTTGAAATCAGCTGGCCCGAGGCGTTCCTGAAATCCATCGTAAGCCCCATGAGAGCTGGAGCCGGTACAGGAATGGTACATTTGCGCGAACCCACGTTGATAGGTGTTCTGTACGACGATCTCCAGTGTCGTGCAGGAGGAATAGAGGTGGCCAGGCTGATCGCCAGTACCAATGATGACCTGCTTCCACCCCTCGCCGTCCTGGTAGTTCGTCTTCAAAAACTCTGCCGAAAAACGTTGACGCCACTGCACATAAAACTCGGAGTTCGCTCCGAACTGAACCGACAGGTCAGGCGAGAAATTCGCGAAATAGGAACCAGAAGTATCTGCCCCCGAGTTAGAAGGAATTGTGAATTTGAGTGAACCCCCTCCCGAAGCCTTCACCTCGGTATCAACGGTAGGTTTAGCCGCCCCTGCGAAGGTCCCGGAATTGTCTCCATAACTCCCGGCAATCTCTTTCATCGAATCAAAGCCCAGACAGCGGATCACTCCCGGAGAGCTGCAGCGGGACTGAAAGTCCCCTCCGCCTGCTACAGCGGCGTTTTCCTGGGGAGTCGCGGGCGTCAATGGCTTTGTCTCGTGCGCATCTCCTGGGTTCTCCACGGGCTTGGTGGGCGGTGGTGCGTCACCCGCTCCGGTTGATGGCGAGGCAGGCGTTTTTGCGATCGGCCGGCCAGGCGTGGCTCCAGTGGTGTGCTTGTATAGGTAAACTTTCCCGCCCGCCGCGCTTCCGGCCTGCACGAACATGATTACTCCGTAGTCAGAAATGGGGATCGCAATCGTTTCGCAAACACCGCCGCCGTTGCAATCCGGTCCCGGAAAGATGGGGGAGTCGACGCCCGTCGTTCTCCAGGCATCCGTATTGGGATCGTATTCGTAGGCCTTCCCGTTTTCGTGTCCGTTGCCATCCCATACCAGAAACAGTCCGCTCTTCGGATCGACAGTAATGATGGCGCCGCTCCCATTTTGTGGAACGGTTATGGCCATTGGAGCGGGATTCATCTTTGAAACGTTCCCGCGTAAATCCATTCTATAGAAAACTGGGTTTCCACCTCCGAACAGCAAACAGTGGCACACCGGACTGTACTCAGCGAAATTGTTGTAATGATTCATCCCGTTCAGCTGCGGACTCATGCCTCCACCGAATGTACTGGCTCGCTGAACCCACTTCCCGTTGCAATTCCCCGAGGCAATAGAGAGTTCCCACACTCCCCAGTCGCCATCAACAAAGACCAGGCTATTGCGATCCGGGAAATAGGCAAGCGCACCTGCGACCTGAAAGCTACGAAAGCCGGGATGAATGACGGAACACTGATTCCAAGCCTGAGCTTTCTGACTCCAGAACATCACTTTTCCGCTGCTATATTGACGGTGGTAGAAGTCCCCTGTGCTTGGCACGATCGTGTTGTGCTGGTAGGCATGTCCGATGCCACCCAGCTGGACGAAGGCGTCATCAGCACTCGGACACGGGTCCGGTAGACTGCTGTCAAAATTATTGCTCCAAGTATTCGTCGATTCCGAGTACTTGGCAAAGATGTCCGACCAATTGGGGCACGGGCTGTTTTCTCCCGGGTGAGAACCTCCTAGCAAAATAACTGTCTTGCTCAAAGAATCCCATGCCCCTGCCTTGTCCGTGTATTCTAGCGCGCTCCCCCCCGAGCGAGGACGCATCTCATTTCCATCGTTGAAATTGTTTGTGGGCAGTTGCGCCCACGTGCCTGGCAGCATGGAAGCCGCAAGGTTAGCCAACTGGCTGCCATTCGTCCCGGACGCCTGGGGCGCCACTCTTGATGGAGCAGGATCGGTGGCGGCTGGAGCTTGCGCACGAGAGTCCATCAGAGCCCAACCCTTATAGACTATCGGAAGGCTCAGAATCAGAACGATCGAAACAAGAGTTGCGAGCGGCTGGACGGATGGAATTGGCAAATTTAGTCGCCGATCATTCATTTATTTCACCTGGCGAGACAGATATCGAGCCTATTCTCACTGCTCCTCCGGGATCAATTGCGCCTGCGCCATTTTAGCTATCGCCGGTTCGCGCCTCGCGCGAGGTTGTTTGGCCTTTTCGCTTGTGTCTTTCAAACCACCTGAGAAGGTAAAAGGCACGAAGCAATAGCGCATAGGCTATGACCCAAAGCCAGGTAAGCATCACGTCTGTCGCGCGGCGCTTCGCTTGCAAAATATGTCTCCCGTTGAGTGGTATCCCGCAATTACCGTGGACGAAGGATTCCTAACTGCGAGATAGAACATTCTACTTCCGATTTCACCTGATGGCCCAGGTTGTGTGAAGGGAGTGGTTTCCGTGCGCGCTTCGTATATTGCGAAGGACTTGTGACGAACCTTGAGAATCCTTGTAACAGCAAGGATTGACGGCCAAGAATCCTGGCCTACTTTGCACCACGTCCGCTTAGAAGCACCTTGCCGGTCTCAAACAGAATCGCCAGATCTAGCAGAATCGACATATGCTTGATGTAGAAAAGATCGTATTCGAGCTTGGTCCGCGCTTCCTCCACACTGGCACCATACTGATACTTGACTTGCGCCCAACCGGTAATCCCGGGCCGAACGGAATAACGTTGCGCGTAAAGAGGAATCTCTTTTTCGAGCATCTCACAGAAAACCGGTCGCTCCGGTCGGGGACCGACAAGGCTCATCTCGCCGCGGAGCACGTTTATAAATTGCGGGAGCTCGTCAAAACGAAGCTTGCGAATGACACGGCCTACACGGGTGATTCGGTGATCGCCATCTGCGGCCCAGCAGGGGCCGTGTTTCTCAGCATCCCGATCCATGGACCTGAACTTCAGAATATGAAAAGGAAGTCCGTGAAGCCCGGTGCGTTCCTGTCGAAACAGAATCGGTCCGCCCGTTTCGATCCAGATTGCGAATGCGGCACCCAACATGACTGGCGAGGAAACGATGAGACCCACGAGCGCTGCTATGAAATCAACCGCTCGCTTGCAGGCGACCAAGAGCTTGGGCTTTCGAAATCCTTCCGAGAGAATCAGCCAGCTCGGTGAGAGATGTTGCACCCGAATGCGACCAGAAATCTCCTCCCAAATGCTGTGCGCGTCTTCCACTGCGATTCCTGCGAATTTAAGGTCCAGGAGTTGGCGAACCGGTGTATTGCCGCGTCGTTCGGCCAGAGAGAGGATGACACAATCGATCCTTTCTCTTGCCGCCACTTCCTGCACGTCCGCAACCGCGCCAATGATGCCGGGATTCACCAGCGGCTTCCCGATGTTTTCCCGATTCTCATCTAGAAACCCCACGATCTTTATCTTTAGCTCAGGACGAGCGAGGATTTCGCGCACAAAGGAAATGCCCACAGGGCCTGTTCCCAGCACTAAGACACGTCGGGGCTCCCACAGTAGAAACCCCCACCTTTCCATGAGGAGCCGCCAACCCAGAAGAAGGAAGAAGATAATAGGGGCCGCTAATACAGCGATTCCCCGACCGAGACTATGATCCGGAAATAGGTAATAGAGAATGGCCAAGGCCAGGCAAGCCGTACCCAATGCCTGCAACAGACGAACGAGAAGTTCGGTGTGTCGACGAATGGCTTCCGGGTCGTAGAGATCGTGGTAGTAAAGCGCCAATTCACAAGCGAGCATGGCGATACCAATGCGGAAAAAGGCGTTCCCCTGCTGAAGATAATTGTGAATTGTAGTCCAGTACAAAAACCGGATTGAGATAGCAACGACCAATCCGAACAAAACCAGTCCCAGGTCGGAGAAAACCAGTAGCAACGTCCGGCCAGGTACTTTTTGTCCGCCAATCCTAAGCATTGTCTAGAGGCTCTCCGTCAAGGCCGTTGGAAGGGACTCATCCAAAATTGCAGTGGTAGGCGGAGCAGGGATTGAACCTGCGACCTTCTCCGTGTATAAGAGACGCTCTACCAAACTGAGCTATCCGCCTACTTCTTTCCACCAAACTGAAAGCAAGCTGCCCGCCAAACGGACTATTGGCTCCTTCCGTATTCAACTGTCCGTAAGTCGCTTATAATCAATGGTGTATATCGAGAACTGATCGCCATGCCATCGCGGAAACTCAGAATGTCCGGGATCGGGGGGAAAATCCTTGCCCACTAGAGAAATCAATTGTAGTAGGCCTTCGTCGCCAACCCTACATCCTAGGGACGTGGCATCTTCCAGAGTAGCGGAAACAATTTTCCACTACTCGTAGGGCTAAGATTGGTTTTATGCGACAGGAAACCCAACTACTGGTAAGAGACTGATAATGAACAGGTTACTTATTAATGGCCACTCCATCCACACCTGCTTCTTTCAAGCCTCCTGGCAGTCTGGTTGCTTAGCTATGGAGGTTGGCGCAAAGTGCTCTCAAGGAGCCAGCTCAAGACGGATATTGTAAGTTCATGACCATCAGGGTTCGGCGACTTCAACTTCAAGAGGATCGGGAAGTCCTGATTCAGTTCCTATTCCAGCATTTGTCGGCACACGCAGACGAACGGAGATTCGATTGGCTGTATCTGGCAAATCCGAGCGGAAGGGCTCAAGTCTGGGCCGCTGAAGATTCGCAGACGGGCGCAATGGTTGGTGCATCAGCTGTCTTTCCTCGCCTACTTTATGAGAATGGCCGGGAGCGCATGGGATTTGTGCTTGGGGACTTTTGCATTCATCCGGGGTACCGGAGTCTCGGCCCCGCCGTCTTGCTCCAGCGCGCTTCCATTGAGGAAATGTCCCTCGCGAAACAGATGATTGGGTACGACCTGCCGAGCGCCAATATGATGGCTATACAACGCCGGCTGGGAATGTCATCGAGGGACCGTTTGGCGCGACTAGCCAAACCATTGCGGACCGACCGGAGGGTTGCAGCCCGTATCGAGATGCCAAGCGTTGCCAAGGGCATGAGCATGATCGGGAATCGAGTTCTGAAGCTTCGCGATCAAATGCGACGCTCGGGTGCAAAAGAAGAGATCACGCAGCAAAGCGGTCCGTGCCAGGAGGAATTCAATGCTCTGGCGGCAGAAGTTTCGGGGAACTACGGAGTCTGTGTCGCACGAACTGCGTCCTATCTCAATTGGCGATATCTTGGGCATCCATTCGCGCGGTTCGAAATGCTCATCGCGCGCCGCGATGGTCTTCTCAAAAACTATTTAGTAATGCATCAGGAAGGAGAAGACGCTCGTATTGTAGACCTTTTCGGCATCCCAGATCCCACACTGCTCGCGGGTCTGATTCTGAGAGCGGTAGAGTTGATGCGGGGGCACGGAGCGATGACCGTGAGTGCGCCTCTTCTGGCTTCGCATCCCTGGATTCCTCTTTTCGAGCGGTTGGGGTTTCGCGAGCGCGATTCTTGCCCGGTAATCTTTTATCCCCGCGCTCCGGCCTCGCAAACGGAAGCGGCCGATTCGGGAACCAGATGGTTTCTGATGGACGGTGATCGTGATAGCTAGGGTCAAGGAGAAAGGATGAGCGATATTCAAACTGTGAATTTTCGGATTCGGGAATATGTACTGGCAACATTCCCGTTGGCGCGCAAGCGTGGGATAAAAACCAATGACTCTCTGCTGGACAGCGGAATCGTTGACTCGCTGGGTGTGCTCGATTTAGTGGAATTCCTCCAGCAAGAATTTGGACTGCAGATCTCTGATGAAGAACTTCTTCCTGAGAATTTTCAAAGCATTCAGCAGATAGCAAGCTTCGTCTGCGCCAAGAAAGGAATGAGCCCGGATCAGACTGTCCGAGCCTGAAATAAAGCATGGATTCAACGAGAGTCACAGGGCTGGGGAAATAAAGTAAATGGACTTCTTAATCCACCATATGTTGCACGCATCTGCGCGGCGTTCTCCGGACAAAGAAGCCATTGTCCACGGACAGCAGCGGTTGACTTATCGTGAAGTGGCGCGCCGTACCTCAGGCTTGGCGGCAGGCCTTCAACAAGCGGGACTCGGAAGAGCCGATCGCATTGGCATTTGCCTGGAGCCATCCGTCTCTCAAGTCCTGTCCATCTTTGCCGCATCGGAAGCCGGCGCAGTGTTTGTTCCGGTCAACTCTCTTCTCTATCCCGAACAAATAGTGCATATCGCCAGAGATTGTGGCATGAGAGGTTTGATTACTACACCGGCGAAGCTCGCTGCTTTGGCCGAATCCCTTCCTCAGATCTCGACGCTGGAATTCATTGTACTGACTACCTCGGAAGAGGTTGCTCCTCTCGGGCTTCCCGTTTTCCGCCTCGACGCCCTTTGCGAGACCGAGCCTCCTGCGAATCGACGAGAGCCCAGTATCGAAAAAGATCTGGCGGCAATCCTGTACACCTCGGGTTCCACGGGGAAGCCGAAGGGAGTGATGCTCAGCCATGCCAATGTCATGGCGGGAAGCACCATCGTTTCGACGTACCTTGGAATCACCTCCTCGGAAAGGATTCTCGCGGTTCTGCCATTCAGCTTCGATGCCGGATTGAATCAGCTCATGACTGCTTTCCAACAGGGAGGCACAATTATCCTGATCCAGTTTGTTTTTGCCAGGGAAATCGTCCAGACGCTCTTGAAAGAACGGATTACAGGGCTAGCGGGCGTCCCCACGCTCTGGAGCCTTTTGGCTCAGCCGAATTCTACCTTGCGGAAAACAGCGCTTCCGGATCTGCGCTACATCACAAATACAGGTGGCGCCATGCCGCAAACCGTTCTCGCGACTCTTCGAGGGGCACTCCCATCCACTCGTGTCTTCCTTATGTACGGCCTCACCGAAGCCTTTCGTTCTACCTATCTTCCCCCGCAGGAACTTGACCGCAGGCCTACCTCGATGGGAAAGGCGATTCCGGATACGGAGATTCTGCTCATCAAGGAGGACGGCACGCTCTGCAACCCGGGCGAAGTGGGAGAGCTCGTGCATCGTGGGCCAACAGTTTCCATGGGCTACTGGGGACGCCCAGAGGACACCGCGCGAGTTTTGCGGCCAAATCCGCTACTGCCCCGAGAATTAGGGGATTGCGAGAGGGTCTGCTATTCGGGCGATCTTGTGAAAATGGACGAGGACGGGTTTCTCTATTTCATCGGTCGGCGGGATGCCATGATTAAGTCTTCCGGCTTTCGCATCAGCCCCACGGAAGTGGAGGAAGCGTTATTCTCGAGTGGTAAATTGCGTGGAGTGGCGGCCATCGGAATCCCGGACGAAGAACTGGGACAGACCATCAAAGTTTTCGTTGTCTCCAAGGATGGAGATCCTATCGACACGGAAGCCCTCTTGGCCCACTGTGGCGAGAGGCTGCCGCGCTATATGGTGCCTCGCGCCGTGGAAGTCCTCGAGGAGCTTCCAAAGACCACAAGCGGCAAAGTCGACTATCCTGCGCTCCGTCGCCGTGAAGGACTCTAGTGGGTGAGATTTCCCAGCTGATTCGGAAATACTTTCCTTCGTCGAATGGCGAATTGCGCTTTGGCGGAATTCGCTCATCGGCGCTAGCCTCAAAATACGGCACGCCCCTGTTTGTCTACGATTCCTCTGTTATGGAAAGAAAACTCTCTCAACTCCGTGAGGTATTGCCCCCTGAATTTGCAATTAGTTATTCGATCAAAGCAAACCCGAACGCCACGATCCTGGGATTCTTTCTCAAGAAAGGCTGTGGCTTGGAAATCGCCTCCGCCGGCGAGTTCTATCAGGCTGACAGGGCAGGTTGCTCGCCGGAGCGGATGCTCTTTGCCGGCCCTGGAAAAACGGAAGCGGAACTCGAGTACGTACTCGCGAGGGGCATTGGTGAAACCCATGTCGAATCCTTGCGCGAAGCCGAGCGCCTCAATCGCATCTGCCGGCGCCTGGGTATTCGCGCCAACGTTGCCATCCGTGTGAACCCCAATGAAGAAGCGCAAGGCGGGGCCATGCGAATGGGTGGCAAATCGGCGCCCTTTGGCGTCGATGAAGAGGACCTGGATGTGGTCCTCGGAAGCATTCTTGCCGAGGATTGTTTGCACCTCCGGGGGATTCATCTCTTCTCGGGAACACAGATTTTGGATGCAGAGACTCTCCTCAGACAATATCGGAATGGTTTAGAGATTGCGCGGCGTGTGGCACGTCGACTCGGACACCCGCTGCATACTGTTGACTTTGGCGGTGGCTTGGGCATCCCCTACTTTGCGCATGAGGAGGAACTTGATCTCGTCCGCCTGAGGGTCGGGATGGCCGACTTGCGAATGGAGATACACTCCGACGAGCTATTCTCTGGAACTCAATTCCTGGTAGAACCCGGCCGTTACCTAGTCGGGGAGGCCGGCGTTTATGTTACCCGCGTCAACGACATTAAGGTCTCACGCGGAAAAAAGTATGTGATCCTGGATGGCGGCATGCACCATCATTTGGCTGCTAGTGGAAACCTGGGGCAAACCATTAAACGCAACTACCCGATCGCCGTTCTGAACAAGCTAGACAGCCCCGCCGTGGAATCCGTTGAGTTGGTTGGACCACTTTGCACACCACTCGATGTGCTGGGACGTTCCGTGCACCTTCCGGAAACCACCGTCGGTGACCTGGTCGGCGTGTTTCTCTCCGGCGCTTACGCACGCGCCGCGAGCCCGCTTGGGTTCCTGAGCCACCCCTCGCCTCCAGAGATCTGGGTCGAAAGCGGGAGAGATTCAATCATTCGAAGCCGCGGTGTGTTCGAGGATTATCTAGCGGACCAGCACGTGAAACTGATCCCGGTGAAAGAACCCTAGTCCACGCTGCCGGCGCTATGAAAACTACTCTTATCGTCGCGTTCCATTTCCCGCCTTTTGGAGCGGGGAGCGGCATTTTGCGAATATTGAAATTCTGCCGCTTCCTGCCGGAATTTGGCTGGCAACCCGTCATTCTGACGGCGAAATCGAGTGCCTATGAGCGAACCGATGAGACCCTGGTTAAGCAAATCCCCGCCGGAGTTCCCGTGACCAAGGCATTTGCAGTGGATGCGCAGAGGGATCTTTCCTTTCGCGGGCGCTATTTCCGATGGTCGGCACTTCCCGACCGCTGGGCCAATTGGTCGCTGGCCGCCGTCTGGGAGGGACTGTTTCTGATCAGGCGCTGGCGTGTGGACGTGATTCTAACAACCTTTCCAATCGCAACTTCTGTTTTCATCGGCTACTTACTGCACAAACTAACTGGAAAACCGTGGGTCGTCGATTTTCGGGATTCGATGACCGAAGAGAATTACCCGGAGGACCCGGTAACACGCCGAGTCTATCGATGGATTGAAAGTAAAGCTGCCCAAAATGCGGCGCGTTTGGTCTTCACAGCTCGCTCGACGATTCAAATGTACCGGAAGCGCTATCCTTGGCTCTCTGCCGAGAAATGTTTGTTGATTCCAAACGGCTACGATGAAGAAGATTTTCAGTGGCTGTCACCAGCAAGATCAGCGCAGAGTACCCTGCAAGAACCGCTCCGCTTGGTCCATCTTGGTGTCATTTATCCGTTCGAACGGGACCCGCGTCCCTTTTTCCGGACTTTGGCTCGATTGAAGCAACAAGGTCGCATCCACCCGAGCGAGCTAAAAGTCGAATTGCGCGCTTCGGGGAGCGAAGCCTACTACGCTCTCATTCTGAAAGAACTTGATATTGCGGACTTGGTTTACTTACTCCCGGCTTTGCCTTACCCAGCGGCGCTGCGCGATGCGGCCCTCAGCGATGGTTTGTTGCTTTTTCAGGCCGCCAATTGTGATCACCAGATACCGGCCAAAGCCTACGAGTATCTCCGCCTCGGCAAACCCATCCTGGCTTTGACATCGCACTCGGGAGACACAGCCGCATTACTGCAGGAGACGGGTGGCGCTACCATTGTCGATCTGACCGACGAGGAAGCCATTTTTACGGCTTTGCCGGATTTTCTCGACTCCTTGCGCAAGCGTGACTACGCACCCGCGAGTTTCGAAACGGTTCAGCGCTACGCGAGACGAAACCAGTCGCGTACACTGGCAGAAACCCTTTCGCAAATCGTGGGGGAAAGCCAGACCGGCAGGCAGGGCCAACCGGAGCGTGTTCCCGGTCCCTGAACCGCTTAAGGTACAAACAAATGCTTGGAAAGCGTTTGAAGAAGATGTTCGCACTGCAGTTCAAAGTTTCTAGTCCTTGCGGTTCAAGGATCTGCTGAGATTTACTTTGGGAGTGAAAGCGGGGAGGAAAGATGTGCGGGATATACGGGATCCTCAACCTCGAGACCAATAATTCCCCGGGGGCCGCCCTGCTTTCGCGGATGGGCCGTAGTGTCTCGCATCGCGGCCCCGACGACGAAGGCGTGTATTGCGGCCGCGGCATCGCTTTGGGGATGCGCCGATTGAGCATTATAGACCTGGCTGGCGGACACCAGCCTATATCCAATGAGGATGAAACCATTTGGGTCGTTTGTAATGGCGAAATCTATAACTTCCAGGAATTGCGTGATCAGCTGCTCGCTCAGGGTCACATTTTCCGCACAAAAAGCGATACAGAAGTGCTCGTGCACCTATACGAGCAAGAAGGGCTCGAATTCGTCAAGCGCCTGCGCGGCATGTTTGGCATCGCTCTTTGGGACGCCACGCGCGCGCGTCTCGTGATCGCCCGAGATCGCCTCGGTAAGAAGCCGTTATATGTCTGGCGTGGCACGCAACGTCTCATTTTCGCCTCTGAGATCAAGTCCATCCTTGAGTCTCCGGAAGTTCCGCGCCAGATGAACTTGGCGGCTCTGCCCGAGTACTTGTCACTGGGCTATGTTCCCGCTCCCTTCACACTTTTTGAAGGAATCGAAAAAGTTTTGCCGGGACATCTTCTGGTTTGCGAGAAGGGGAAGATCCATGACCAGGAGTATTGGGATGTCCGCTTTGACCTCATTGAAAGGCATACCGAGGGGGAGTGGATCGAGAGAGTTCGCGAAACCTTTCTTACCGCGGTCAAGTTACGCCTGATCAGTGATGTTCCACTGGGTGCTTTCCTGAGCGGAGGGATCGATTCGAGCGCTGTCGTTGCTGCAATGGCGCGGCTGACCAATCGCCCCGTGAAGACCTATTCGATCGGCTTTGAAGGCGACGATCAGTTCTACAATGAACTCCCTTATGCCCGCATAGTGGCTTCTGAGTTCCGCACGGAACACCATGAGATTATTGTCCGGCCGGAAGTCGCCGAATTGCTTCCCAAACTGATTTGGCACATGGACGAACCCATTGCCGATTCCGCGCTAATCACCACCTACCTGGTGTCCCGGCTGGCACGCGAGAGTGTCACCGTAATCTTGTCGGGAGTCGGCGGCGATGAATTGTTCGGTGGATATCGGCGGTATCTGAGTGATAATCTGCAAGGCTATTACCGTAAGATGCCCGGTTTGCTCCGCAAGCGCTGGTTGCCTGCTGCCTTCTCCCGCCTTCCCCAGGACCGGCACTCCGGTTGGAAAAACAACATTCGCTATGCCACGGCATTTCTCAGAGCCGCCGAACAGGACAGCGTATCGCGCTATGCAAGTTACGTAGGAGTCTTTTCTCCGGACTTGCGTGACCGGATCATGCGTGCGGAGTCCTCCCTTGGCACTTCGGAGACTCTGCGACACTATTTTTCGCGCTGTGCCAACGCCGATGGCCTGAACCAACTTATTTATGTGGATATGAAGACCTCCTTGCCCGACGACCTTCTGCTCCTCACCGACAAGATGACTATGGCCGCCTCCATCGAGTGTCGCGCGCCCTTCATGGACGCCGAGCTCGTTGCGCTCACCAGCCGCATGCCGTCAGGGCTCAAAATCCGCGGCTTCTCGATGAAATATCTGATGAAGAAAGTCTTCCAACCCTGGCTTCCACCCTCGATCCTGCAACGCAAGAAACGCGGTTTCGGCGCCCCTGTGGGTTCGTGGTTTAGAAAAGACCTCGATTTCTTGGTTCATGAAACTCTCTCCGTTCGCCAGATACTCAAGAGAGGCATTTTTGATCCACAAGTCGTTCAAGAGATTATCTCCGCGCACCGGTCTCAGCGCAGCGACCACACCGACCATTTACTGGCACTCATAAGCCTCGAATTGTGGAGCCGCATCTTCCTCGATGGCTTGGAATGGCAACACGTGCACACTTCTCCCGAGGCTGTCGCAGATCACCCATGAAGATTCTTTTCGTCTGCCACCGATTGCCTTTTCCTCCCAACCGGGGGGGGAAAATTCGCCCTTTTCACATGATCCGGCATTTAGGCCGGAAACATTCCGTGGTGGTCGCCAGCCTGGCGCACACCGAGAAGGAACTCTGCGAGGCTCGCCCACTGAGTGACTACTGCGAGAGAGTCATTGCGGAAGTCTTGCCCAACCGGACGCGTTGGATGCATGCCGCGGCCGCCTTACCCTCTCCAACGCCCTCCTCTGTGGCTTATTTCTGGTCGCGGCGCCTTTCAGAGAAGATTCAGGAAGCTTTTCAGAAGGAATCGTTTGACGCCATCATCGTTCACTGCGCTTTCGTGGCTCAATACGTCAGAAATTTGCACTGTGGATTCCGAATGCTCGACTATGGCGATGTCGATTCCGGGAAGTGGTTTGACTACGCACGCTCCCGAACATTTCCTTTGTCGATCGGTTATCGGGTTGAGGCCGAGAAGCTTCGGCTATATGAGCGGAGGTTGGCGATGGAATTCGACCTTTGCACCGCGACAACTCTTGGCGAGCTGGAAGAGGTCCGAAAACTAAATGCCGAAGTTCCATCGGCAGTGATCCCCAATGGGGTGGATTTGAGCTATTTTCGTCCCCGGCCTGAGAACCCGCGAACCTCGGCGGTCCTCGTTTTCCTCGGACGCATGGATTATTTTCCCAACATCGATGCCACGCTGTACTTCGCTAACCACATCTTTCCCCTCATCCGCCGCAGCGTGCCGCAGGCGGAGTTTCGGATTGTCGGATCGAATCCCACCCGCGAAATTCAGAATCTTGCAAAACTTCCTGGCATTTCCGTCACCGGTCACGTCCCCGACGTGCGCCCGTATTTGATGGATGCGGCTATCGCCGTTGCTCCCTTGCGGATCGCGCGCGGCACTCAAAATAAGATTCTGGAGTTCCTGGCCATAGGAATACCGGTAGTTACGACGCCGGAAGCCGCCAAGGGAGTCTCTGCCAAACCGGGGCAGCATTTTCTTGTTGCCGACGGGCCGGATTCCTTTGCGGATCAAGTTGTACGCTTCTTGCAAGACCCGCAACTTCGTGAAACCTTCTCTTTGGCTGGTCGCCTCCCATTGGCAGAGGCACACTCCTGGCCGAACTCTATGCGCATTCTCGACGAACTCCTGGAAAATCGCAATGCTAGCGTGGAGAAGCAGTTCGAATCGAAGTGAGTGCAAGAATCGGAGTGTTCCTCCATACAAAGCTGGTTTGCGGTCCTCAGTAGCTGTCTACTCTCTGATTCCCAGTAGCAAGGTGGAGGGAGTGCAAACGTGTGCAAGAAACCGTAGCGGAGGCAGAGCTTGAATCGAGGTAATAATCAGTTGAGCCACTCTGCCCTTATTCCTTGTATCTATAACGTCAAAGCGATCCCGTGAAGTCAGTCCCTGACGGGCCAGTTCCGCGCTCAGGCCATAGGGGCTGAACCAATTGACGGCTGGATATTTCGCATGGTTCGCCAAATCCGGACGCGTTGTGAATGCCAGGCGTTCAAAATGGCGCTTGAGCGGCCCCGGATACCAAGAGTACAGTGGCAAGTTGAATTCATGCTGCCGCGGACACAGCGTGTTCGTGGTTGACAAAAAAAGTATGCCCCCCGGACGCAATACCCGTACGAACTCCTGCAAGCAGCTCCGCCAATTTGCCACGTGTTCCAACAGTTCGAGGGCAATACATACGTCCATCGACTGGTCGGGCCACGGCAACTGGGTCGCCGACCCCAGCCGGTAATCGATCTGTTGCCGTGCTTCTGCCGCGCGCTTCCTGGCTAATTCCAGAAGCGGTTCGTTGATATCCAATCCGTGGACATCATGGTTGTCTTCCGCCCATATGGAGCACTGCCCACCGGCGTTGCATCCTACATCGAGCACATTGTACTTATGGCCAGCGCCGTTGGACTGATCGAGGATCCGGAGGATCACCTTTTTGACCGAGCGGAAGTGTTCCAACTGTGCAGGACGAATGCTCTTTTCCGCATAGTATTCTAGGAACTCGTCATGGCTGGAATGGTCCCAGGGGGTAGACACGGCCTTCTTTCCCAGTCCTTCAATCAATTGCTTCGTAGGCATTCAGTGTAGCACCGGAACGCCATTCCCCGTTCCCGGCGCCTTCCCTCGATTACTCAGCAGGCGGATTTTTCTTCTCCGCAGCATTTCGGGAGTTGCCATTCCGCGGTCTCTTGGCCGAGAGATTTGCTTCGCGGATCTTGTACATCAGGGCGCGATAGCTTATGTTCAGCGTCTCGGCTGCCTTGCGTCGGTTCCAACGATTCTCCTGGAGTGCGTTGAGAATCAGTCTGCGCTCTGTGGCCCGGATCGCGTGTTTCGTCGCGCGCTTCAGCGGGATCACTTCGCTTGCGGTTGCCCCAAACGTGGAAGAAGGGCGTCCTTTCTCCGCTAGCTCATTGCAGAACACATCCTCAGATCCAAGGATCACATAACGAGCTACGCAGTTTTCGAGTTCTCGCAAGTTTCCGTGCCACTCACGCTCCCGCAAAAAGCGCATTGTTTCCGTGGATATGGGAGGCACGGTTCGATCAAAACGTGCAGTCAGTTGTTCCAGGAAGTACTCCACCAGTCCCTTGATGTCTTCGCGCCGCTCGCGCAGGCTTGGCAAACGGATGTCGATGACATTGATGCGGTAATACAGATCATATCTAAAGCGCCCGGCGTCAATCTCCGTCTGCAAATTGCGATTCGTTGCACAGATTATGCGAGTCTCGGCTCGCCTTTGCTCTTGGTCTCCGATTCGGCTGAACCGTCCGTCCTGGAGCAATTGAAGGATTTTCGCTTGCAGGCTCATATCTAGATCGGCGATTTCATCCAGAAATAGCGTACCCCGATGAGCCGTCTCTACATAACCAGGCTTTGAACCAAAAGAATCGGTAAATGCTCCCTTCTCGTACCCAAACAATTCACTCTCGAGCAGCGCCCCGGGTATCGCGGCGCAGTTTACTTTTACGAAGGCGCCGGAAGAAGAAACAGAATGACAGTGAATGTACTGCGCAAGCAGCCCCTTCCCCGTCCCGTTTTCCCCTTGAATCAGGATGGGCACATCGGTTGCAAGGATCTTCTGAACTTTTTGATGGATGGAATACATCACCGCCGAGCGACCAAAGATGGTTTGCTCGGGCGGCAGACCATAGGCTTTCGTCGCCGACCTACCTTCCCCGTGTCCGGAAACAACCATTTTAAGACCCTTTGCAGTGCCGACTTGCAATTCCCGCATCCCTGCATTGCACATCGGCGGCCAAAGGGCTATCGTGGATACGAACGTACAGAAGCGCAAGACTACACTCCACTGTTCATTTCAACCTATTGAATATAAAAGCTTTAAGGAGTCGAGTTGAGTGGGGACAAGTGTTTTCAGTGCCTACTGATTGCTCCCGAGTGTCGCGAAAAATGCTTGGCCAAAGGGGACAAACAGTTCCCGGGTACGACATCCCGGCTTGTCAATAAATTATTTCCGTCATTCTAGCGCTGGGGGAATATCAATGCTTCTAGTAGGTCGGCACGGGCTTTCTCATCCGAGGCCACCACTCTCAAGATGTCGCTGATGGAGAGCATCCCCAGAAATTCTTGCCTCTCGTCCAGTACAATCAAGTGGTAAATACTGTTGTGTTCCATGAGGCGCAGACATTCATCAAGCGTCCTATCTTGCGTCACCGTCACGAGCTCGCGCGTCATTATGTCCGACGCCTTCATCCACGCAGGGCACTTGTTCTCGGCAGCCACTTTATCCGATACGTCGCTCTGCGAGATCACGCCGGAAAGCTTGCCGCCCGCGCTCACAACGCCCACCGCACGCACCTGTTTCTCGCGCAGGTATTGCGCGGCCTGGTGCACACTGGTCTCTTCAGTGATGGAGAAAACTTCCTTGCGCGAACCGATTAGATCCGACACTTTCATTGGAGACTCCACAGGACCGTCTGGCCGGATGTTAGGCCCAACTCGGTCGGGAATGCAAGATGAAATCGCCGACCGTTCTGACGAGAAGCAAGCATGGGGCTAGACAAGAAGTGTCTTTCGAGAATCTCCCGGGAAGCAGTCGGGGCTGCTCACAAGCATCTCGTCAAGCTCGAGCCGCTTCACCCCGGATAATGTCGTATCGCTCAATCACCGCCGCTACTCCCATTCGCGTATTCCCGTCTTCCAGCCGCTGCTCAACGCGAACAACTTTTCCCAAGGCGCGCACGAACACCTCTGTGCCGTGGGTTATCTCCGCTGGCAGCGTCAATGTGATGTCCAGCTCTGAACCGGCTTCTAGGTCCTGTTCGATTACGAAATACAAACCCCGCGTGGAAACATCTCGAGTTTTACCCTTCTTCGTGTCCAACGCGCGTTCCGTAGATACACGAATAATGATCGGCAACGATAGATCATAGCGTCGTGTCGTGCGACGTTCCGTCATTGCCCCCATCCTCCAGTACGCGCCGCGGATCTCTTAATCTTGCCCGCGTCCCTTTCTCCGAACTGAACCTTCCTCAGGTATCCCTGATCCTGGCTATCCTGCTCAGTCAGCCGTGAAAGTCTTATCCGAACACCTCGGTTATTGCCGCACAAAATACCTCAACTCCGGCGAATGTCCCTAAGATTTTCTTTTGGCCGCGCCCGTACACCCGATGTTTCTATCGCGATTTCATTGCTTGCAAGGAGTATCCGT
>Ga0207118_1008_pt1 | contig 59328 bp, 59 predicted proteins | sample Alteio_BWMinHeat_42_FD_153507 | JGI IMG/M metagenome (GOLD analysis project Ga0207118, IMG submission 153507) | Enriched cells from forest soil in Barre Woods Harvard Forest LTER site, Petersham, Massachusetts, United States -... | ecosystem: Environmental > Terrestrial > Soil > Temperate forest >...
ATTTGAATGGTAGTGCATTCAATTGATGCACCAGATTCAATTGCTTTTTCAAATCCGCCTGCAATTGACATGTGGGCGCCGATCAGCAATTTACTTTTTTTCTGTGTCATAAAAACTCATTTCAGGGGGTATAGGAAGGTTCATGATATGTAGAATAAACGGGGCAATATTAGCCAATTGATCAATTGGCAGTGTACTTGGTAGTGTACTAGATTTATTTTTATACGCATTATTAATCATGATAAAAGGCACGGGGTTGCTCGTGTGGACCGGCATGAGCATATAGGAAAAGGAAAACTAGGATTAGAACCATTTCGCCTTATTTTTAATGATCATCGCTTTTTTGATATACCAAAGATTTTGGAAACCCCGAAAGAGACGCTCCATGATGATGAGATTAATATGAATATATTAAAAGATCTTATATCAGAAAAAAAGCTGGAAACTTTTGAAGAGCGAGTAAAGTAATAGAGTAAGACCTCTAGGGAATAAAGGGTCAAGAAGGAACTGCAGTAAACCTATTCGATCCTATTCTATTACTTCCTCAAGTAAGCAGTGCATCTAACCATACCTCAAGGAGAAGTAAAAATGCTCTATCATTTTCGCCCTAAACAACATAAATCGCAACAATTTTATAAATGCACCAAAAAAGCAACAACTAATTCAGGCTAATTTAAGGTGTTTTTGTTGAAAAATAATTGTTTTGACTCAAAAGCAACACAAAGCAAACAGGAAAAATCAGTTGGTTTTTTCTCGAAAAAGTAAAATTTTCTAACTTTTTTTAAATAATATTAAGGACCAACTGACTAGCGCGATAGAGACTATTAACACCAACTGCTTACTGGTGAGTAGTTGCGTGACAAATAAAAATGATATCAGACCCAAAAACAATGATATTGTTAAAACATATAACAAGATGGATTTCTTGCTCCAACCCTTTTTGAGTAAATATAAAGAAAAATGATCAGGACTTGCGCAATAAAATGGTATTTTTTTATAAGTACGTATTAAAATTAGCATGCCAACTTCCAAAAGAGGGATCGCCAAAACAAGAACGGCGGTAAAATAGCCATATGCGCAATAACTGCTCCAATTAAATAAAAATGGTATGGTGGCCAAAAAACCACCAATAAATAAAGCGCCGGCATCACCCAAATAGATAGAGGCTGGTGGATAATTGTAAGCGAAAAATGCAAGCAATGCGCCAATAAATGGGCTCAATAAAAGAGCAACGTCATACAAATTAAAATAAAGCGCAAGCAATAAAAATGTAGTGGCTGCGCAAGTAGCAAGCAGCGTGGCGAGTCCGTCCATAACATCAACTAAATTAAATGCATTAATAACAGTCATGATCCAAAAAAAAGATATAATAACGTTCCAATAATTGGAAAAAAATTGATCTTTTAAACAAAATTCCGTTTTTAAAAAGCAGATTGCCGCTATCGCCTGCCCAATAAATTTTTGATGTGACTTCATAACAATAAAATCGTCAGCAAGACCAACAAATAACAAAAACGTTGCACCAGCTAATAATAAAGCAATATTGTTTAAAACAGGAAACGTAATAATAAATGCTATAAGAAAGCCTATATATACTGCAACCCCGCCTAAATAGGGAATAGGATGCGTATGCCGTTTAATAATTCCATCAGGAACATCGATAAATTTGAGTTTGATTGCCAGTTTTTTACATAATGGCACAAGATAATAGGTACAAAAAAAAGAGATTATGAATGCAATCACAATTCTTATGATTTCTCTATTCATTACTATCTCTTAAACCTATTGATTAGATTTGTCGTCCGGCATCTCCAAAAAGCATTCAACGCGGTCATCCGGCTCCCAGTCGCTATACCCATCAATCAAAAAGCCACATTCGTAGCCAGCATGAACCTCTTTAACCATTTTTTTTGTCGCGCTGTAAACTTTTTATTTTACCTTCTCCAACTTTGTATTTCTTGCGCCAAACGATCACGCTGCCATCGCGAGAAAATGTTCCATCTTTAACATAACAGCCGGCAATAACGCCCAGCCCCTTGATATTAAAGACACGACGCACTTCTGCTTCGCCTGTTTTAACGCGCTTCATTTTAATTTCTCTCTTGCTATGCGCATACTCTTCAAGAGATTCTAATAATTTATAAATGATGCCAAACAGCTGAATTACAACCCCTTCTTGCCGCGCTGCAAGCAATGCATTGGGCTCTGCCTTAACATGTAACCCTAAAAGCTTTGATTGTGTCGACGCTGCGAGTGAAACATCACCTTCGCCGATATCTCCGACCGCTGCACGAACTATGTTGAACTTGCTTTTAACATTTTTACTGATTTTTTCAATGGCATCTACAAGCGCCTCCTTCGACGAATCAGAATCGGCTTTGATGATAATATTAAAACCTTCCTGCTTAATCGCAGACTGAGACGGATGAGAAACAACTTTTGCTATATTTGTACGTGATTTACTATATTCTTGCCGAGAAACTGCTTCAAAATAATCTCCAGCCTCAGGCAAATCGGCAAACCCTGCAATTCTAATGGGATGCGACGGACCCACTTCAATGACACGAGCGCCATAAGAATTAACGAGAGAATTTACTTTGCCAACCGTTTTACCGCAGGTAAAAAAATCGCCAACGCGTAGCTTGCCATGCTGCAACAAAACCGTTGCAACGGCACCACGACCTTTTTCAAATTTTGATTCTAAAACATACCCTTTTGCGTTCCCGAGCGTGTCAGCAGTGAGCTCCATCAACTGCGATTGTAACACAATCATCTCAAGCAGTTGGTCTACCCCTTGGCCAGTTTTTGCCGAAATTGGGACCACAACCACATTGCCACCCCAATCTTCGGGAAGCAAATCGTGCTTTGCCAAATCTCGTTTAACCACATCGACACGAGCAATATCAACCCGATCTATTTTGTTAACCGCAACAATGATCGGAACGCTCATTCTCTTTGCTTGTTTTATTGCCTCAACTGTTTGCGGCATAATGCTATCGTCTGCAGCAACAATTAACACAACAATGTCCGCAACCTTAACTCCTCTCGTTCTCATTCTGGAAAAAGCTTCATGGCCAGGAGTATCTATAAAAACAATATTACCTTTTGCTGTTTTAGTTTCATATGCACCTAAATGTTGCGTAATGCCACCCTTTTCTTTAGCCGCAACACGGGAGCTACGAATATAATCCAAAAGCGTTGTTTTACCGTGATCTACGTGACCCATGACAACCACAACTGGCAATCTTTCTGTGTGATTATCGCCAACAACTTTTATAGTGCCCTTGTCATCGTGAGCCACTTTACTATCAATTGAGGTAACTTTTATTTGCATTTCGTAATGGTCAGCAAGGCGCACCACAACATCTCGTGTGAGCATTTGGTTTTTAGCAGCAACAACGCCCCATTTAAGCAAGGTGACAATGACCTCTGAGACCATTTTTCCTGATGCGCGAGAAAAATCATCAACAGTCATCGCTTTTGCTTCAATCGAAATTTCACCATTATCATTTTGCACAAACTCATCTTTTATTTCTGCCTTTTTAGAGATGTTGCCGTGAGACGATCGGTCAGACAATCGATCAGGCGATCGATCAGATGAAGATGATTGTTTTGCTGAAATATTAATGTTAAATTCCTTATTTAAATAATCAATTTCTTTTTCTGTCAACACAGACATATGACTAGTAACTTGAAACTTGCCCTTGCCCAGAGCGGCTAGTAAATCTTTTGTTGGGATATCATACTGTTTTGAAAATTCATAAACACGCATTATTATTCATCCGACTCACTGTTATTTAAGATCGACTCAAACTCAAGGATAGGCTTTGCTTCACTTTTCACAAGACTAATATTCATGCCCGTTAATCGAGAGGCAAGCGAAATATTTTGCCCCATTTTACCTATTGCCAGTGAGCGTTGATCATCATCAAGCCAAATGCGAGCCTCATGATCTCCGACAATTTCAACTTTATTTATTTGGGCAGGTTTTAATGCGCTTTTTATGAGAACCTCGAGCGAATCGCTCCACGCAATAACATCTATTTTTTCTCCGCCCAGCTCTTTTAATATAGGCTTTATGCGAACGCCGCCAACCCCAATACAGGTTCCAACGGGATCAATATTCGGATCGTTTGACACAACGGCAACCTTAGACTTATAGCCAGGAACACGAACTATTTGTTTGATTTCGACGAGCTTTTCAAAGACCTCTGGTATCTCAAGTTCAAATAACTTTTGCAAAAACAGCTCTGAAACTCTATCTAAAATGAGTTGATTTTCGTTTCTAGGCTCCGCCAAAACCTCTTTCAGCAAGGCCCGAATTGGATGTCCCACAGAACACCGATCGGTTGCAATTGTTAATGTTTTTGGCAAAAAAGCATTTGTATCTTGAAGCATAACCACTGCACCGGCCCGCTCACACTTGTGCACAACTCCGTAAACAATCGTTCCTTCTCTGCTTTTAAACTCATCGTAGATAGCGCTTGCTTCAATCTGCCTGATTCGGCTTGCAATAACCTGCTTTGCCCGTAAAACATCGACCCTGCCTATCTTTCCATCAAACGGCAGCCAGAGCTTGTCTCCAGTAGCTATGCTTGTATTGAATGCGCGCGCTTTTCTGAGGCCTATCTCTTGATCGTTATCGCTTGCCGTTGGAATCACTGTTTTTTCTACAAAAACAACTACCTCGTCGGTGGCAGCATCATGTTCGACTTTAAGGGCAAGGTCTGGATATTTTTTGCTGTATGCAGCAAGCATCCCTTCGCAGATAATAGAACTTAATATAGCTCGTTCAAGCCCTCGTTCTTCAATAAGTTGATCTATGACCGAAGAAAGTTTCACGATTCCCTTTGAGATATAAAAATTGAGATATAAAAGATATAAAAATGAATATGAACTCAATTCTAACAAAACAGATAAAAAAAGAAAGGGTTGATATTAAGCAAATATTTGAACTCATCCGGTGAGCCTATTATTAAGTTTAATATTTATATATTAATAACTTAATAGTAATAGGTGAGGCCAAAAGTGTGGGATAACTTTTTTTGCGCATGACCAATAGCGGTTCCTGCACGCGTGTTTGATAGTATAGGGGGGTGTGGGATAAGTGTGGGATAACTGGTGGATAACTGGTGGATAACTTTTTTTATTTTTGTCACTTATCCCACACTTATCCCACACTTATCCCACACTTATCCCACACTTATCCCACACTTATCCCACACCTTGTATAGGGCGAAAATGATATTTTTTTTTAAATATAAAATACAGGCTGTGTTTTTGTGCCGATTGTTATGTAAGATTAGAGTGCAAATTGTTGGGCGATCCGTAGGTCGGCGACAAGAGAATCTATTTTTTTGGGGTTGCGTAGCACATAAGCGGGGTGATAGGTTGGCAATATGAAAAAATTATCCATTCTAATAAGCTTGCCGCGAACTTCAGCTAGTTTTATTTTTCTTTCGATAAGTCCTTCTAGGGCCACTGTTCCCAATGTGCAGATAACTTTTGGTTGTATAATTGCAAGCTGCTTCTTGAGCAAAATATTTTTGCAAGTGCCGCTTTCTATCGACAGGGGAGCTCGATTGTTTGGAGGTCGACACTTTACGATATTAGTAATATAAACATCGGCTCTGTTTATATTTGCGCTTGCTAATGCTCGATTTAAAAGTTTGCCTGAGCGCCCAATAAAAGGGCGCCCCTGTTGATCTTCTTCTTTCCCTGGACCTTCGCCAAGAAAGAGCAAGGTGGCGTTGGCATTGCCCTCTCCGAATACAACGGTTTTTCTGCCAAGCTGCCCCAGTGGGCACATTGCGCATTGCAAAAATGGTTCATACAGCTTCTTAAGAAGTTGATCTTTGTCTGTTTTTATCATGCTATAATTATAGCATATAATTATGATAAATAATGATTTAAAAACATTATCCATTGGTTGGTTGCTGCAAATTTTGTTTTAGGGTATGAGGGGTGGATTCTGGTTTCTGGTAAATAAATTGAAATCCCCTGAGCAAGTTTTAAATTTGTACCACTAATATTAGCAAAAGCTATTGTTTTAATCAGGGCACAGCCTTCATCAAAAGCTTGATTGAGCTGTGTTTTTAGGGTTATCTCTTCTGTTTTATCGGTGAGTGAAAAATTTACAAGATTTGCTTGTAGATTTTTATAAAGATGATGTAAATCTTTGTATGTTGGCTCGTCAAAATGGGTGCATACTCGTCTGTCCTGACTTGCGCGTATAGCATTATAGACACTCATATTTTTTTGTTTATCAAGACAGAGCATGAGCAGATTTGCTACATTATTAATATTGGTTTCAAGCTGTACAATTTTGCTTAAGTCCATTGCAGAATGGGTATAATCGTTGGTGATTGGCTGATATGTTTTGCCAAATTCTTTGACAATATTTTGGGCAAAGCTTTTTTCATCAGTGGTCCCATATTGGAAAATATTGAGGGTTCGTTGATAATTTAAGCCAGTGCCCAGCTCAACTTCCTGTGAGCCTACCAAGATGTTGGCATAATCTTTGGCAAGATTTGCAATTTCAATTGTTGCCATCAGGCAGGCATCAAAGCCGATTATATTTAATTTATTGTTATTCAAGCAGCTATTTTTAATTTTCTTTAATGCTGCTTCAAGTTTTTGATTTGTAAGATAATTTCCCGTTGAATCATCCCAGCAGACCCCGCGGTCAATTTTGTTATAAAGATCGACAAACTCAAGAAATCCGGTGGTTCGGTCAAGTTCAAATTTATTTATTGTTGCATTATAGGTAAATAGTTCTGTTGGATTTATAATGCGTCCCATTGATGGATCCAGCGGCCCAGTGCCGTGATTCCACAAGATAAGGGCGTACTTGTTTGCAGGATAATCGGTTGTGGCCCACTGGCAGCATGAAACGAGGGTGTCTGGATTGCCGCTGTCCATTTTTTGTGACCACGGGTCATCTGCGTTTACATGAAATATTTTGTTTTGTTCGATGAAGTAGCGACGAGTTACTTTTTGATTGCCAGAAATACGAATATGAAGTTCCACAACAATGTTGAGATACTGATTTGAGCCGATTTCCGCCATCTGTTTTATGTTTTGTGCGGCAAACCCTTTTAGATCGTTGTCGGCAGCCATATACACAATTACCGTCCAGTCTTTAACGGGCATTGTGGCTGTTGCTTTGGTAGCCTGTGCACATATGATTAAAAATAGAATAATGCAACGGGCGTAAATTAAAAAGCTTTTGTTTTGAGTGTTTTTTGTGTTGTTGTTGTTGCTCATCTTTTTCTCCTGCTTTTCTGTTATTTAAAGATCAAACTTTATTTATTGCATTCAACCTAAGATATTTTTTAGTGGCATTGCAAGAGTTTGATTGTTTTCTGTTTTTTTGTATCCATTGATGTGGGAAAAACAGGCGAGAGCAAAAGTGAGACCAAAGCTGAGTTGAAAATCGAGAAAAAAGAGTTGAATGGGATTGTGTAAAAGTATTAAAAAGCAGGTAACAATTAACAGGTGCAAAAAATGTGATTGCAGGCGAGCGAGTAAACAGACTCTATGAAAAATTAATGTTGCGAGCGCTCGATAAAAAGGTATGCTCGACCAGCTGAACAGAAAATAAATTATGCTTATCGTCAGCAGGAACCATTGTTTATTGTTAAACGATAGTGGCAAGAAGTTAAAAATAGTAAGCCAAAGCGCTATTAATACAACTAAGTGCAGGCCTGATCGGGCAAGATAATGGGTTATTCCCCAGGTAGTAAACAGGGCTGTATTGATCCACATATTTTCTTTTTTCCTAATGTTTTTTTTGCCTAAAAAAATTGGTCCAAAAGCTGAAAAGCCAGCAGAGGATATTTTCTTTTGCAGTCGTTCATATATATCTTGTCTTTTGTTGTCGATCCATCGATTAATTGAATAGGTCGGGCGATCCAACAGCTCAATAATTGGTTTTGTGATAAAGATAGTCGTTATGATCCCCTCTTTTAGGAGGTATTGTTGGTATGACTCAGAACTTGCTTTTTTGATCTTGATATTATGGAGTTCGACAGTGTCAGCAATTTGTATATTTTCTGGCATGACTGTGTAGATTTGAATTTTTTTGTGCAACTTTTTCCCATCTATCGCTATATTATTTAAAGTTATTACCGCGCTGTAAAGATGATGGTCGATATATGATATGTCGGTAATGGTTCCTGATATATCAAGCAATTGTGAGTCGATTTGCTCATAAAATGTTTGATAGTGTTCTTTTTGGGTGTAAAGCAACAGCGCTCCAAGTGGGTAAAATAAAAAGAGTAAAAGTGGTACTGCAATTAATTTTTTAGATGATTTGTTTTTATGTAACAGATAAGTTGCTGTTGCACAACAGGTGAAAAGCAACAAAAATATAATCTGATGTTGTTTTGTCTGTTCTGCGCATAATCCAAGCATATAGATGCAGGTTGCAAAAAATAATGGCGGTATAGTAAAAAAAAATTGTGATAATTTCATGCGTAATTTTTATAGTATAAATATGATAACTTAGCTTATCAGGATGAATTTTTTTTACTACATAAAATAAAAAGCAGGGATTAAATTTTTGCACTATGATGTTAAATTATTTAACCTGTGAGAGTAAGATAATTTAGTAAAAATTAGTGAGTAAAATGACGAAAAAGATTTTTAAGCAGGTGTTGGACAATGGGCTGACTATTTTGGTGGTGCCGGTGCATACGATACCAAAAATTTCGGTGCAGCTTTGGATAGGGGCAGGGGCGGCGCATGAAAAAACGGGGCAGCGGGGGGTAGCACATTTTTTTGGAGCATTTGCTGTTTAAGGGGACCAAGAGGCTTTCAGAAACTGATTTGATTCATATTGTGGACAAACTCTCTGGGTATTGTAATGCTATGACGTCCCATGATTTTACTACCTATCAGTTTGATTTTCCAACGCAACATTGGACGGTAGGAGTCGATCTTCTTGCTGATGTTTTTTCTAATGCGGTATTTAAAAAAGATCTTTTTAATTCAGAGCTTTGTGCGGTAGTTCAAGAGCTTAAATTATACAAAGATGATTATGATGCGACGCTAGAAGAGGAGATGGTGTCGTTAATGTTCGCGGGACATCCATATCATTATCCAGTGATTGGTTATAAGCATGAATTGTGGAATTTAAAAATTGATGCAATTGCAAATTTTTATCATGCGCATTATGTGCCAAATAATGCAATAATTGTTGTTGTTGGTGATGTTGCGCCAGATGAAGTGGTTGCAACAGTGCGTCAATATTTTGCAGATTTTGTTGCAAATTATACAAATCAAGTAGCTATTGAGAAACCGGTCAGAGATCTCGTGCAGAGATCGATTAGTTTATATAGAGATGTTGAACGTGCAACAGGCAGGATCGGTTTTTCTGTTCCTGGACTTTCAGCAAAAAAAAGTTGTGAACTGGATCTTTTAACCTGGATTATTGGTAGAGGCAGGGGATCTCGTTTATATGAGAAATTGGTAGATCAGTTGGCATGCGTTGTGTCGATTAATAGTTATGTGTATGAGATGTTTGAGCGAGCAGTGCTTTTTGTAGAATTTGAGCCAGTCGAAGGTGTTGCTTTTGAGCAAATAGAGACGGATATTGTTGCAGAGTTTGAGCATATAAAACAGAATGGTTTAACTGAGTATGAGCTTGAGCGGGCTATTAATCAAGTAAAAAGAGAAAATATGCTTTTGCTTGAAGATTTTACTTTATTTGCAGAAGAGGTCGGTTGTTCTTATCTTGCTACAAGCGATCACGAGTATTTGTTGCGTTGCATAGAGATGGATATTGATAAAGCGATATTAAAAAAAAATATTGAGCAAATTGTGCGCGATGATTGTGTAAAAGTATACATGCATACAGGCAGGGTGTTACCGATGAGTGGTGAGGCTGATTTAGAGGATTGGCAAAAAATTCAGGATGAGTCTGACGAGATAGATCGGGAAAAGCGTGCTGATAAAATAAGAACATCGGGACTTGAAGAGCTCAAACATAGTAAACAAATTATTGCAAAAGCGCCTATAAAATTTAAGTTTCCTAATTCAAAGAAAACTCAGTTATCAAATGGATTAGATATTTTGTGGCATAATCACAATGACAACTCTTTGGTAACTATTATTGTAGATCTTACATCAAATCATTATGTTGATACGCTTGATAAGCTGGGCTGTTATTCTTTTATGTTTCGTATGTTGGCGGAAGGGACAAGGCAGTACTCAGCAAAGGAGTTGGCCCGAGAGTTTGAACATGCGGGTATAGCGATAGAAGTTCGTTCTGGTTGCATAATGATGAATCTGTTTTCTGGTTCACTTGAGAAAGCATTATCTTTGCTAGCTGATATTTTAGTCAATTCGATTTTCGACGAATCAAGAATAGCGTGGGTGCGTGAGCAAATAATTGCAGAGATATTTGAGTATTGGGATGAGCCGTCTGAATTTATCAAGCAGTATGCACGCGAGCAAGTTTATAAAAATCATGCGTATGCAAAAAATGAGTTGGGCACTGTTGAAACGGTGCAGGCGATCACTCGTGATGATGTAGTTGCAGCATATCATGCATATGTTAGTCCGCAGGGTGCTGCAATTTCGATAGTTGGCGATTTGCGTGGTCATGATTTAATTGCATTGTTGGAAAAAACGATTGGGTCTTGGACTGGCCCGGCAATTGCAAAATCTGGTTTTTCAGCATTAGAATCAGCGCAGCATAAGATAAAAGAATATTCTATGAATAGAGATCAGATAGTGCTGGGATTTGCTGGTCTTTCTGTTGCATATACTGATACTCGTTATGATGCATTATTGTTGTTTGATTATATTTTTACCGGGGGTAGTGTCTCATCGATGGGATCGCGATTATTTAAGTTGCGTGAGCAATCGGGTCTTTTTTTATACGATTAACGGATCTCTTATGTACGGCTCTGATGAGCAACCGGGTATGATTTTTATTACTACTATTGTGTCGCCTGAGTCTTTGGCGCAAGCTGAGCAGTTAATTGAGCAGGAAATAGATAGCGCGACAGATAATTTTACTGAGTCTGATCTTACGCTTGCTAAAAATGCATTGATTAATGGATTAGTAAATAATGCTGCATCAAATCAAGATGTAGCGTTATCGTTTTTGTTTTTGAGACGTTATAAATTGGGCGATGATTATTTTGATACTAGAGCTGATTTTTTAAGTTCTATATCGATCGAACAGGTAAAAAAAACGGTTAGATCTTTATTTTCGACAGATAAACTGATCAAAATACGCATTGGCAGATTATAATATAGTGATATGATAAAGTTACTAAAATAAATATAATTAATATTTTTGAGTAGGTAGTTAAAAGCATGAAAAAATTTTTAAAAATATTGTTGTTGAGTATAGTTATGAATATAACTGTGTCAGCAATAGCTGGTGAAACAAATAAAGAGAATGATATGGATATAAAACAATATGTTCTTGGAAATGGGATGACCGTTTTGGTCTATCCTACGCATATAATTCCAAAAGTTTGTGTGCAAATTTGGTATCAAGTGGGATCGAAAGATGAATCCACCGGTGAAAAAGGGATAGCACATCTGATTGAGCATATGATTTTTAAGGGTACAAGCGGAGAAGGTTCATTGGGGTTGTCCGAGTCAGATATAAATATGATTGGACAAAAATTATCTGCTGGGTCGAATGCATTTACGACGTATGATTTTACCGGATATCGCTTTGATCTTCCGACCCATAATTGGCATCAAATATTGCCTGTTGTCGCTGATTGCATGACCAATTGCTCATTTAAAGATGAACATCTTAATTCAGAGATGAAAGCGGTTATACAAGAGTTGAAAATGCGCAAAGATAATTATATTTTGGGTCTTGTTGAGGCGATGTTTATGGCTTTGTTTTCAGATCATCCGTATCATTATCCAATCATTGGTTTTAAGCAAGATTTATGGAACGTAAATGGCTCCGATTTACGAAAATTTTACAAGAAACATTATGTTCCAAATAATGCAACATTAATTGTGGTTGGTGATGTTGATGCAAATGAGGTGTTTGAACTGGCAAAAAATTATTTTGGGCATATTGCGCCTAATTTAGAATATAAGCGTCCAGAGTTTTATTTAAGCAAAGATATCGCGTCTAAATCGATTACGCTATATCGTGATGTTGCGCAGCCAGTATGCGCACTTGCTTATGTTTTTCCGGGCATGTCCCATAAAACAGAGCATCTTATAGACTTATTGTCTTATATTTTAGGTTCGGGTAAAAGTTCCCGTTTGTATAAAACGATTGTTGATGAACAGCAACTTGCCACTTCTCTTTCTACGTCCCATTGGTCGCTCTTTGAATATGGTGTTTTTTTTGTTTTGTTTGAGCCAAAAAATCTTCATGACACTGATAAAATAATAACTTTGGTACAAAAAGAGATTGATAATATTACTGCACATGGCATTACTGAAAAAGAGTTAACCAGAGCAGTAAATCAATCAAAAATGAAATATTATTCTAAGTTAGAAAATATGCAAAAATTGGCATATGATATGGGCCAATTTTTTCTAGCAACCAACGACAAAAACTATGTGTTTGAGTATCTTAATCAGCCGTTGCATAAGTTGCAAAATGAGTTGCACGGTTTATTAAAAAATTGTTTTAGATCCTCTATAACCAACAAGGGCATGGTGTTGCCACTGCCTGAAGAGGAAAAAAAAGAGTGGCTTGCGTTGCAAGCAGCGTCTGATCTGCAAGATGAGAAGATTTTGTCAGTGCGGCAACGGTCAACTGAAGTCGAAGGTCCGTCATATGTAAACAAGATAAAGGCTGGTACGCCAGGACTCTTCGATTTCCCGAAAGCTCAGGTGTCTACGACCAAGAATGGCATAAAACTCCTGTCCCATCATAATGGTAACACGCCTAAAATTAATCTGATATTACAGTTTAAAGCGAAAGATTATTATGATCCGCAAGATAAACAGGGATTATATAATTTTGTAACGCAGATGATGATCGAAGGGACAAAAAATTATAGCGCAACGCAGCTCGCAGATGAGTTAGAATCACGTGGTATATCGCTGAGCGTTTATCCTGGTGGCGTCTCCATGAGTATGCTCAGTGCCGATTTGCGCAAGGGTTTGGAGTTGTTATTTGAAATTTTAACGAGTGCGACATTTGATAAAAATGAGATAGAAAAGATACGAGCGCAACTGCAAGTTGATATTAAGAATTTTTGGGATAGCCCAAAGCAGTTTTCAGGACAATTGGTGCGGGAACATATCTACAAAGGGCATCCATATAGCAAAAATGATTTAGGAACGGCAAAAGTAATTGCCGAAATTAACCAGAAAGATCTTATCGATTGTTATCATGCATTTATTGTGCCTGAGCAAGCCCGTCTTGCAATCGTGGGTGATTTGGCGGGTTATAATATTCATGATGAGATAGAGCAGGTGCTCGGTAGTTGGCAGGGGCAGGCGGTGCCCGATATTGCCTTCCCAGTATTACAATCGAGTGCATATCAAGAAATAGTTCATCCAATTAATCGTGACCAGGTTATATTATGTTTTGCTAATTTATCGATCGATCGTAAACACCCAGACTATGATAAATTATTGATTTTCGATCAGATTCTTGGTCATGGTGCACTGGGCTCGATGAGTTCTCGATTATTTAGACTGCGTGAGCAAACAGGTCTGTTTTACACTATCGATGGTTCATTAACTTCCCATGCAGATGAACAGCCGGGTATGGTTATTGTAAAAACATTGGTATCACTTGATCGTTTAGCTGAGGCTGAAAAAGCTATCAAACACACGTTAATACATGCTGCAGATGTGATTACGCAGGATGAATTTGAGCAGGCAAAAAATGCGATACTTACTTCTCTGGTACAGTATTTTGAATCAAACAGTAAAACTGCATCAGCATTCTTGTTTTTAGATAAATATAATTTTGCGCCGGATTATTTTGATACCCGAGCTGTTGCATTATCTCAGATAACGATTGCTGATGTACAGAAAGCAGTGCAAAGAGCGTTAAAACCTGATGAGCTGCTAACGTTTAAGATTGGTCGTGTTTAAACGCTTTTTGTAAAACGCGTGCAGATTGTTCAAGCAATGCTCTCTCTTCAAGATCAAGTGGGATTGGAATAATCTGCTCTATGCCGCGTTCTCCCAATATAACCGGCATGCTTAAACAAATATTAAACTCTTCCTGATAACATGATAACGGCAATAATCGCTTTTTATCAAAAATAATATTTTCACATATTGCTGCAACGCAGGAGGCAATGCCAAAAAAAGTTGCGCCTTTACACGATATAATTTCATACGCTTTGTTGCGTGCTTGCTGAGCTATCTCGTTATAGTCGTTTTTTGTGATCTCTGAAAATTTATCAATTGATACGCCAGCGATATTCGCCGCTGACCAGGCAGCAAACTGCGTATCTCCATGTTCTCCAAGTATATATGCATGAATAGATTGTTCAGAGATATTAATTTTTTTTGAGATTAAAGTTCGTAGGCGTTGCGAATCTAAAAAAGTGCCAGAACCAAAAATTTGATTACGTGGTAATCCTGCAATTGTTTGTGCATGTAATGTCAAAAGATCGACTGGATTTGATATCATGATAATAATTGCGTTATTGTTAATTGGTTTTATTGTTTCTATAATTGAGCTCAAAATCGTCTGATTTATTTTAAAAAGATCGGTTCGTGCTTGTCCCGGTTTTTGTGCTGCACCGGCCGCGATAATAATGATGTCTGCTTGTCCAGCCTGCTTTGCATCAGCTTGTGTTATTTTTGCGGTTCGAGAAAATGGAATCGAATCAGAAAGATCTAAAATTTCCCCTTTGCAGCGTTGTTCGTCGATATCGACAAGCATAATTTCTGCTGTGAGATTACGCATCATGATTGCATAGGCAGTTGTCGATCCAACTGCTCCTGCACCAATAATTGCAATTTTTGAATGTTCCATTATTTGCTCCTTTTATTATTACGTGTAAATTTTACATAAAAGATTATGGAATAATTATCGAAATAAGGGAATATGCATGCAAAATAAATTTTTATTTTACTGGTCGTTTGCCCTGGTCTTTGTTTTTTTTACCGCAAATAGCGATGTTCAGGTGTTTGGTGATATCGAGGGCAGTTTAGACAAAATATTGTCAGCGATAAATATGCCTGGCTCTATCGTAGCATACTCGAAAGACGTGGCAGGAAGATATCGATTAGATTTTGTTGATGCAAACCAGGAGCATAGAGTGGTTGTGATTGGCGATGCGATAGACAAAGGTCCCGATAATATAAAAATTTTAATGATGTTTACTGATTTTAAAAAAAGATATCCAGAGCGTGTATTTTTAATTTTGGGCAATAGAGATATCAACAAGTTGCGTTTTAATTGGGAGCTTGCTGATGGAGCATTAGATTTGCGCAGTGATAATCCACACAAAAATTCTTTTGACAGATTTAGGGTTGGCGACTGGGAAGCGAAATTTAAACATTGGCTTGCAGTAGGAAAAAATAAAATTGATGGTGGAGTGGTGAGATATTATCATGGTCAAGATCCTGCTCATATCGAAAATGATAAAATTTTGAAATTAAAATTTTTGTTGCAAGAAACAATGGGTTGCCCCGACACGTTTGATTTATTCAAAAAAGAATTGAGTAGCAATGGTGCACGTATAAACGATAAGAAGGTGGCTGATTTTATGATTGCAATGCCAAAACCCGGTGGGGTACTTGCTGACTATCTAAAGCATGCGCAACTTGCATATCTGGATAAAAACACAGGATCTATTTATGTGCATGGTGGCATATCGCAAGACAGTTTATTTAAGGTTCCTGCAGCAAAATCAGGAGGACGAGATTTGGTAAAAGATAAAACGGTGCAAGATTGGATTCAGGAGTTAAATAAATGGGGTCGAAAGGGTATCTATCAGGGTATAGAGGGTAAAGCTGGTCACCATCAACGTGCTTTGTCACTTATTAAAAACCAAGAGCCGGAAGTGCAAACGGTTGATGTTAATGGAGAAAAAGTTACCACCTGGGGAAATTCTGATATTCCTGTAATATCAAATTTTATTAGTGTTGTTCAAGGTAGGCCATGGGGTCCAGATTATAATTTAGCGCCGGTAGATGAGCAAGTGCGCTGTGCATTGTTGCGAGATGGAATCTCTACGTTGGTGTTTGGGCATAGTCCTATTGGTGAGATACCCGTTATAGTAAAATCAAGAGCCGGAGCGGATGAAGAGTTTCGATCGGTTGCGACCGACACCTCACTTGCAAAACCATTTCGTAATGCACTCGTTATTGTGCGGGAAAATTGCGTGGATGTGACAGCAGATTTTTATACCAAAGATGCAGTTAAACGAGTAAAATATAGCTCACGTGATCCACAAGTAGGCACTCAAGATAAGCTTGGAAATTGGAATATTTCTTTGGATTTGCAGGTTAAATTTCATGAGCCATTTAAAAATGCAGGGTTTGGTGTGCCAATCTATAGCGGGGCACTTGCTACTACAGCTGGACCTATTAAGGCCAAATTATAATGTATTGCGCATTGATAACTAGGATATAAATTTATGCAGCTAGATAGTGATCAGGTTAAAGCGTTTCAGCAATTAATTTGGGATTTTTATAAAAAGTATGGCAGAGTTTTTGCCTGGCGTTTTGCATCTGATCCATATTATATTTTTGTTTCAGAGGTGATGTTGCAACAAACACAAACAAATCGTGTTGAAAAAAAATATGCAGAATTTGTAACGGTGTTTCCTACGTTGGATAGTCTTGCGCGAGCATCAGTACGAGATTTGCTAACAGTTTGGCAAGGTCTTGGGTATAATCGACGCGCACTTTATTTGCATACGAGTGCACAAAAAATCATGCAAGATTATGGTGGGAGTATCCCAGATAATCCAGATATTTTGGTCACACTACCAGGGATTGGCAAAGCAACAGCTGCATCTATTTGCGCGTTTGCTTTTAATATACCAACTGTTTTTATCGAGACTAATATTCGTACGGTGTTTATAGATAGTTTTTTTAAAGAGCAAGAAACTATTCATGACCAACAAATTTTGTCTCTTGTTGCTGCAACTCTTGATAAAAATAATTCGCGTGAATGGTATTATGCCCTCATGGATTATGGCGTGTATCTAAAAAAAACGTATCCTAATCCAAGCAAAAAAAGTGCTCATTATGCGGTGCAATCAAAATTTGAAGGCTCTGATCGTCAAATTCGTGGCATGATTATTCGCTTGTTGACAGAGCGGGAGCGTCTTACCATAGAACAGATTGTGCAAATGACACAAAAAAAATTTGATAAAGTTGAATTGGTAATCCAAACACTTATTCAGGATCGTCTGATTAAACAAGAAAACGATTATATCTCAATAATCTGAGACTTATCCTTCGATAAACTCAGGATGAACGGGCTCATATATCGGGTATTGCGAACAAAGATGCGCGGCTTTTTGGCGCACTGCTTTTAAAACAGTTGGGTTATCATGATGTTTAATTACTGTGTCAATTAGCTCAGTAATGGCAATTGCTTGCGTAGTGTTCATTTTACGAGTAGTAATCGCGGGAGTGCCAATTCTGATGCCACTGGTAATCCAAGGTTTTTGTGGATCGAAGGGAATGCAGCTTCTGCTAACAGTAATACCTGCTTGTGCAAGTGCTTGTTCTGCTTGCAGCCCAGTGATATTTTTTGAGCGCAAATCTAAAACAAACAGATGATTGTCGGTACCACCCGTAACTATATTATACTTAAGATCGGCAAATACTTGTACCATTGCTTGCGCATTTGAAAGAATCTGTTTTTGATAATTAAGAAAAGCTGGTTGTGTTGCTTCGTGAAACGCTACTGCTTTTGCGGCGATAACATGCATAAGAGGGCCGCCTTGTAGGCCGGGCATGATTGAACGGTCGATAGATTCGGCAAGATTTTTTTTGCACATGACGATGCCACCGCGAGGACCACGTAATGTTTTATGCGTGGTGCTAGTGACCACATCAGCATGGGGGAACGGATTTGGATGCAATTGTGTTGCAATGAGACCAGCGATATGAGCTATGTCGGCCATGAAATATGCATCAATTGATTTGGCGATCTGGCCAAATTTAGCAAAATCAATGATACGTGAATATGCAGAAGCGCCTGCGATAATCAATTTTGGTTTATGTTCATGAGCAAGTTGTTCAATTGCATCATAATCTAAAAGTCCCGTTTCAGGGTTTACCGTATATTGCACGCTTTTGAATAATTTGCCTGAAAAATTAACCTGATGACCATGTGTCAAATGGCCGCCGGCAGCAAGACTCATGCCCAAAATGGTGTCGCCAGGATTTAGTAGCGCAAAATAGGCAGCCATGTTTGCTTGTGAGCCTGCATGTGGTTGCACATTTGCATGTTCAGTATTAAATAATTTTTTACAACGTTCGATAGCCAGTAACTCTGCTGCGTCGACAAATTCGCAGCCAGCATAATATCGTTTTCCTGGGTATCCTTCTGCATATTTATTGGTGAGTATCGATCCAGTAACGCGTAAAATTTCTGGAGATACATAATTTTCTGATGCAATAAGATTAATTTCTTGTTCAAGACGATTTTGTTCTTGTTCGATAATAAGATCGATCTCTGTGTCGTGATTATTGTTTGTTAAAATCATAGTTTGTCTTTATTTAATTAAGCATAAGTTTTTTAAAAGCGTCTTGAATATCTTCAAAAATCAGACTGTCTTTTGGTGTGCGATAACTGAGAAATGGGTCAAGTGCAGTGAGATCGCATTCTTGCGCTATTTTGCGTGCAAAAAGATAGCCATGCTCTTGGGCTTTTAAAAGCGCCTCAAGCTCATCATTTTTTTGTAAATTAGTAAAAGCATAGGGATGTTTTGGCGCTGGTTTGCGCCACTCGACATAGGTTACATCATGCGGATCGATCTCGTCAAAAAGATTGTTGTTGAGTAAAAATGTTGCCGGATAATGCTCATTATCGCATGGATAGTTGGCAATAATATTAAGATAACTATCATCTTGTACCATTAATTGTGCATGTTTTCTATTTAAAACAACCCATTGAGTACTTTTAAACTGTTTATTTGCTGGTATAGGCGCTAAATTACGTTTTGGCTGTGGCGAAAAATCGCCATTGGTGTTCACATGTGGATTTGGTCTAAAGTAAAAAATGCTTAAATCATTGCGCATCAGATGAGTATATGCAGTATCAAAATCAGCTAATGGAATAGTTGACTCAGAAATAAAGATAAATTTTTCATTGTCAGGATCAGCAAGTGCTGTTTTGAGAAGCTCTATTTGCGCTCGCATGGTATTTGCCCATGCCGTCGGCACTTTAGTTGTTATTTCATACGGCTTAAAAAAAGAGTTCTTGCTTACACTTTCTTTTGCATGCAGATACACAGAATAATAATCAGAGTATCCTGCAAAAAAATCTCTCCAGTGGTTTTCGTGATACACGTTACTAATTGTTAAGAAAAGAAATGCGATTTTAAGCATGTTTGCTCCCATTTATTATTAATAAGATATAGTGAGAAGCTTACCTCTTAATTGAACGTGGGTCTAGGCACTACTTTAACTTGTTCGATTTTTTGTGGCGATAGGGTAAAAATGGATCAAGCGGCGATAGATTGCATTCTTTTGCTATTTTGCGTGCGAAAAGACAGCCATGCTTTTGTGCTTGTAAAAGCATTTCGAGCTCATCGTTTTTTTGCAAATTGGTGAAAGCATAGGGAAGTTTTGGAGCTGGCTTACGCCATTCGACATAGGTTACATCATGCGGATCTATTTCATTAAATAGATTGTTATTGAGTAAGAATGTTGCAGGATAATGTTCGTTGTCGCAAGGATAACGAGTAATAATATCGAGATATGTATCGTCTTCAACCATTAATTGTGCATGTTTTCTATTTAAAACAACCCATTGAGTACTTTTAAATTGTTTATTTTTTGCGATAGGTGCTAGGTTACGTTTTTGGTTTGGTGAAAAATCACCATTCATATTTACATGTGGATTTGGTCTGAAATAAAACATGCTCAAATCATTGCTCATAATATGTGTATAGGCAGTGTTAAAATCAACCAATGGAATGGTTGACTCAGAGATAAAGATAAATTTCTCGTTGTTAGGGTTAGCGAGTGCTGTTTTAAGTAGCTCAATTTGTGCTCGCATGGTATTTGCCCACGTCGTCGGTAATTTAGTTGCTATTTCATATGGCTTAAAAAAAGAGTTCTTGCTAACGCTTTCTTTTGCATGCACATAAACAGAGTAATAATCGCTGTGCCCTGCAAAAAAATCTTTCCAGTGAACTTCATGATATACGTTATTGATTGTTAAGAAAAGAAAAGCGATTTTAAGCATTAAAACTCCCGTTTATTATTGATAATATACAGGGAGCTAGCTTATCCTAATTTTCTATCGGGTCAATTGAAATTGATTTTACTTCCGTACTCAATACACTAAATATTACTCAATATTGATTGTATAATTAATGGTGTTCAAGATGCTGCTGTTAATAGATATTAAATGCATTACTAATGAAGTAGTTCCCTTTTTTAAAGCTTGAAAGCGATATGTGGTAATGACAGCACAACCTAATAGATCGGGGTTTGCAATCTCCTCTGGAGTTTTTCTTGATGTTTTATCGAAAAATTTTAATAATTTTGGATCCAGACGTGCAAAAGCCCAATAACCGTAACTAGGAGTTCTTAGTTCTATATTAAATTCTTGACTCTTTTTGACAGTTATTGTTTCGAAATTAATCATTAGTTGATCTTTCGCTGATTGATCTTTAGCTTGATCAGGCGCGTTCATTGACTGCTCGGAACAGCCTGGTAGTGCGCAAAGGGTAAGCAATGATAAAATAATCTTTTTCATAAGAGTTACTCCAGTAATAATTTTTAAACATAACTTGCTAATTTATTTTAATATAATCTTGTTGCAGGAGCTTGTCATTTTGTTTCATGCTCGCATTGTTTTGATTTACAGCAGGTAGGCTGGGTGTTGTGTTTGTGTTTTCTGCGTAAGATGGTGGTCTTAGCATGTGAATAACGGGAATAGCAACGACGAGAATGGTGGCAGTAATTGCCAATATAGGTCGCAAGAAACTTTCATCATCTAACATCTCTGCGCTGCGTGTTGGTATCGTGTAAAATAATATTGATGATGCAAGAACAATGGTGCAATATTTTTTTTGAATCATAGTGTGTTTTCTTTATTTGTGGTTGTGATTTGAAGACTTACACATGAAGAGCCGGCAGGATTAGTGCTGGCTCTTCACACAATTATATAGACTTAATCTTAAAATTGGACTGCAAAAACGGTAATATTGTCTTGCGCGCCAAGAGATTTTGTCTTTTTCGTTATCAGCTCTGTGCAAGTTATCAGTTTTTCATGGTTTCCACGAGCGTAAAAATCTTGTATATGTTCTGCTTCTTTATTTATTTCACAATCATTGTCCAAAAAATCTTGTAATAAAAAGTTGTCATTTAACCCTTTGTCCCAGCATGTTGCTTGCGTTAATAAAAGAAGAATATCATCTTTTTGAATGCGCCATTGGTAACCGCTGTTCTTTAGTTTGAGCGCGCTTCTTTGGTAGCGATCTGTGTCTGGGCATATGTTAAATGCGGGAATCATTTCAAGATTATCTTTTGTTGTGTGAATAATGTTGTCATTTCTGATGAGTATTGCGCGTGAGCTTCCAACCTGAACGATTGTAATAAAATCGCCTGTTTTTTTTGCAAGCGTCGCATTTATAGAATGGTTGCCATCTTTTACTAAAAGTTGGCCATCAATTTGATCAAGTGTTTCGACGAGAGTCATCTTATCAATATCGCTATTAATAAAAAAATATTTTAGGTATAACGCACTACTATTGTCGATCAAGCTAATTACTTTGCTCTTTGCGTTTTCAAAGATTTCTGAGATATGTTTTGAAGCCCAGTATGTTGAAGTTGCAGTATTTTTTGGTTTAGGAAAACAACATCTTATGGCGATGCGACTATCTTTTGGAATTTCTTGTGCGGGAGTCTCGGTTGTCTCAGTATTAAGATTGCTGAGAGGTTGTTTTTTGAAGAGACAAAATAAATCTTGCGCTTTATCTATGACAGCTTCGTCGTATAATTCATGATTGTTGTTGTCTTGTCTGAAAGCATAATTAAAATGATATGGTTTGATGATAGAAGGATGTCCTTCGGGTAAAAAATATGCTGGATAATCAGCGTGTGCTGCTGTAGTGCAGAGTGCGAGTAAAGATAAAATAATCTTTTTCATGCGATTACCCTTATATAGTAAAAATTTACAATTATATTATTTCTAACTTGTTTAATTGTAATCTTGTTTGTGTTGCTTGTCACATGGGGGGTCAAAAAAAGCTCTGGAAGCGATTATCGGTTTATAATCGGTTCGACGCGTTGCAAAAAAAGTTTGAGCCGGCGATAATCGTTACCGGTCAGCAGAGAGAATGACTGAATAAAGCCAGAAATCTTTTTTTCGGAAAGAATGTCGAGCTGTGCTTGGTGTTTGAGAGTAGCAAGCAGGAGCTCGTCAAGATTAAAGAGTTGGCCTGATAAGCCAAACATGAGATCCAGATAGCGATGGCAAGAAAAAAATTGCTTGCTTAAGTCGATAGGCATGGGGGCGATAAAGGCATGAATTTTTGCCGGTTGTGGAGCGAGGGTGTAATAGATGATCCCCTTTTCTTGGTAGCCGACGATGAGACATGAGAAATTGGTTTTGAGAAATTCAAAAATTTGTGGTTGCTCGTCGCGTAACTCCTGTTCAGTCTTTTGATAGGTAAATGGGTAGCGAACAGGATCCATAGAGCCGGTTTTTATTTGATGAATCATGCCAAAGAGAGTACGTTTGGTCTCTGGTATGCAAACTATCGAACCAAAGGGAGGAAAGGTGTCCCATTGCCAGCTTTGGCCTAAAAAGCTGTGTAGCTCGCTTTCGATGACTTCAGCAAATGCGTTGTTGGTGGTTGCCTGCATAGATCTCCTTTTTTAGAGTAAAGCTGGTGCGGTGAATGATTGAATTGGATAGGGTGGCGATGGCTTGTTGGTGTTTTTTTGTTCCATAACCCTTGTGATCTTCAAAATAATAGCCGGGAAAGAGAGAATCAAGTTTATCCATGATAGCGTCTCGTTTTACTTTGGCGATAATCGAAGCAGCGGCAATAGAACTTGATAGCTGTTCTCCTTTGGGGAAATGATATACTGGGATATCTTTGCAATTTGTATAAGAAAGGTCGAGAGGCATAGCATCGATTAATATTGCTCCCGGTCGGTGATTTGAGGTTGCCATGACTTGCATGAGCGCTTTTTTCATGGCAATCATGGTTGCCTGCCAGATATTATGGGTATCTATAATGCGATTATGGACTATACCAAAGCCATAGGAGCAGTTTTTGGTAATCCAGCGGGCGGCTTGAAGCCGTTCTTTTTCGGTCATTATTTTAGAATCTTGCAAATTGGGGTTGTTTGTGCCCAAAGGCAGGATCACTGCTGCTGTTACGAGGGGTCCAGCCAGGCAGCCACGACCAACTTCGTCAATTCCACAAACGGTCTGATTTTTTGCCCAAAACTCCGATTCAAAGGAATTCTTGCTGAAAATACCGCTTTGCAGGTTATTGCTCTTCTTATGCATCATAGTCAATCTTTTTGTTTGACAAGTGTGAAAAAGTGAGTACTATTAGAAATAAGGCAGTGTTTTTTAACGTATTATTTGTACATTTTATCAAGAGGAATTTATTATGTCATCAACAAAATCTACTGCGTTACGAGTAAAAGAGCTGCTCAGAGAAAAAGGCTGGACAACCAAGATTTTAGCAGAAAAAACCGGCATGTCTGAGAGTTATCTAACGCATATTAAAAACGGCACACGGCGCTGGAATGAAGATTCCTTAAGAAAGCTTGCAAATGCATTTGAATTGAGTCCTATCGATCTATTTGCACAAAGACGTCAGCGTACGGATGATATTGACAGCAACGTAAGTATGCCAGAAATGTCTGATGTTGAGTTAAAAGTGCAAATTGTTCCAGTGGTGGGAGAAATTCCTTCTAATCCATCTCCATACAATAACCAGCTTATGCAGGTTACCACGGGATACAAAGATGTATTCGTGCCTGCGTTAAACACGAATGATGGTGCTATGTTTGCACTATGCATTGCAAACAACTTGCTCGCGCCAATCTATGTTAAAGGTGATTATCTTATTGTTTCACCAGAAGTTTGGACCCGTTCAGGGGATATTGCAGCAGTTGAATATGGTAATGATACTTCAATTAAAGCAATTATGCAGGTTACCTATACAGAAGACTTTATTGTACTTGAGTCGGTAAACCATAAACAGCCGCCAATTGCATTGATTCGTGGAAAAGATCATTTCAGAATTATTGGACGAGTTGTGCAGCGTCAGCAAAAATTTGCATAAATTAAAGCATAATTTTTTAGAAAGTGCCGGAAATAGTAGTAATTTTTACTATTTCTGGTACTTTTTTTATATAAATAACAGGGCGCTAAATAAAGAGACAAGGTGTCTTTTTATAATGTTTATACACTATGTGTTATGACATTGCCAATTAGTAGCCGACTACCAGATACCTATCAGAAGGGCATTCTATTATGATGCGTTATGAATTGTTAGTTCTTTCTATTCCGGAAATTACGCTTGACGAGGCTAAAACATTAGAGTCTCAGATCGATCGTACCATTCGAGAAGCAAAAGGAACCCTTATCTCATTTGATCGATGGGGCAAGTATCGCCTTGCATACCCAGTCAAGAAAAATGATTATGGCGTTTACTTTTTGACTCGATTTGAGATAGATGGAGCGTCAGCATTGCTTGAAGAATTAAAATCTATTTTTGCGGTTAAGTTGAATGACATGGTGATGAGACACATGATCTGCAGACTTGATCCTAAAGCCTCCCTTGAATATCAAAAACCACAATCACTTGAAGAAGCGCCAGCTCGAGAGATGGGCGGCTATTTACGAGATGATAAGATGGGTAATGGGCTTTCTTCAGGCAGAATGAATGATGATGATATGGATCTTGATATCGAAGACGAGGAAGCATAATGACTAAGAAAATTAAATTAAAAATTAGCGCACGCTTAATGAAAAAAAAGTTTCGCCGTCAAGTAGTTGGGGCGAAAAAACATTGCCGTTTTTGTGGCAGTACTGATCAAGCGGGACAAATAAATTATAAAAATGCTTATTTTTTACGAGCATTCTTAACAGAGCGTGGTAAAATTTTACCATCTCGCATCTCTGGTAATTGCGCTTCACATCAGCGATCTATCTCGGCAGAGATGAAAAAGGCTCGCGTAATGGCGCTCTTGCCCTATATTGCGCCATGGGCTTAAAGGACCAATAAAATTATGAATATAGACAAAGTAGATCGATCCCATATACGTAATATCGCTATTATTGCACACGTTGACCATGGCAAAACGACCATGGTTGATCGATTGCTTACTCAGTCGGGTACCATTGCCTCTGATCAGGCTGATCGCGTGATGGATTCCAATCAGCTTGAAAAAGAGCGTGGAATTACCATTTTGGCTAAAAATACCGGTATTTGTTACAACGACTATCTTATTAACATTGTTGATACGCCGGGGCACGCCGATTTTGGTGGTGAAGTAGAACGTACGCTGCAAATGGTTGAAGGGTTTCTACTCTTGGTTGACGCCGCTGAAGGGGTGTTGCCGGGAACGCGATTTGTGTTGCGCAAAGCATTAGAGTTGAAGTTAAAACCAATCGTTGTTATTAATAAGATCGATAGAAAAGATGCGAATGTTGAACAGACCGAATCGGCAATCCATGATCTGTTTTTAGATATGGTTGCAGATCCAAGCCAGCTTGATTTTCCGATCGTATATGCATCTTCAAGAATGGGTTTTGCGTCAGATAAGCCGACAGCAACCTCGGGAGATATGACCTATTTATTTCAGACAATTATTAATACTATTCCTGCGCCAAAATCGGAAAAAGAAGAGTTGCAATTTTTGATCACGAGCATAGATCATTCAGACTTTTTAGGAATATTGGCAATTGGACGTGTATTTAGCGGTAACGTGCGCGTTGGTCAACAGGTTATTTGCTGCAAAGATGATGTTGTTGGCAAGCCATTCAAAATTACCAAAATTTATCTTTTTAAGGGATTGAGTCGTATCGAAGTTGATTCAGCCGAATATGGAGATATAGCGGTTATCGCAGGATTTACATCGCCAATTACTATTGGTATGACGGTGTGTGATGCGCAGCGTCCATCGCCACATGCCTATATAACGGTCGACGAGCCAACAATGTCCATTTATATTTCAGTGAACGATTCGCCATTTAATGGACAAGACGGGAAGCTGTTAACTTCACGTCAAATAAAAGATCGTTTGGAAAAAGAGTTAAAAACAAACGTAGCGCTTAAGGTTGAACAAACTGGATCATCAGATGCCTACAAAGTTTCCGGTCGTGGACAACTGCATTTGGGTGTATTGATCGAAAACATGCGCCGTGAAGGATTTGAGTTACAAGTTTCAGCGCCAGAAGTGTTATACAAGACCGTTGATGGTAAAAAATATGAGCCAATTGAAGAGCTGACTATTGACGTTCCGCAAGAATATCAAGGGGTCGTCATGGAACATCTTGGCATCAGAAAAGCTGAGATGAAAAATGTTACCTCATATGATGATGGTCGTGTGCGCTTGGAATATGAAGTGCCATCACGAGCATTACTTGGTTTCAGGGGACAGTTTTTGACCGATACGCGTGGTACCGGTGTTGCAACCTTTAGTTTTCATGGGTATCAGCCATACAAAGGTGAGATTCCATCTCGTACAAAAGGTGCGATTGTTTCTATGGAGCAGGGTAAAATCAGAGGTTTTGCGCTGGATAATTTACAGTCACGTGGCATTCTCTTTGTAAGTCCCGGGGATGAAACATATGAAGGCATGATTATTGGTGAAAGTAGCCGTGATCATGACATGGACGTAAATCCTTGCAAAGAAAAAAAACTAACAAACATGCGCGCTTCAGGCACAGATGAAGCGATTAAGCTTACGCCACCGCGCATTATGAATCTTGAGCAAAGTCTTGAGTGGATTCGTCCTGATGAGCTTATTGAGGTAACGCCAGAGCATATTCGTTTGCGTAAAAAAGTGCTTAAAGCAAATATGCGCAAAAAAAATTAGTTCATGAGTTTATGCTTTATGCGTCGCTATAAGTTGATTATTGCTTACGATGGTACTATGTACCATGGCTGGCAAATTCAAAATAATAAACCAACTATTGCGCAAACGTTACAAGATACGTTTGCGCAAGTTTTTTCTGAACGAGTTACAATAGTTGGTGTGTCACGTACTGACGCAGGAGTGCATGCTCATGGACAGCTCGCTACATTTACAACAGATAATAATAATTTTAGCAATCTTGATTTGTCCAAGATAAAATATGCTTGGAATAATTTGCTCCCCCCCGACATTGTTATTACTGAGTTATCTGAAGTGCCGGTCTCATTTAATCCGTTTTACAATATCGATTATAAAATTTATTGTTATTATTTTTTTATCCAGAGACCCTCTCCATTTGTGAGTCGTTATGGGTGGCAGATTCGTTCGGGTATTTGTCTGCAAAAATTAAAAACAGCGTTATCTGTTTTTGTGGGCACTCATAATTTTCAGGCATTTGTCACCGGTGATGATCGTGGCGATGATACGGTACGCTCGATCGATTCTATTGATCTTGAGTATGATGAACAGATTTGTGCGTATAAAATTATTATTAAGGGCCCAAAATTTTTACGGCATATGATCCGTAGAATTGTTGGCGCATCGATTGAAGTTGCATTACGATCAGATTTGTCGGTAAACTGTTTACAATTGATGCTTGAAAATCATACTCTATCTCGTACGCTGGTGAGCGCACCAGCAAGAGGCTTAGTGTTGCATAAGATTATATATAAAATAAAGGATTAACGGTGAGATTCTCTAGTCAAAAATATTTTGGAATTAAAGCGATAGTTATAGCGCTATCGATTGTTACTGGATCGGGCATAGCATATTATTTTGCGCATGCTGGACAACAAGCAACATCTGCTGAATCTACTATTTCTTCATTGGTACAAGCGCGAGACTTGACTGACGTTCATAATCTTTTTAAAAAAGATTGGTATTGGCTCAGTGCGCGTGATTATACTGCCGATCATGTTAACTGGATGGTTACAACTGGGTCGCCCAATGAATATGAACCGGAATATTTTGGAAAAATGAAATTTAAAGTGCTGCGCGAAGGGAACAAATTTATTGGATTTACTGCCTATTACATGAAAAATTTTTATCACGGCACTGTCTTGTTTTTAGCAACGGAACCTGAAATGCGCAGTAAGGGATATGGTTATCAATTATTGATGGCAGCGATACAGGATCTTTTTGATCAAGGGGCGCAAAAAGTGACGTTGGTTGCCAGAGAAAATAACACCCGTGCACGCAAGTTTTATGCTCGTTCTGGGTTGACTGAAGGCGCGATACATAATGGATTTGTTGAATTTAAAATAGAAAAAAAGTGAGGAGCAAACTATATGAAAAAGGGTGTCACGGATATTCTTCTTGAAAATGGGTCAGTTCAGGCTCAGCAACTTGCTGATTGTAAAAAAACGATAGAAAAAACGGGTCAATCGCTTGACCAGTGTTTGCTTGATAGTAATTTTGTAACTGCAGAAAAGTTGGCTCAGGCGTATGCGGCATTCGCTTCTCTTGCATACGTTTCATCTATCACTGACGAAATGGCAGACTTGAATGTGCTAGCAAAAATACCACTTAAATTTTTACGTGAAAATCAGGTAATGCCCATTGTTCGTGATGGCCAGCTAATTATTTTGACCGCAAATCCATTACAATTTCAACCGCTTGATCAGTTGAATTTATTGCTCGGTGGTGGCGCAACCTATGCAGTGTCTACCGCGAAAGTAATCATCGATGGTATCAATCGCTATTACCCAATTGAGGGCACCAAGCAGATGATCGAGGAGCTCGAAGAAGAAGATAAAGAGCTTGGTGATGTCGAATTTGGAGAGATTGAAGAAAAAGATATCTTATCGATGGAGACTGAAGCTCCGATTATTAAATTGGTGAATCATATATTATTTAAAGCAGCTAAAAGTGGTGCATCAGATATCCATATTGAACCGTTTGAAAAAGAGTTGAGCGTGCGTTACCGTATTGATGGCGTTTTGTACACTGTCATGACTCCGCCAAAACGAATTCAGGGTGCTCTTGCGTCTCGTCTTAAAATTATGGCGCATGCTAATATCGCAGAAAAACGGATCCCTCAAGGCGGTCGTATCGATATTCGTGTTGCAGGAAAACCAATCGATATTCGAGTTTCAATTTTACCGGTTGCCTTTGGTGAACGTATTGTTATGCGATTGCTCGATAAATCTCGAACTTTTGGTGAACTCAAAGATATGGGTTTAAGTGATCGCGATTTTAAACTTTTGACTGAAAAAATTGCACGTCCAAACGGGATTATTTATGTAACCGGTCCGACCGGATCGGGAAAAACGACAACATTATACTCTGTTTTGGGAGCACTGAACAAACCAGAAGTAAATATTATTACTGTCGAAGATCCGGTTGAGTACCAGATGGCTGGTATTGGACAGGTCCAGGTAAAAGAGAAAATAGGACTTACTTTTGCAGCAGCATTACGAGAAATTTTACGACAAGATCCCGATATCATCATGATCGGAGAAACGCGTGACCAAGAAACAGCACAAATAGCTATTCAAGCAGCGCTTACGGGTCACTTAGTTTTAAGTACCCTCCACACCAACAGCGCTCCCGCATCGATAACGCGTTTGCTTGATATGGGAATCGAGCCCTATTTGATCGCTTCATCTGTTGAGCTTATCGTTGCACAGCGTTTAGTCAGACGATTGTGTGAAAAATGTAAAGTGCAAGACAAGCCATCTACCGAGATACTTGCTAGTATCGGTCTAACGCCACAAGATGCAGCTTCTATAACGTTTTATAAACCGGTCGGCTGCCCTGAGTGTAACAATATGGGCTACCGCGGTCGTATCGCAATTTATGAACTTATGGATATTACCAATGGCGTTGCCCGTTTAGCCATGGAACGCTCAAACACCTCTGTTATCAAAGATCAAGCGATAAAAGATGGCATGACGTTGCTGGTGCAAGATGGCTTGCGTAAAATTAAAGATGGCAACACAACAATTGAAGAAGTGCTTTCTGTTGCAACCATGGAACAGGAGATTGTTGAGTAATTATTTATATGCTTCTATGTTATTCTGCTGACGGTGCTGCTTGCCCTAGTTGCTGCAAGAGATTATGCTTTCTTTGTATAAGATCTGAGCGCCACTGACTGCACTCATTGTAGAATGTTTGGTATGGTTCAAGTGCTCGGTTTCTTCTTTCTTTAAAATAATGGTCTCGTACAGCAGGATGATGCATTATATTTTGCGCATTATAAGCTTTTTCAACATCATTTCGTAGTCGTTGAGCTTCTGCAACCAATTTTGCTGCATTTGCTATCGCTTGTTCCAGCGGATGTTTTATGTGAATGTCTATTTCGCGTTGAGTTTTTATGCGAAGCACTTTAAGTTGATTCAGAGAGTCTATCGTTTGTTCAAGAGCTTGTGTGTATTGATTTTCTTGTTTTTGTTCGTAGAAAGGATGACGTTTTTTTGAACTGCACAAGTATCCACCATGTAAATGGCTGATTTCTGTTTGTTGGTTAGCAATTGCTGGATTGATATACTGTATTCGCTTGACGAGGTCAAATATCGAAAGTGCATGTGCAACAGGATCCTGATGAGTGGCTTGGTGTAGGTTTGATGATTGTGGACTTTCTTGCGCACCTACAATATTGATGCCGTGCAATAAAACTGCAATTATAATTAAATGTTGTCTGAATATGCGTATCATGGTAAACCCCCATAAAAACTAGTTATTTTAAATATTAACTTATCTATTATTATTTTTATGATAGCAAAAATAATTCAGAAAGAAAAGAGGCATGGTTTTATGCTGAGCAATCGAGATTATATCCTGCGGCAAATCCTGCGCTTAATTACTTAAATTAAATCCAGCAGCAAAATTTGGATTGCCCAGTTGCAGTTGTGGTTCATTAACAGCTATGTAATTGCCCAAACTGTTGTTGCATGCTGCATTGCTATAAAAATGTGTTGTGTTTGTAGTTGGATAGTTGCCAGCAAAGCCATAGCCGCTGTTATTGTTTGCTTGATTATTGCTTACCGTGATATTTTGACCAAAAATATCAAAGCCATCACTCTCATTCGTTCCAATCGCATTGCAATTGGTGATCGTGCCGATAGAGCCGTTGATTAAAAAACCAGGAAGAATATTATTATTCATAGCTGTACATAGATCTAATGAAAAATTAGTACCATTTATTTTAAAGCCAGCATCACTATTAGCTGAAGCTACGCAATCAAAAAGAATTATGTTAGTTGTATTGGTATCAGCAAAAAAGCCCTGGCCATTATTATTAAAAATTGATTTGCTAATTAATAGATTACTTGACGCTATGATAGAAAGACCATTTGATTCATTATTATTAAACACACTGTTTTTAATTTGTACATTCTGGCAATTGTTAATATCGCATCCATCACCAGAAGAAGGTGCTACGACTATTACATTATCAAGTAAAATATAGTTTGAAGATTGAAAGAGAATTGGTTCGCTTGATACAAGATCAAGTAATTGAACGCCGTTGCAGCATCCTATATCTATGCCACTGAGATATCCATTGCGAATGGTGATGTTACTAAAAAAATCGTTGCAATTAAAACAGTCACCATCAGGGTTGATAATGCTACTGATACATCCTTGTTCGCACGTTACACTTGGTAGAGCACCTGATATAGAAAAACCATTTAAATCAAGCGTAACGTCAGAATGTGTGATATTTATAGATCCATCAAAATTTCCTGTTAAGCAATATGTTCCTGGCGCATTGATTGTATGCGTGCCACTGGTCACGAGAATTGGCATTGCGGCGCATGGCGATGCCTGTGCCGGTTGTTCTAAAATGCTTTCGATTGCATTTAATGTTGTTGTTAAAAAATCGCAAGTATTACATGTCTGGGGACAGGCAGCGCGTGTTTTGTCTTGCGTATTTTGCGCAATTATCTGTTGTGATAGTAATAGCATGCATAGAGTAAAGATGTATGATTTAATAAATTTTCGCATGTTAGATTCTCCTATTTTGTATAAAATTATTGCTTCAAACTTTATTGTGAGGTTAATATTTTTTCTTGACCTGTGCAAATTCTAAGAAAAGTTGCGCCAGGTAAGATTATAAGTAATGTTAGGTGAAGAGTAGAGTAGCCCTTCGATAAACTCAGGATGAACGGGGTGTGAGATGACTAACATAAAAGTGAGAGTGGCGCGTGGCTTTAGCTTAATTGAGCTGATGATCACGCTTGCTTTATTGATGATTATTTTGGGGCTTGGTTTTGGAACTATCTCATTTATGAATAGATTGCTTATGCGATCTGAGATAGATCAGTTATATGCTACTTGTATGTATGCGCAGCGTTGTGCGCAGATAACGCATGAGCAGCAAACAATTGAGTTTGATATAAAGCATAAAAAATATTCTTATAATGGATTTACGCATCAGTTACCGCCGCAGATTCGCTTTGGTTTTATGCCTGGGATTAAGGGGCCGCCGGCATCGCCACAAACATTACTGACCGAGCCGATCACTTTTAAAAATCAATGTATTACTTTTGCACCGCATGGTATCATACAATCTGGTACGGTGTATTTAGTGGATCGTTCAAATTCTGTGTTGTATGCGTTGAGTTCGCCGATTGCGCAATTTTCTTACTTACGGAGATATCGATATAATGGCGCGTGGCAGTTGATTGTATAAATAAGATTAATTTTGAAATATTCGCAAATTAATTTCTCCCTGATAGCCAATTTTATCTTTTACGAAATTAAAAACTTTTTTTGCTTTTTTAATAGCGTCAAAAACTTCTTGTTGTTTAGGAAAAAATCGAGAATCTGGATAACGAAAGATGATCCCATATGGTTTAAGAAAGGCTGCTTCTTCCCTTAAAGCAAAAAACTCATTATCAAAATTAATACATAATTTCAGCAGAAGTTCTAAGTCATGTGTTTTTAAAATTGGTTGTTTTTTAAAAACGAGATAACCTTTGAGCGCTTTTTCTGCGCATTGTTGCGTGTGATAAATAGCATTGTCAGCAGTGTCTTCGTCGTTAGACAATGTTTTAGCTGATTTCAAATCACTTGCTGCTTTGCCAAGCCAAAATTCATGCTCTTGCATACAGTACCCGGCCATCATTTTTTATTTTATGCCACAGGGTTGTAACGCTTCTAGAGCCTTGATCAAATTCTTCTTGCGTAAAAACCAAAAGTTCATATGGTACCATTAAATTCCACAATTGATCCGAAGCCATTCTTGCTCTTTCGACCTGCGATATATTAGATTTCTCGACTATCACTAAAAAATCAAGATCGCTATCTTCTGTTGGTTGTCCCCAAACATGAGAACCAAAAAGATAGATTGTAACAGGCTGGTAAATGTTGATAAGGCGATTTTTAACCTCTTCAATCATTTCTGGGGTAATCATATAAGCTCCTTTAACATGTTTCGATATAACAGTGTGATTAATATAATAACATTGTATCAAGGCTTATGGTAAAGTAAAAACTGTATTTGTATTGTGGGTTCACGAGTTTCGGTGATATATTGAAGTAATTCTATTGGAGCTTGAGAGAGGTAGGATATAAATAAGATTACTATGATTAAAAAGTTACTATGTGCGCTGATATTGGGAATAGTATGTCTGTTATTGATCGCCCAAAATGATGCGTGGGTGAAGCAAGTGATTGCTGATTCGGTGAAAAATGGTTTTGAAAAAAATTTTGGAGCAACTTTTGTTGCAACTATAGATTCTATCAATTTTTTTAGTCCATCGTGCGAATTTGTTAATGTTTTTGTTGAGCCAATCGACCATCAAGATTGGAAGTGGCAAGCGAAGCGATTAACGTTACAATTTTCTTGGCTTAATTTTTTGTTGCATCGTTCAATTGGGTTACAGGTCGCTTTTGAAAATATTGAAATGTGGTCGGCAAAGCGTGAAAATAGGATTGCTATTTGGGATCATGTTCGTTTATTTTTTACAGGAGTGGGTACGATTCCGATTGTGATAAAATCGATCTCTTTAAATCCAGCTTCGCTCACGATACCATCAACATTATTTTTAAAATGGCACAGCGAATCGAAAAAATTGGCATCAGGATTTAAGTCGCAGGTCTATTGTCTTGATGGAACAATTTCTGTTGCAAACAAAGATTATATCGAAAACATAGCGGGTACGTTTGGCTTTGAGTCAACTTTTGTTGGGGTAGATGGGAGCTATAATTATAGTGGGTCGGCGAAATTATCATGCGCGACTTCTTATTTATCAGAAAAAAAAGAAGATCTTTTTATCGCAGGAGCGTGGGAGAATGATATTGGCTCTTGTGTTATAAAAAATAGTGATCAGTCGATTAATGTGCAACTGTCTGATTTGCATAAATCTGATGCTGGTATTATTGCGAATGTGCAGGCTAATGTGCCAGTAAAAAATATTGTGCGCTGGTGCCTGCTTGACACGGTGCTTACGGGCACGGGATATTTGCAGGGTTCAATAAAACTATCTGAAAATGGTTTGCAGGCGATAGACGGTGAGTTGGTGGTAGAAGATTGTGCATGGGATGAGCACTGTTTTATAAAAAAAATAGTGAGCTCGCTTCATAAAAATGGATCAAAATGGCATGGTGATGCGAGTTTGTTTGCTGATGATCAGGTGAATGTTGTTGGCTCGTGGCAATGGGAAGAGCAAAGTGGCGTTGCGCATTGTGCTAGTAAAATTATGCGCCCAATTTTTATTCCTGGCATGCCAGACTGGTGTGTTGACGCGCAAAACTCAATGCTTACTATTGAAAAAGATGAGTCAGGAGATGTTTCGGGCGTATATCGGTTTGATATTGTGCATGCCCCTTCGACAGGCTCAGGACGACCCGACTTCGCCAAGGCTTCGACGGGCATGACGGGGGAACAGGCGCTGGTCGTGGGTAGTTTCAGTACCGCGTGCCAGCCGCAGGGGGTTGGTGTAGATATCGCTGGTCATTTTAATGATTATGCATATGAGGTCTCGGGATTGCTAACATCAGGATCAGAATTATGTGCATCGCACATTACTAAGTTAGTATGCGCTGATAAGACTGGAAAAAGACAGGTTAATCTGGAGGCACGTGTTGCTGATACGCCCGCTTTGCAGGGGACTGTCGATATTGATTTTATCAAAACTATTGCATCAAATTTATTTGGTTATCAATTGAATGGTCAAGGTGTTATGAATCTTGATGCGACCTATAATCAATCTAATAGAACGATCGCAACGCAGATTCATTTTGTTGACTCAGTTATTCGTGTACCCCATTTGTATAATTTTATTACGGGCTTTGATGCAGAAATAATGTATGATTTTTCCAATAAAAAAATAGATTTGCAAAATATGTGTTGTTTGTTGGATCGCGGGTCGATCATCTGTAATAGTGCCCGCTTTGTATTTGACGATACATATAGATTATCGTTTGCGCATGTGCCGATTACGTTGCGAGAATGTCTTATTAACGTGAATAAAGATTTATTTGCTTTAATTTCAGCACAATTGCTCTGCACAAAAAAACGAGACGTGATGCCGAGTGTACAAGGCGCATTGATTGTCGAACGCTCTCAGTGTAAAGAAAATATTTTTTCGGAGATGTTGCAGAAAAAGATTTTTCAATCTACTGAACGAGCATTGAATGTTTCTGGTGCAGATATGGCGTGCGATGTGACTATAGAAACAGCGGCGCCGGTTCATGTAGAAACAGCGTTTTTAGAAACAAATGCGCGTGTTGCTGTTGCAGTGACCAATACCATTCGCAATCCAGTTTTTTCTGGTTCTATTAATTTAAATTCCGGCAGCCTGCATTTCCCCTATAAATCGCTACAAATTACCAAAGGGAGCTTGCATTGTGTGCCTAATCAATTGTATGATCCCATTATTGAGTTGGTAGCTAAAAATAAGATAAAAAAATATAACGTTAGTTTAACGGTGACTGGCTCATTGCAAAATCATCATATTATGTTGGAATCATCGCCGCCACTTACTGAAGAGCAAATTATTGCATTATTATTGATAGGATCTCAGGAAGAGTCGTTAAATATTGTGATGCCAGCACTGATCATGAACAATTTAACGACATTGCTTTTTGGCGATACCCAATCACGAGATTCATTGGATAGCTTCTTTAAACGTCTTTTTAAGCCGTTTGACAATGTGCATCTGGTGCCCAGTTTTACCGATCAGACTGGCAGAGGTGGCCTGCGGGGGGCGATTGAGATTGATGTGACTGATCGTTGGCATGCGCTTATTCAGAAAAACTTTAGTTTATCAGAGGATACGCGTCTTGAACTAGAATATTTACTTTCTGATGATGTTACGGTACGGGGTATTCGTAATGAGCGACGTGATATTGGGGGAGAAGTTGAGATGCGCTGGAAATTTTAAAATTATTGTTGTTTTGTTGGCGATGCTGTTATGCTCATAAAAGTATATACTATAATACGCTATAAACATGGTGAGTATAAGATGATTTTTTGCAAACGCGTGACTTTTTTAAAGTCGATATTTTTTTATCTTTGTTTATCGATGCCCAATCTGGTGTCAGTTTCATCGAGCGTCACACCTGAGTTTGGCAAAACTCATTTTATTGTTGGACTTGACCATGCCCAATATTTAAACATCAAAAAAAACAGTAAAAAAGTAAGCGCTAAATCTGGATCTTCTCGTGCAAATTCCGGCACAAAAGTCTTTTTCTCTCCCGATGATGGCTTGCAGAAAAAGTTAATTGATTTAATTGATAAAGAGTTAGAAAGTATAAAAATTGCTATTTACATCTTGACTGATCTTGATATTGCGCATGCATTGGTCAGAGCAAAAAAGCGTGGCGTTGAGATTCAAATCATTGTAGAACCATCGCAAATGAAAGAAAAGCATAGCAAAATTAATCTATTACAAGACAATGGAATTTTAGTTTTTGAGTATGATCCGGATTACATAAAGGGTCGGCAGTCTACTATTATGCATCATAAATTTGTCATTTTTGGTACCGCTGAATCTGAAGATGGATTAGTCTGGACCGGATCTTTTAACTTTACACAAGCAGCGAATCACAGAAATCAGGAAAATGCGGTTTTGATTACCGACATTGATGCAATTGCGCAATTTCTTGCGCATTATGAAAAACTAAAGAAACGATGTAGAAACTGTGCGATTGGGTGAGTCAAGAGTCATGGCCTCCCACCGTGCGCCCCGAGTTTGTCGAGGGGTTGGAAGATTTGGATTTGCATGTAGCATCGGGATTTGTCAGTCAAGAGTCATGGGTGACGGGTGAAGCATTTCTAATGTGTAGGGCTTCATTACTACAATTCCTTCTTGACCTGAGCTCAAGGCTATTCTTCTTTTGAAAAAATGCAAGACTTTTTATTCACTTCTCGATTCCCCCTCTCGATTTTTCGTTTGTTTGATCCTGATAGCCCCATCCAGAGCTTAATTTCAAACAATTTTTGATTTTATATTGATTCTGGTTGTCAATAATCTATATAATTATAATTAGAATAGTATGTTTTTAGTTTTTACTTTTTAATTATTGGGAGATATGTATGAAGAAATTATTATTACTCACATTGGTAACTAGTTTTGCGATTGGGGTGCCAGTGGATAGCAAAGATGCTCTTTGGGATGCTTTCATTGGGGCCGTAAAGAAAGGTGATACTGAAGCAGCTGGTCCATTGGTACCCGGGCAAATTGGATTATTTGAAAGAAGTCCAAAGACTCATAAGATATATCCGGGGATGAGACCAATAACTATCGCAATAAACGAATTCTCAAGTGCCGTTCAACGAGCGGCAATGGATTGGGATCTTTTAAGAGACCAGGCATTTATACTATTTGCTCTTAATCTTGCCTTGAATTTTCCTCCCTATAGAACTATAGTTGATCCAGTGGCGCCACCTGCAGTAGCGAATAAAGAGGACCTTTGGACTAGGTTAGTCATTGCCATATGCAATGGTGATAATAAAACAGTACTTGCTCTGGTACCTTCGCAAATTGGGTTATTTGAAAAGAGCCCAAAGAGTTTAAAGAAATATGGTAATGTTACAGCAATGACTATTGCGATAAACGAATTGCGATCTGCAATTCTCAATAAAAGTGTAGCGTTAGTAAAATCACTGAGAACAGTAATATCATCACTTGATATTCTCTTAAAAGCTCCTCCCTATAATAAAATCATGGAGCCGATAAGAGCAGAACAGCCAAAACCAGTTGCGCCAGCACCAGCACCAAAACCAGCTGCACCAGAGCAGCCGAAGCCAGCAGTAGCGCCAGCAGCAGCGCCGGTAGCCGCGCAAGAGCCACAGAAGCTTACAAAAGATGATGTGCTTAATATATTGCGACAGACGATACCGAGGGTTTACGATTATCAAGCTCGAAATGATGCTGAGCAGGCATTAGCGGATCCAAGGGGACTCGCTTTTATGCAAGCTGTTGTAACGCTAGATATCGAAGAAGCACGAAAAACAATAAAAAACTTTGACTGTAGTGTCCATTGTTTAGATTATATAATGAATGTTTTGCATGATGAGTGGGAAAATAAAAAACCTTGTATAGCGCCTAATGATCCACTTCGCCTTAAAAAAATAAACGATTTAATCGGTGTCATCGATACCGTAAAATATGAGAGAAAAGAATAACTGGAAGTTAAAGCTGCAGCAGATGCGTCTTCTAAGCCTGCGTTTGGTAAGAAATCAAGACCGGCGGATAATGCGGACCTTGATGCATTGTTTTAGCCTCCATATAGAAGTTTTGATTTTTAAATTGAGAATTGGAGTTGTTGCATATTAATCATAGGAGATGCGTGTATGATGAAGAAATTATTATTGTTTTTATTGGTAACTAGTTTTGCTACTGTGCTGCCAGCAGCGGCGCCGGGAGCATCACCGGAAGCTGTGGAGCTTCAGCCATATGTAAAACAATATGGCGATCTTATTAGGCAATGGAGACAAGATGTTGCTGAGTGGAGAGCTGCAGATGATAAGGCTAAGCGATTACGTAAAGATTTGCAGAAAAAATATCATCCAGATAAAGCGAAGGCGGCCGGGGGGTCTAAGTTTGCACTTTATACTGTCCTATGGCATCTAATGGCAAAGGAAAAGATTTTTAGCTATGGAGGGCTGACAGAGGCAGCGGAGAGGGCGGCACAGGAGAGGGCGGCACAGCAGGAGGCAGCGCGAGAGAAAGCGGCATGGGAGAGAGCAGCACGGGAGGAGGCGGAACGAGAGAGAGTCGCGCAGGAGGCAGCACGAGAGGGGGCAAAACCAACAGAAGAGCGCTTATTGAGTGCTATTGCTGCGCGCAATGATCAACTAGTAAAAGAAATTTTGAATGGAGGCGGCATAACTCAAGAAATACTGGCAAAAGCAGAGCAGCAAATTGTAGCAACTGAACAGAGAGGGGAGTGGTCTAATAATAGAGTAGTGGCCAATAAGATAGATAGGATCTGGACATCTTTAGAAGGATTTGCTCGCGAAAATGACATGAAATTTACTGCAAAAAGCAATATAAGTCCAGATGATCTGTGGTAGATTGAATTGATCTTTAGCTTGCAAGTTGCTGCGCTATTGCAATAAATGATTCTGGCGGGGGGGGTGTTAAATGAAAACAGCTCCCCGTCGAATGTAAAAGCAATTTCTTGTGCATGGAGCAGGTGATGTGTAGTTAGTTTGGATGCTTTGCCGTATAATGTGTCACCCAAAAGGGGGTGGCCAAGAGCGCTAAAATGGACGCGAATTTGGTGCGTGCGGCCGGTAACTGGTTTTACGATAACAAGACTATGCTCATTAAAATAGTGTTGCACGGTGTAATGGGTGAGTGCCTGACGAATTTTTCCTGAGATTGGTCTATTGTTTGAGAGTTGTTGATTGGTTTGGGTGTTGGCTGGGCAGGTGAGCATTTTTTTTCTATGTGTTGGATGGCGGGTAATTGCAAAATCTATAGTTCCTGATTGAGCTGGATGGCCATGCACGAGGGCGATGTAGGTTTTGGAGATAGTGCGTTCTTTGAACATAGCGGTAAAAACGCTGTGCGCGTAATTAGTGCGTGCTATGATAATGAGTCCCGATGTATCTTTATCAAGACGATGAACGATGCCGGCCCGGTCGATGCAGCCAACGGGGGAGATATCTTGGTAGTGCAGGTTAAGCCAGTCGACTAATGTTGGCTCGGTCGAATGGGATGAAGGCTTGTGGACGACAATTCCAGCGGGCTTATTGAGAATTAAAAAATGTTTATGTTCATATACGATCTGTATATCTGCTGTATGATTTTTTATTGCTGACTCATCGGGTATAATTTTTGCGGGAATAGTGATCTGGATTATATCGCCGGGGTTAATGGTGGTGCCTGGCTTGGTAACCGGTTTTGCGTTAACGGTTATGGCGCCATTCGCGATGAGATTGGTAAAAAATGTGCGGGAATAAAGTGCGAATTTACTCGATAAATATTTATCAATTCGACTGTTTTGTTGTGGATTTGTGCAATCGGGTGTAACTTTGATAATTATGATGCTGTCTGGTTTAATAGGATCAGATGAGGGGGCGTAAAACATAGACACTTATTTTATAATAATATAATTATATATTTCACCTATAGTATTATTTTAGGATAATGTATTGCCAATTAAAGTAAAATGGCAACAAATGCAAATCGTTATTGATTGTTACGAGGGAGGCATTGCCTATGCAGTTTGAGCAAATTATACAAGAAATTCGGGAAAACATTGAAACAGTAATCATGCATGATTCTCCGCTGGGGCAATCCCTGTGGAAGGCTCTTTTGGTAGTGCATCCTGCTGACATAGCGCAATTTCTTACGGAATTGAGTTCCGATCATCGTACACGGCTTTTTTTAAAGCTCCCTCGGGATCTAAAATTGGAGGTTTTTGAAGAGCTGTCTGATATCATGAAGGTTCGTGTACTTGGCTATATGAATGAATCGGATTTGGTTGATGCGCTTAATATTTTAACAGCAGATGAGTTGACCGATTTATTCGATCTACTTTCTGATGAAGAGTTAAAAAAATATTTAAATTTATTACACCAAAAAGCGCGTCAGGAAGTTATTGCGCTTCTTAAATTCCATCCAGAATCAGCGGGTGGTATCATGGATACCCACATTTTAAGTTTGATGGATGATTTTACCGTTGAAAAAAGTATTAAAATTTTGCAACGCTTGCGTCCCCGTCGCGATATTCATCAGCAGATTTATGTGACTGATCGTTGGCATAAACTCGTTGGCCATATTTTTTTGGAAGATCTGGTACTAGAAAGCCCGAGTAAACGAATTTCAGAGTTCATGCGGGGTAATGAGTTGGTGGCGCAAGCTGATGAAGATCGAGAGGTTATTGCTCGTCAGATGGTCCATTATGGCTTGATGACTATTCCGGTCGTTGGGAAAGATAACTATTTTTTGGGGGTTATTCCGAGTGAAACATTAGTTGATGTGATTGTTGAAGAGGCAACCGAAGATGTGCAAAAAATGTCTGCCTTAGCGCCCATGAAGCATTCTTATTTTGAAACATCGTTTTGGCGCATGTTATACGAGCGCTCTTTTATTTTAATTCCCCTGTTACTTGTCGAATCATTTACCCGCGTAATTTTAAATAGTTACGAAGCGTATACGAGTATCTTTCTCCTTTCTTTTATTCCTATGCTGATCAGTACCGGTGGCAATACGAGTAACCAAACTTCTACGTTGGTTATCCAAGGTATGGCAGCTGGCGATATCCGGTCAGACAATAAATATAAATTTTTACGCAAAGAGTTGTGTATGGCTTTTATGCTATCGATGATTTTAGGGGCAAGTGCGTTTATTAGGGTCTATTTTTTAATGTCATGTAGTTTCATGCAAAGTATTACTATCGCCCTTACATTATTTACCACTATTTTGGTATCGATGGGGTTGGCGAGTATGCTGCCATTTTTATTAAAACGATTAAATATTGATCCTGCTTTTTCAGCGGGACCATTTTTAGCGACCTTGATGGACATTCTCGGTGTCTTTATACTTTGTCAGCTCAGTCGGTTAATTTTGTCGTAATTATGCTATTTGCTTGACAACGGGATTAATGAAATATATCATTCTACTAATGAATTCTTTCTTGGAGTCAGGAATTCTTTATTGAAATTACGAGCCGCTAGCTCAGTTGGTAGAGCAACAGCCTTTTAAGCTGTGGGTCGTTGGTTCGAATCCAACGCGGCTCACCATTTTTTTTGATATGCGTTTTTATACGTCCCCATCGTCTAGCCCGGTCCAGGACACCGCCCTTTCACGGCGTAAACAGGGGTTCAAATCCCCTTGGGGACGCCAGTCTTCGCTCCAGCTACGCAGGAGCTTCTTCTGGCTATCGCCAACACTGACGGAAGAAAAAATTACTTGAAATGTTAATTGCGAAGACTGTCCGAAGTAGCCGAAGGCGTAGACGGACCGTCCCGTCATAGTAATTATCTAATTATAAAATCTATGTTTTTCAATTTTAATAGTTATGTATTACATCTATCTAATAAATTCAGTACGTTCTCCTGAAACAATTTATGTTGGGTATACAACAAATCTTAAACAACGGCTCGAGACTCATAACTCTGGTGGTTCAATACATACTGCCCAACATCGTCCATGGAAGTTGATCATGTACTTAGGATTTGAAGATCAATCAAGAGCCAAAGAATTTGAAAAGTATTTAAAATCTCAGTCTGGTCGTGCTTTTGCAGCCAAAAGATTTTGGTAAACAACTACTAAAATTAAACAATTAATATATAAAAAAGTTGGCGATTATTTTTTTCAATAATACTATAGCTATGACATTATTAAATTAATATCGGTGTGATAATCTTAGGAAATACCCTATGATAATTCTGATCATATTTGCAATTCTGGCAGGAATTGTTACCGTGCTCTCACCCTGTATACTTCCAATATTACCCATCTTGCTTTCAGCGGGCATTGGTCAAAATCGACACAAGTCGTATGGCATTATCATAGGATTGATCGCTAGTTTTTCATTTTTCACCTTAACTTTAACTGCTATTGTGGCGGCAACAGGGGTATCTCCTGATTGTCTGCGATTCATGGCAATCCTACTCATTATATTTTTTGGACTAACCATGCTTATTCCCAAGCTTGGCAATTTTTTTGAAAGTGCAACCTCAAAAGTCGCACATCTAGGGAGTTTCATACAAGAAAAATCAACTAATACAGGTTCTGAATTTTGGAGTGGTATCATTTTAGGAGTTGCTCTCGGTGTATTATGGACTCCTTGCGCAGGACCCATATTAGCTTCTATCACTACTTTGGTTGCGACACATTCAATTGGGTGGCCTGCAATCATAATCATTGTTTCCTATAGCGTTGGGTCTGGGATAGCCATGCTTACAATTATGTATGGAGGAAGCAAGCTTACTTCTTCTATTGGTAGCTACTCACCATACATTCGTCAAATATTTGGCGCTCTTATGATTGCAGGAGCATTATCAATAGTGTTTCATGCAGATGTTATATTGCAACAACTTGCGCTAAAATATTTTCCAATGGTTATCATAGATGATAATGAAATTGTAAAGAAGGAGTTAGTAACTTTGAATCCTAACGCTTTTGCGCACAATGATGGGATGGCGCCTGATTTTATCGACATACAAGAATGGATTAATAGCAAGCCTCTCACGATTAAAGAACTTGAAGGCCATGTTGTTTTGGTTGATTTTTGGACTTATAGTTGCATTAACTGCATTCGCACGCTTCCTTACATAAAAAAATGGCATGAGGATTATAAGGATCATGGGCTTATAATTGTTGGTGTGCATACGCCTGAATTTGAGTTTGAAAAAAATCCAGATAATGTAAAAAATGCCATTGCTCGTTTGGGCATAACCTATCCCGTGGCGCTCGATAACGGATATAAAACATGGCAGAACTATAATAATCATTATTGGCCTGCTCATTATTTGATAGACCGACGTGGCATCATAAAAGAAACACACTTTGGCGAAGGAGCGTACTTAGAAACAGAAAATAATATTCGTAATCTACTAGGACTTAGTCCGATAGCCCAATCGCATCCAATAGATCAGACATCTAAAAAGATAACTCCCGAAACTTATTTGGGATATGAACGTGCCACAAGTTATCATCCATCCATTTCTTTACAACCAGACCAAGCAGTTTCATATGACTACCAAGGATCACTAGGGGAAAATCAAGTTGGCCTCAAAGGTTTATGGAATGTCCATCGACAATCAATTACCTCACAAAGCTCAAATAGCATCTTAGATTTTGATATTATTGCTAATCGAGTTTATGTGGTTATGGAATCAAACAGTTCCCAGTTAGTACATGTATTATTAGACGGCAAGCCATTATTAGATCGGCAGCGTACAGTCGATATGAATCAAGAAGGCCAGATTATAGTGAATCAAGCTCGCATGTATGATGTTGCGAATTTAAATAACGATTATGGATATCATAAACTTACCTTGCACGTGCCGCAAGGTGTATCGCTTTATGCATTTACCTTTGGGTGATTAAATCAGGATTTAATGATATCAAAATAAAATCAAAGGAACAGGTAATGAAGTTAGAAAAAGTGAGCAAGTTATTGTTAATTAGTGCGTTGTGCAGCGCAACACCGATCATTGCTATACAAAGTAAAAAAGCAATGCCAAAATATAAAAATATTTTTAAGGCGATTGCGGCAAATGATCTATCTGGCGTTCAGTCTTTGTTGGAAAGTAGAGCTGATCTTGAGTCAAAAGATAAACATGATCTGGTGCCATTGTCAGTTGCAGCAATGCAAGGAAATGTGGAGATAGTCAAAGAATTGATTGCTGCAAAAGCTAATTTAGAAACGAGTGCTGAAAATGGCGCTACTGCATTGTTACTTGCGGCGGGCAGGGGGCACCTCGATGTAGTTCAAGAGCTGCTGATTAAAAAAGCTATTGTCGATGCAGCATCTCTTCGTGGTGTAACACCTTTATTGCTTGCATCTCGTAGGGGACATACAGCTGTTGTCAGGGCGTTAGTTGCAGGACAAGCTAATGTCGAGATGAGATATGAAGACGGGGTGACCGCATTGCAACTTGCAACGGGTGCAGGACATGTAGAGACAGTGCGTGCATTACTTGAGGGAAGAGCTGATATTGAAGGGCGAGATGATGCGGGTAATTCAGCATTGAAAGTTGCAGCGCATAAAGGACAGGTAGATATTGTCCGGGAATTGTTGATGAATCGTGCGGATACCGAAGCGAAAGATACGTGTAACGTTACGCCATTGCAGGTTGCCGCTCGTAAGGGATTTTCAGATATCGTGCTCGCATTGCTTGATAACAAAGCTGACATTGATGCGCGTGATGAAGATGGTGATACGGCATTGGTATTTGCTGCTCGCGCAGAGCATTTAGATATACTGCAAGAATTGTGTGACAGAAAAATGGGCAAAGAAACTGTTGTTCTTGAGAGTGCGGTCAGAAAGAGCTAGATTATACGCCATGGATAGTTGTAGTTGGCAGTGTATCAAAAATAAAGGAGCGGGTGATGCAGTCAGAAAAAATAATCAAATTGTTGTTGGTTGGTGCATTGTGTAATGTGATGCCAATGACGGCGGCGATGGAGTTGCAAATTTCTGGATTAACAATGAATGATGGTGCTCCAATTTTTCAAGCAATTAAAGCAAATAACTTAGGAGAGATGCAGCAGTTGATGCAAAAGAAAGCTGATATTGAGGTTATAGATTATTTTAGCAGAACGCCATTGATGATTGCAGCGCAGAAGGGAAGCTTGGAAGCAGTGAAATTATTGATTGCTGCAAGAGCTAATATTGAAGCAAGAGATCATTGTGCTGGAGTTCGATTAATCCTTGCGACCCGTGGTGTAGATATAATAACAAAATTACGTGAGGCTGGTGTTGATGTGCCAGATGAAGAAGGCGGTAATGCATTGTTGATTGCAGCGCGTCGGGGGCGTGCAGATATTGTTCAAGAATAGCTTGAAGCAAAAGCTGATATCAGAGCAAAGGAGCGGCAAAAAGGACGCACAGCTTTGATACTTGCAGCTGAGTATGGGCATACAGTAACGGCAAAAGGGTTGTTGCAAGCAAAAGCAGATATTAAGGAGCGTGATGTGAATGGTGATGAGTCATTGTTTTATGCGGTGTGGGAGGGTCGTTTAGACACTGTTCAACTATTACTTGCTGAAAAAGCTAATGTTTACTCTTGGAATCGGGGTGGCGCTATGCCATTGGATATTGCAATTAATCATGGGCGTACGGAAATAGAGAGTCTGTTGCGTTCTCGAAAGGCTGCTATTGATGCTCCTGCAAAGGCTGCTGCTGATGCTGCTGCAGAAGCTTTTGCCCGTACCCATTTTCCAGGAACTCTGGAATGGGCGGAACACAGTAGAGGATCAGATGATGAAATTAGCAAGCATGATTAGGTTGTTATTTGTTGGTGTATTATGCAGTGCAATGCCAATTATTTCTATGCAAGTACTTAAAAATATTTTTACTCGATGTTGCATAAAACAACATGATACAGTTTTCGATGCAAATAATTATACGCCATTGATTGCGGCAGCACATGCTGGCCAAACAAAAATGGTTTCAGAATTATTGAAAGAAAAAGCAGATGTTGGAGCGCGTGATCAGAATGGCAATACGGCACTGACGGTTGCAGCTCACCGAGGGCATAAGGATATTGTTATAGAAATATTGCGTCATCGGGAGCTTGAATTGTTGATTCCTGCGGTGCAGGAAGGGCGACTATTGGTTCCCAGGGCTCGAAGATTGTAAATATAAAAAAGATTTGTTTTTGCGAAATATTACTTTTTTGCGAAAAATATTTTACTCTAAAGCGCGTGTAATATTAACTATTTTAATATTTTTAACATGAAAGATTTTATGGCGCAAAATAAGACTAAAAAAATAACCAAATTTATTTTATCTGCTGGGTTTTTAATAATCGGCAAAATATATGGCGCACAGGAAGCAAGTGACATTAAAGAAGTTGCTGCAAAGACCACTCTTTTTGAGGAGCTGGCTGCACGATCAGCTGCATTTGCAGCTGGCGGCATACATGGTGGTTTTAAATTTCCAACACGCGATAATAGAATAGCAGCAATTGCCGGGGATGATCCAGTAAAGCAAGAACAAATAGCACAACATGCAGCAGGCGTATATCCCATTGCTCATCATAAGGTTTTGACTCTTATGGAGCGATTTTTGGATCACAAAAGAGCAGTGGGATCAGAACGCGAGAAAGAAGTATATGATGGCATGACGGTACCACAACTTGCAACCCGACTTTTGACCAAGCGTCCATTAGCGCTTTTAGGCACATACGACGCTTATCTATTACGAGATGGTGTATCTCGTGGACATGGCGGCTTTGAAGCAATTGGCACCGATCAAGAAGGTGTCGGCGAGGGTGAAAACACACATCAACTAATTCTGCGAAATAATCTCTCGTATGATGAGATGCAGATCTCTGCCCTTCTTGGCGTCTCAGTACCAACCTACTTTATCAATAACGGGAATCGATATAATGCATGTCGCCCAGGCGAAGCAGGATCTTATCAAGAAAATGGTGTGTATGTCGGCCTTGTTGGCGCACGATTTGAAAAACCAGGATTAATGGAATCTGCACATATAAAGATTACTGCAGGAGTAAATACACCTAAAAACGGATATGGTGCAGAGCCGGTGCCGGTGGATAGTCCAAAAGCGCAGTGGCTTAAAATTTGGGCAGAGTTTTATGGTATTGATCACTTTCCTACGCATACAGAAAGAGCTATGCAATCAGGGGAATTAGCAAGAGGCGATTTTTTTGATAAAGAGATTTACAAAAAACGCCTGGAGATGAGTATTTTACCTTATCTTATGGATGCAAATGCGCGTGCTGCAGCTGCAGAAAAACAAGCTTATTGTCATGTAGTAGGACTTGGTACCGGCGTATGGGCAGTGCCTGGAGTGCCACAAGAAGAATATATGTTAGAAGTATATGCTGATATATTAGCAAACAACGATTTGCCAAACATTGCCGATGTTGATTTTAGCTATTTTAGACCGCAATCAATTGCTGGCATAGCAGATGGCGAAAAACTGAATGGCAAAACAATACACTTTTCGAGACGTGATCCCGCAGATAAATTGGACGACGCCAACAAACTTCTTGTTGCCATGTACGCATGGGACGGCGGCTCATATGCAGGCAATGAGTATTGGTTGGGATCATTGACTGCGTCAGGAGACCCAGCGGCAGCCTGCTGCTCAACAATAGCTGAGTTGCAAAATCCAGAGATTAATCCAGCAGTATCGGGAGATAGATTGGTGACATATCCGAGATAAAAAATAAAGGAGTAAGCGATGAAGTCAGAAAAAATAATCAAATTGTTGTTGATTGGCATGTTGTGCAGTGCTATGCCAATGACGGCGGCGATGGAATATCTCAAGGGGCGGTGGCACCATAATGATCCAATTTTTCAGGCAATTAAAACAAATGACATAGGAGCGGTGAAGTCGTTGTTGGCTGAGAAAGTTGATATTGAGGTCAGAAATAAATTTGGTCGTACACCATTGCTGGCTGCAGTTAATGAAAGAAACTTGGGGACAGCCAGAGAATTGATAACTGCACGGGCTAATATGGAAGCGATTGATGCAACTGGTTATACTCCATTAATCTTGGCAACATTTACCCAGGATGTAAATATAGTAAGAGAATTACTTTCTAGTAAGGCAAATGTTAACGCGTGCAATCAATTTGGAAACAGTTCATTGATGGTAGCAGCGGCCAAGGGATATGCAGATATTGCTCAAGAATTGCTGAATGCAGGGGCTGATGTTGATATGAGTGCGGGACTAAGTGAAGACCGGTGCAATGCTTTGTTGATTGCGGCTTCTCGTGGGCATACTGTAGAAGTGAGAAAGTTGCTTGATGCAAAAGCATCTATTGAGAAGCGTGATAAGGATGGTAGTACTGCATTGCATTATGCAGCTAGTCGTGGCTATGAAGATACTGTTCAAGTATTACTTGCTGCAAAAGCTGATACGTACTCTCGAAATAAAGATGGCTATACGCCACGGAGCATTGCAGAGCAACAAAAAAATAAAGAGATAACGAGTATGATCTTAGACGCTCGAAAAGCTAAGGTTGCTGCTGTTGCTGATGTTCTTGAGCCTGGCGCTGTTGTTCTGCCGAGTGCTCCTGAAGCAAGTTCTGGCGGAACGCAATAATTGATTCTTGTTTTATCGAATGATTTTACTGTTATATTCTGGAACATTGTTCTTGATGGTACATCTGCAAACGGCTAGATTAGCAGCGTATTCGCAAGCTGATCTGGCAAAAAAACTTAAATTACAACAACCCGCAATCGCTCGATTGGAAAGAGGCGGTTATATGTCAACGTCAGTTGGGAAGCTATCAAGAATAGCCGATGCTCTGGGCTATACTATAAAAATCTCTTTATCTCCCAAAAAACGAAAATAAAAATTATTTTTTTAGAAAAGTTGTTCTTGAGAGTGCGGCTAGAAATGGCTAGATTATACGCCATGGATAGTTGTAGTTGGTAGTGTGTCAAAAATAAGGGAACAGATAATGACGTCAGAAAAAATGATCAAATTGTTGTTGGTTGGTGTATTGTGCAATGCTATGCCGATGATGGCGGCGATGGAGAAGTGCAAGAGATTGGTTTGGGGAGATGATCGACTTTTGAAAGCAGTTGAGGCAAATAATCTGGGCAGGGTGCAGGAGTTATTGCAGGCAAAAGTTGATGTTGAGGCACGGGGCCAGCTTGAACATCCACTGTTTGTTGCAGCGAGGCTAGGAAATTTGGAGATAGTGAAAGCACTGGTTGCGGCGCGAGCTAATATCGAGAACAGAAGTGACGACTGGGAAACCCCATTAATAGCTGCAACGCGTAATGGACATTTGGAGATAGTGAAAGCATTGGTTGCTGCGCGGGCTAATATAGAGGACGGCAATGGTGGAGATGCTCCATTAATGGTTGCAACGCGCAGGGGGCATCTAAATGTAGTGAAAGAATTGCTTGCTAGTAAGGCGAATGTTGATGATAGTTTGTTGTTAATTGCAGCGCGCGCAGGCCGCGCAGAAATTATGTTATCATTATTGGAAGCAAATTCTGATATTGCGGCGAGGACGGGAGTATGGAGGAGGGGAGGCTGTGATTATTTTGCTGGCGGAGGTCGCACTGCTTTGCTACTAGCAGCCGAGGGTGGGTATACTGACATAGTGAGAGGGTTATTACGTGCAAAAGCAGACATTGAAGACAGCGATCTGACTAAAAATACTGCATTGCATATTGCAGCTGAGCATGGTCATGTAAATACTGTTGAACTATTACTTAAAGAAAAAGCTAATGTTGATGCTTGCAGTCGGTTTCGCATGAGTATCGGCGAAGAGGCCTATAATTCTGGGCAGACACCATTGCAGCTTGCACGTAAACAGGGACATAGAGAAGTGGTAAGAGTGTTAAAGCATTGGAAAGCTAAAGGTACTGCAGAAGCTTTTCGACTTGGTCTTTTTGAATCTAATGCTCCCGCTGCACCAAGTGCTCTTGTTGAAGAGAAGTCTGACGAAGTAGATGCTGCTGGTGCATCGAGTGTTGCGCATCGAGCTTCTGGCAATCAAAGTGAACTTGCAGTGCCATTGCTTTCCTAGGTTGCTGATCGGTAATCACGCAAAAAGTTGTTGTTGAGAGTGCGGCTGGAAATGGCTAGATTATACGCCATGGATAGTTGTAGTTGGTGTCGTATCAAAATAAAGGGCTTGGTGATGATGTCAGAAAAAATGATCAAATTGTTGTTGGTTTGTGTGTTGTGCAACGTGATGCCAATTATGTCGATGGAATATGTTAGAGGATTTCTTCAGGATAACGATTTAATTTTCAAAGCAATTAAAGCAAATAATTCAAAAGCGGTGAAGCAGGTATTAAGTGGGCAGAATGACGCTGAGAAATTTGATATTGAGGGTCAAGATGAGCATGGTCAAACACCGTTGTTTGCTGCGAGTATGGAAGGTAATTTAGAGATAGTTAAATTGTTGATTGCTGCGAACGCTAATCTTGAAGCGAGCAATAAGAAAGATAACACCCCCGTGATAGCTGCAGTTTGGGCAAGACATGAACATATAGTGAGAGAATTACTTGTCAATAAAGCTAATGTTGAAGTGACGAATCAGCATGGAGAAAATTCGTTGTTGATCGCAGCTTGCCGGGGAGATGTAGGGATTGTTCGGGTATTGCTTGATGCAAATGCTAACCCTGAGGCGAGAGCGAGAGAAGGTGGTTGTCGAACTGCATTGTCGTATGCAGCTATAAAAGGGCATACTGCAGTTGTGAGGGAGTTGCTGGAAAGAAAAGCATATATTGAAGCACGTGATGTGGATGGCGCTACGCCATTGTACGTTGCCGCGGACAGAGGATATGTGGATGTTGTGCAAGCGTTACTGGTTGGCAAAGCTGATATTTATTCTCGAGATAAGAATGGTGACATGCCATTGGCAGTTGCATATAAACAGAAACGTGAGGAGGTGGCGAAGGTGTTATGTGTGCGAAAGTCTATTCTTGATGGTGAGGCTGCGAGTGCTATCGGATTTGGTGTTGCTGGCGCTTATGAGCCTGGTGCGCCTGTTAAAGCGAGTGCTCCTGAGGGTTCTGGCGAGACTGGTGAAGGTGAGAGTCGATAAGTTGTGCGCTGGTGCTGATAAAAAGAGCGCTTATTCTTTACAAATGGTGACACTTTCAATAGCCTAATAGAAAAACAACGTCAGGCTAATATTTAGCGGGGCATATTGTGAGTGAAATTGCAAAAAAAGAACAAAGTAAAAAAGAACAAAACAAAGGGCATGTGCTGCGGGTGAGCGGTACTATTATAGATGTCCAATTTGATCGTGAGCAGGCACCAGATATTTTAAATGAGTTGCATGTTCATATTCCAAAGGCGAATGGCAATCCCGACATGAATGTGGTTGTCGAAGTAGCGCAGCAGTTGGGTGATGGATTAGTTCGCTGTATTGCTATCGAAAATATTTTTAATATTAGACGCGGGTTAGAAGTTTTTGACACGGGCGCACCGATTAAAGTGCCGGTGGGTAATGCGGTGCTTGGTCGTATTTTTAATGTGTTGGGCGCGCCAATTGACAATAAGGGACCGGTGGACGCTGCTGATCATTGGTCGATTTATCGTGATACGCCACCATTTGTTGAACAAAAAATTGCGAACGAAGTTCAAGAAACAGGGATAAAAGTTATTGATATCATGTGCCCTTATATTAAGGGGTCGAAAATAGGTCTTTTTGGTGGTGCTGGTGTTGGTAAAACGGTGTTGGTGCAAGAGTTGATTCGTAACATTGCAACTGAGCATGGTGGCGTTTCGGTATTTACTGGCATTGGCGAGCGTACCCGTGAGGGTAATGAATTATGGCTTGAGATGAAACGTTCGGGCGTGCTCGACAAAACATCGCTTGTCTTTGGTCAGATGGGAGAGATGCCTGGTGCTCGTTTGCGTGTGGGCATGACAGGATTAACTATGGCAGAATATTTTCGAGATAAAGAAAAAAAAGATGTTCTGTTGTTTATCGATAATATTTTTAGATTTGTTCAAGCAGGGTCAGAAGTTTCGACATTGCTTGGTAGATTGCCATCAGCAGTTGGGTATCAGCCAACGCTTGCAACGGAAATGGGAGCGTTTCAGGAGCGCATTACCAATACAATAAATGGTTCTATTACATCGGTGCAGGCAGTTTATGTTCCTGCAGATGATATTACCGATCCAGCGCCGGCAACAACGTTTATGCATTTGGATGCAAGCACAGTGCTTTCACGAAAATTAGTTGAATTGGGCCTGTTTCCTGCAGTTGATCCATTGCAATCAAGTTCCAAGGGATTAAGTGAGGCGGTGGTTGGCAAAAAGCATTATTTTGTGGCACAAAGCATACGTAATATTTTGCAGCGTTATAAAGAGTTGCAAGATATTATTGCTATTTTGGGTATCGAAGAGCTTGCGCAAGAGGATAAGTTGGTGGTGAATCGTGCAAAGCGCATTCAAAAGTTTTTAACGCAACCATTATTTACCGCTGAATTTGCGAGCGGCATTCCTGGTCAATATGTTTCACGTGAGCAGGCAGTATCTGACTTTGAACAGATTATCAATGGTGATTGTGATGAGTGGCCAGAGCAAGCGTTTTATATGGTTGGTACACTGGCACAAGCGAAAGAAAAAGCTCATAAGTTTGGATTAAGCATATAAATTGAGTATCTAAAAGATGAAGTTTACGATTGTTTCTCCCTATGATAAAAAAATATATGCGATTTCCTGGATAGAATTAAATACGCCGGTTGGCAATTTTGTGATTCAGCCAGGTCATGCGCCGACTATTCTGACTTTATCTGCAGGAGAAAAAATCACGTTTGGCCTTGCTAATGGTAAGCGAGAATCGTTGGCGATAAAACAGGGCATTGCACATATCACTCGTGATTCTGCGACGGTGATACTCAGTGAGTAATCGTGAGAGAGTATGAAAACAGTTTTGGGTACCATTATTTCTGGCTCCTTGACCGATGGCTTTTTAATGCGCATTACCCCTCATACGCCCTTGGAGCAGATCAAAACAGGAAAATTTGTATCAATTGTTGGCAATCAATATCGCTTTTTTTCATTAATTACTGATTTAAGTTTAGAAGTTAGCAATCCTGATATTTTATTGTTTCCCCCAACGCCGCAAGAAAAATTGTTGTGTGCGACATTAAAAGAAAAAGATATCTATGCAACAGCACAGTTAAAGCCAATGCTTATGCTTGATCATAATCAAGAGCGCCTGCCGGTCAAAACAGTGCCGCCTCATTTTGCCTCTGTGTATGAAGCAACAAAAGAGGATGTCGCTCATATTTTTGGTGATGAGACTGATGCGAGCAAAAAATATTTTAATATCGGTTCGCCATTGGATATGCAGACGCCGGTGTGTCTGGATCTTGAGCGACTGACTGAGCGGAGCAATGGCATTTTTGGCAAAACGGGTACGGGTAAAACATTTTTGACCCGTCTTGTGCTTGCCGGTTTAATTAAAAACGAGAAAGCAGTTAATTTAATTTTTGATATGCACAGTGAATATGGGCTGCAAGCGCGCAAAGAGGGTTCTGGCAAATCCTTTGTAAAGGGGCTCAAAACACTCTTTCCCGACAAAGTCGTTATTTTTTCTCTTGATCCCGCGTCGACCAGACGCAGAGGCGGATCGCCCGATGTGGAAATGACTCTTTCGTATCAATCGGTTCATGTAGAAGATATAATCTCGTTGCAATCAGAGCTGAATTTAAATCCAACGGCGCTTGAAGCATCTTATTTAATTGCAGCGCAGCATAAACAGGATTGGCTGCAGGTGCTGCTAAGCCAGGGAGATAATTTAAAAGAATTTGCTCAATCATTGGGGGCACATCCAGAATCTATTGCTGCTTTATATCGCAAGTTAAAGCGCATTGAACAGTTGCCATTTTTTAAAGTTACGACACGTGGCGGTGCTTATAAAGATAGTTCAGTAATCGATCAAATGATGGAATATATTAGTCGGGGGATCAGTATCATAATAGAATTTGGCAATTTTACCTCGACGTTTGTTTATTTATTGATCGCCAATATTATTACCCGTCGCATTCATGCTGAATATATTGCTAAAACAGAACATTTTTTAGGTTCGCATCAATCAGACGATGAACCAAAAAAATTGATGATTACTATCGAAGAAGCACATAAATTTTTAAATCCAAACGCAGCAAAACAGACAATTTTTGGTACTATTGCACGTGAAATGAGAAAATATTATGTCTCTTTACTGGTTGTCGACCAACGCCCGTCAGGAATTGATCCAGAGATTATCTCTCAAATTGGTACTAAAATTATCGCGCAATTAAATGACGAAAAAGATATTAATGCAGTGCTGACTGGCACTAATAATGCAACGAGTTTGCGCACTATTTTAGCATCGTTAGATAGTAAAAAACAGGCGTTGCTGTTGGGCCATGCGTTGGCGATGCCCGTCGTTATTCAGACCCGTGAGTATAATGAAGATTTTTATCGCGCCATGGGGGATCAGGTGACGGCGGTAAATATCAATCAGCTCATTGACGAGCTATTTTAGATCGCTATGCTATAACCTATGATGAAAAAAATTTTTCCTATTATTATCGTTTTAATTCTTTTGCTGATCAGCTCTTTGCTTATCTGGCGCTCTGTGGGCAAACACAACGTAGTTAAAGATGAAAATCTGCTCATTGTGGGCACCAATGCTGAATATGCGCCGTTTAGTTTTATTGAAAATAATAAGATCGTTGGATTTGATATCGATATTATTACAGAGGTGGCCCATCGGCTTGGCAAAAAAATTGAGATTAAAGATATGCCGTTTGATGCACTGCTGCCAAAACTCCAGTTTGGCGATATACAAATTATTGCAGCAGGTATTACCGCAACGCCTGAAAAAGCTAAAAAAGTGTTATTCACGAAGCCCCATTTATCAGGAGATCAGCTTATTGCAATTACCTTGGCGACTAATCCTCCAATTCAAAATCTGAAAGATCTCGATGGTAAAGAGGTTGTCGTAAACGAGGGGTATACTGCAGATCTTTATATGTCGACCGTATCGGGACCAATTATTAAGCGCTTGGCATCGCCTGCCGAAGGGTTTTTAGCATTAAATCATGGTAATGCGTATGCATTTGTTGCGGCAAAAAGTTCCGTGCAGCCCTATTTTGAAAAATATGGAACAAAATCGTTTAATATATTTTTGATCGATGGCGTTCACGATAATTACTCGTTTGCCATTTCTAAGCAATATCCTGAACTGTTACCTGCTGTGCAACAAGCAGTTGATGCTATGGAACAGGACGGTACCATTGCTGCCTTCAAACAAAAATGGAACTTGTCATGATAGATTTTAATCTTATATTGTTATATCTTCCTAATCTGTTAAGTGGTGCTTGGATCACGCTACAAATAGCAGCAATTGGCTGCACAATCGGCATATTTTTTGGCACCATTTTGGGGGTGATCCATGCAGGTAAAAATAAATTATTGCGCTGGTGCGTAACGGTCTATGTAACTGCTTTTCGGGGCACACCAATGCTTATTCAGATAGCAGCTGCAGTATTATTGTTGCCACAGCTGGGTATATATATTTCCGATTTTTGGGCGGCGACATTGGCAATTGGTTTTAATAGCAGCGCTTATATAAGTCAGATAATTCGTTCGGGTATCGATTTTGTCGGCACCGGGCAAATTGAGGCGGCAAAAGTGCTCGGCATGAGTTCTATACAAGTTACTCGTTATATTGTGTTGCCACAAGCTATTCGTGTCGTGCTGCCAGCAATCGGTAATGAACTAATCACGTTAATCAAAGAATCAAGTTTAGCATCAACGGTCGGTGTAATGGAACTCTCAAAACAAGCAAATTATATTAAAAATCGGACGTTTGATGCGCTGACTATCTATTTTGCCGTTGCTGTTTTTTATCTTATTCTAACGACATTGCTTTCTTTTGGTGTACATTTGTTAGAGAAAAAAATGAGATATCATGCTGAAAATTAAATCGATCACGAAAATTTTTCATGGCAAAACAATTTTGAATAATGTTTCTCTCAATGTCGAACGAGGAGAGATAGCAGTCTTGTTGGGAGAGTCTGGCGTTGGTAAATCAACGTTACTTCGTATTCTTAACAATCTTGAAACAATCGACAGTGGCACCGTATCACTCGACGATAAGCAGCTTGATCTTGCGCAAATCAATCAAAAACATACCATTGGCATGGTTTTTCAGAACTTTAATGTTTTTGAGCATTTGACCGTTAAAGAAAATATTACCATCGCGTTAGAAAAAGTGCTTAAGAAATCAAAACAAACGGCAGATGAAATAGCACAACGCTTGCTTGCTCATTATGGCCTTGCAGACAAACAAGATAAATATGTTTCTCAATTGTCTGGCGGCCAAAAACAGCGACTTGCCATTGCTCGTACGCTTGCATTTAAGCCAAAAATTCTCTGTTTAGATGAGCCTACTTCTGCACTTGATCCGTTATTAACAACGCATGTAGCAAACGGTATTCAGGAACTTGCAGATGAAGGATATATTATTTTAATTGCGACTCACGACACAGCACTTATTGAAAAACTTAACTGTATTATTTACTTGATGAAAGCAGGGTCAATAGTAGAATCGGCGACATCGATAGATTACCTGCAGCATAAAAATGCTTACCCGCAAATTAAGGCGTTTGTTGAAGGGGTTATTGTATAGATTTTAAAATAAAGAGAGTAGTGAATAGTAAAGAGAGTAGTGAAAAATGAGATTTTTAAATAAATTAAGATATGTAATGTATGTTTTTGTATCTTTGCTGTCTATTTCTGGATGCTCATACAAAAAAGTTAAACCGGATAAAGAGATTCTCTCCATTCAAAACAGTACGCAAGATAGTATAGATCAAAATCTGAGCATGCCTGTTTCTGAACAATGTCTCAAAACCGGTCTTTCCTGCGAGCAAGCCATTGGGATTGCATTGCAAAACTCAGATAGTTTACAGGCAAAATTTAAAGAGCTTGGCGTTGCAAAAGCAGACCTGGTGCAAGCTGGTTTATATAGCAATCCACATCTACTCGCTATTTTTCAATTTGCTACACCAAACAGGCTCCATTTCGATACGTATATTCAAATTATTGGTTCTTGGAATGTTTCTGATTTGTGGGTGGTGCCGCGTCGCAAAAAAGTATCGCAGGATCAATTAGAAATAGTAACATTCGATATTATGGAGACGATTTTAGATATTCGTCTGGGTATTCAAAAAGCATACACCAATTGTTTGTGTGCTAATGCACAGGTGTACCATGCGCAAGAATTGTTGCGTCTAGCGCAAAAATTATATAATTGTGCACAGCAACAACCAAAAGATAAAGTGGGCTTTATGTTGGATATGCACCGAGCACAGGTATTTGTTGAACAGATACGTATTGCTGTTGCGCAAGCTTTATTTGAGCAAAGAAACGCTTTTATAAATCTGGCGAGTGCTCTTGGTGTTAGCATATCGGGAGACCCGATATTATTAACAGATCAGTTAACAAGCATCGCCGGTGTCGAAGGGTATATTCTTCCTGAGAGTATCGAACATCACCCAAAAATCCTGAAAGCGCAGCTAAAAATACGCCGGGAAAAGAACAGAAAATCATTTGAAAAATCTCGCTTTTTAAACGATTTTAGTCTTGGTTTTTATTGGAATAATACACCCTCGAACGATATGACTGCAGCGGGTGCGGCTCCGGCGTTTGTTGGGCCAACCATAGGATTATCTGTCCCTTGCTTTGATACGAATTATGCACAAGTAGCACGTGCAGAATTTTTAATTCACAAAGCAGAGCATGATTATGCAAATGTAAAAGATAGCCTGCTTGCATATATTGCATCGTGTCGTGCAGAAATGAGCACCGCGCAAATGATTATAGATTATTATGCGCAGATAGTTGATGCGTACGAAAATTTTATAGAATATGAAAATGATAACTTTAAGTTAGCAAAATTTGGCAGTGTTTCTGAGCTCAATATTCATTTGTCTGACCTGTTTGACAGGAAAAAAGATATGCTCAAGGCATATACTCAACTTCGCCATGCTATTGCTTCTTTCGAGCATGCAACCGGCGGTAAGCTATGCGCTTGAGCATAGGGGATTGGGCAAATTAAGATCAAATACTTATTTTCTATTTTTAATCATAATTGTTTTCACGTTTGATTTTTTCTCTTCTTTAATCGGCAATCGTACAAATAACACGCCATCTTGTACTTCAGCGGTCGCTTGCTCAGCGATAACATCTGCTGGAAGTTCTAGAATTTCTTCAAAATTGCCACATTTAATCTCTTTTCTATGGAAATCAGCGTTCTCTTTTGTAGTACAACTCTCTTTTTCTCCCGTTATCTTCAGTTTATCCTCATCGATAACTTCGATACTGATATGCTCATTGTTCATGCCCGGCACATGCATTTCTACAATCAGATCGCCATTATCTTCATAGATATCTGTTGCGCAATCACATGCATTGAGTTCTTCCGGATGATTTGCATACCAGCGTTTAAAAAAATCT
>Ga0207118_1009_pt1 | contig 59043 bp, 58 predicted proteins | sample Alteio_BWMinHeat_42_FD_153507 | JGI IMG/M metagenome (GOLD analysis project Ga0207118, IMG submission 153507) | Enriched cells from forest soil in Barre Woods Harvard Forest LTER site, Petersham, Massachusetts, United States -... | ecosystem: Environmental > Terrestrial > Soil > Temperate forest >...
GAAAAGTTTTGATGTTGTAGTAATCGGTGGCGGTCCCGGCGGATATATTGCCGCAATTCGTGCAGCGCAATTGGGCTTCAGTACGGCATGTGTCGACGAGTGGAAGAACGACAAAGGTGGACCTGCTCCCGGCGGCACTTGTACCAACGTCGGTTGCATTCCGTCAAAAGCGTTGCTGCAATCGTCGGAACACTATGAACATGCCGGACATGCATTCGCTGATCACGGTATCGAAATCAAGGGTCTGGGTTTGAATCTCGGCCAGATGCTGGCGCGCAAGGATACCGTCGTCAAGCAAAACAACGAAGGCATCCTTTTTCTGTTCAAGAAAAACAAGGTCACGTTTTTTCACGGACGTGGATCGTTCGCCAAAGCGGATACTGATGGGTATCAAATCAATGTTGCCGGTGCAACGGAAGAAGTAATAACCGGCAAGCACGTCATCGTTGCTACCGGTTCCAATGCACGTGAATTGCCGGGTGCTGCATTCGACGAAAAGCTGATTTTATCCAACACAGGTGCGCTGGCGATAGACGCAGTACCCAAACGCCTGGGTGTGATTGGGGCGGGTGTCATCGGACTGGAAATGGGTAGCGTATGGCGCCGTTTGGGTGCGCAGGTAACTGTGCTTGAAGCATTGCCGACTTTCCTTGGTGCCGTCGACGAGCAGATTGCAAAAGAGGCGCACAAGCTGTTTGTCAAACAGGGTTTGGCGATCAACCTGGGTGTAAAAATTGGCGCAATTACTGCGAGCAAAAAGGACGTCACTGTTGAGTATGTTGACGATAAGGGCGCAGCGCAAAAGACGGTATTCGACAAGCTGATCGTCTCGATCGGCCGCATACCGAATACGATAGGCTTGAATGCGGATGGTGTCGGTCTCAAGTTGGATGAACGGGGCTTTATCGCAGTCGATGGCGATTGCAAAACCAGTTTGCCAAATGTGTGGGCGGTGGGTGATGTGGTGCGTGGCCCGATGCTCGCGCATAAGGCAGAAGAAGAAGGCGTTGCGGTTGCTGAGCGGATTGCCGGGCAGCATGGGCATGTGAACTTCAATACCGTGCCATGGGTTATCTATACATCGCCGGAAATTGCGTGGGTTGGGAAGACAGAACAGCAATTGAAAGCGGAAGGCGTGGCATACAAGGCGGGTACATTCCCGTTCCTGGCAAACGGCCGTGCACGCGCGTTGGGAGACACCGCCGGTATGGTGAAGTTTCTGGCCGATGCGAAAAGCGATGAAATTCTCGGTGTGCATATCGTGGGTCCGATGGCCTCCGAGCTCATTTCCGAGGCTGTCGTTGCTATGGAATTTCGCGCGTCGTCGGAAGATATTGCGCGCATTTGCCATGCGCATCCATCGCTGTCCGAAGCGACCAAGGAAGCTGCGCTTGCGGTTGACAAGCGTTCATTGAATTTTTAGAGAGATTCGCGGCGGCCATTCAATCCTGATGTCATCACTCGCGTTCGTAGCTTGTGCCGCTAGCGCATCGGACGATAGCAGGTTTTGCGTTGGTAGCGGTGGCCGACAACCAGTATCGGTTTTGGTTTCAATATGCCTATAGCCACAGGCAACGGTCGCTATCCCGCACTGTCAAGGTTGATTTGAACATGGATGTCCGTGAGTACTACGAACATACGCTATCAGTGCGCGGCTTTGTGGCTGATGACGCGCAACGCGTTGCCGTGGAACGATTGCAACTGGCATATGACGAATGGGTCGCCTACAAGGCCAAGCGTTCGAGCACGATACGCAGGCTTGTTTCGCATCCGGATATTCCGCGTGGAATATATATGTGGGGCGGGGTAGGCCGGGGTAAATCTTTTTTGATGGACAGTTTTTACTCGGTGGTTCCGCTCTCGCGTAAGACGCGCGTGCATTTTCATGAATTCATGCGAGATGTTCACCGTCAGCTTGACGGACTCACCGGTATTGCTGATCCTCTGGATGAAGTTGCGCGCCGAATCGCAAAAAAATATCGCCTTATTTGCTTCGATGAGTTTCATGTGTCGGATATTGCCGATGCGATGATTCTCTATAACCTTTTGAGCGCACTCTTCAATAACGGTGTTTCATTCGTAATGACATCGAATTATGCGCCGGACAAACTTTATCCCGATGGCCTGCACCGCGACCGGATGTTGCAGACGATCGCTCTCCTGAATGAAAAACTCGATGTGTTGAATGTCGATGCCGGTGTCGATTATCGCCGGCGTGCGCTGGAACAGGTGGATGCCTATCATGTACCCTTGGGCGCAGCATCGGATCGCGCATTGCGGGATGCATTTGTCCGCATCGCAGAAACAGCGGACCAGGAGACGCGGATACATATTGAGTCGCGCGAGATCCGCGCGTTGCGTCGCGCCGGTGGAATCATTTGGTTTGATTTCGCAACACTGTGCGGCGGCCCGCGCTCCCAAAACGACTATCTTGAAATTGCCAGCCGTTTTCATACCGTCATCCTGTCGGGCATACCGCAGATGTCAGCGTCCATGTCATCGGAAGCGCGTCGATTTACTTGGCTGATTGATGTATTTTACGACCACAAGATAAAGCTGCTGATGGCGGCCGAAGTTGAGCCGGCACAGCTATATACCGAGGGCATGCTTTCCCATGAATTTCAACGTACGGTCTCACGCATCATTGAGATGCAATCGACGGAGTATATGCAAGCGGAGCGACGTGAGGCAGCACATGCCCTTGCATAAAGCGTCTAACAAAATGCCGCTCGCGGAGTTGCCCTTGCAGGGCGCGCCTTCGCATATAACGCAGACCGTTCCGCAGGCGCGCCTTGCCAGCGGAATTTTGTTAGACGTTCTTAAGTATGCAGGTCGATATGTCTTGGCTGCTGCCGTACTGATAGGCTTCATGATGCCGCCGCTTGCGCAGGCGGAAGCGACCTTGGCGAATACCGCCAAAGGGCCGCAGGTGTTGGATACCTTGGCCTTGAAAGAGAGTTATCCATCTGGTTCAATTCAGTCAGACAAACAAGCGGACGAAGCGTTGAAGCAGGTACAGGTCGCTCGCGCCAAGGTTGCAGTTGAGTTTGCCAAGGATGAGCGACTATGCCGGGTAAAATTTTTTGCTACTGCCTGTATTTCCGAGGCGAAAGATCAGCGGCGCCGTGCCTTGGCGAGCGTGAAGAACATTGAGTTGGAAGCGAATCAGTACAAACGTCGTTCGAGAGTCACGGAGCGTGACAAGGCGTTGGCCGAAAAACGCGCAACTGATGACGCTGCGGCACCCGGATTGGAACATCATGAAGATGAAGCCAAAACGCCTGCGGATTCCTCTTCCAATCCATCCGTAGCGACCGGTGCCGACGATAAAAAAAATAGTCGGGTAGCCGCATCAGGAAATCGCATCGCACAACATCAGGCAAAATTAAAAAATCTGCAAGCGAAAGAGTTGGCCGATTCAGCGAAAAGAGCGAAGAACATTGCGGCATACCAGAAAAAAATTCAGGACGCGGAGGAGCGGCAAAAGTATATTGCGGAAAAAAAGCTGAAACAATAAAGCTGTTTGGCTGAATCGGAATTGGTGCTGTTGTACGTTATTGATTCGATATGATGAAGTTCTGAATTCATCGCGCTCATTTTTCCCTCTCCCACTTGAGGGAAAGGGGCGGAGAGTGGGAGCGGCACTATACATCATCTTGCTGGATCAATAGGTTCCGATTCAGCTGGCAAGACTGGAATTAGACAGCCCGACGCATTTTCTGAGCTGTGTAATCTTTGACCTCTTCGGGCTGGGTGACGAGTTTAATGATCGCCATCGAGCAATTGTCCGCAGCGGTTCCAACTGCACGCTCGCGCGCTTTTTTAATCAAGAGTTCTGACGCTTGACGCGGTGCGTTCATGGCAATGGCGGCCCCCAGCTCCTGATCTTCAAAATAGTTCCAGAGTCCATCAGAGCACAGTAGAAATGAATCGCCCACGCGCAAATTATCGTAGCGGCCGATCGTTACGAATAATTCGCTTCCATCGATGCCAAGCACGTTTACAAGGATATTGGAAAGACGGTGATTTTTCGATTCTTCCCTCGCCAGTTTACCTTCATTGATCAACTGCTCAACATAAGAATGGTCAGTCGTCCTTTCGGCGCAATTCGGCCCTGCGAAACGGTACATGCGGGAATCGCCAACGTGCGCCCAAACAGCGGACCCTTCCGGCGTCAATACCAGTGCAACGTAAGTACTATGAGGTTCTTTTTTGGACGCAATTTGGCTTAGTTTGATCAATGTGTGCGATTCGCGCGCGATCATTTCCAAGATGGCTTCGACCGTGTCGGTGAGCGGCGAGAAGGTTTCAAAATTTTGTTTGGCGGTGCGAATGACCTGTTCTGCAGCGATCGAGCCGCCGGACCGGCCGCCCATGCCGTCGGCTAATACAGCCATTACATAACCTGGTGATTTTGGCGCGACTATGAGCGCAACGCGATCTTGTTGTTCTTCGCGGTCACCAATATGCTGGGCGGTTCCTGCTTCAATCTTATATAGGCTCATATACTCAAATTACACTGTGGGGCAGGAAAATATTATTAGACGTAAATTATTGCATGTAAGACTATCATTCACATGGCTTCTGCAGCTTTTATTGTAAGTAATTTTTTCGTGTGGCGCATTTTGTCAGATTTCACATAAGGAGCGGTTCAAAACGGGAATGTTGTTCAAGGCTAATTTTGATTTCCTGACAGCGACACAGATCGTTTCATGAACGATTTTGCAACGATGCCAATGAATCCACACATTCCCGCTTACAATATAGGCGCTAACTTGGCATAGTGCGACAATATTCCCCTATGAGCTCCACAGAAGACATACAGTGCCGTATCATTGAATTGGAAGTCGAACACCGCGATCTGGATGCGGTAATTGAAGCATGCATGAACGATTTGCGTCATGATGAATTGCAACTGAGGCGTTTGAAAAAACGCAAACTACAGTTGAAAGATCATATTACTCTTCTGAAAATGCAGCTCGTGCCCGACGTTCCGGCCTAGTTTTGATCACAAACTGCGCAGGGCGCTCCCGAAAGAGTTCGACCTTTCTTTTCCCGGCTTACCCTACCGCATTCCCTCTCTGACGTGACTGAACCTACCCTCGTATTGCCCGAACCGGGCGCCCATGACGCCGAAATTGAACAGTTGTTTGGCGCGAGCGGCACATTGGGCCAGGCAGTTGGCGGTTATCGTCCGAGGAAGGCTCAGACCGAAATGGCCAAGGCAATTGCGTTGGCTATTTCAGAACAGAAAACCCTGATTGCGGAAGCTGGAACCGGTACTGGAAAGACCTTCGCCTATCTCGTGCCTGCCTTGCTTTGGGGCGGCAAGGTGATCGTATCGACCGGCACGAAAAATCTGCAGGACCAACTTTTTCTACGCGACATCCCCACGGTGCGCAAAGCACTCAATGCGCCGGTTTCCGTGGCACTTCTAAAGGGGCGCGCTAACTATGTCTGCCATTTTCACCTCGAACGTACGCTGCAGAATGGTCGCTTGACCTCACGCGATGACGTCGGCCATTTACGGGAAATTTCCCGCTTCATGAAAACGACTGCGTCCGGCGACAAGGCCGAGTTGTCCAAGGTGCCGGAAACTGCCCTGATATGGAACCTGGTGACCTCCACGCGTGATACATGCCTGGGTTCGGAATGCCAGTATTATCAGGATTGCTTCGTCATGAAGGCGCGGAAGGAGGCGCAACAGGCTGACGTCGTGGTAGTCAACCATCATTTGTTTTTTGCCGACGTTGCGCTGAAGGATACCGGTGTGGCAGAGTTGCTTCCGTCGGCAAATACAATTATTTTTGATGAAGCGCACCAGTTGCCGGAAACAGCAACGCTCTTTTTCGGCGACTCCGTGTCGACCTCGCAAGTATTGGAATTATGCCGTGATGTACTCGCAGAAGGCTTGTCGCATGCACGTGATGGTGCTGAGTGGGCAAACGTCGTCATTCCGGTGGAACGGGCTGCACGCGATTTGCGTCTCGCATTTCCGCAGGACGTAGTTCGTCTGTCGGTGGACCAAATTGCCTCATCGAGCCCGTTTTTTACGGGGCTGGATACCTTGAAAGACGAGTTGGAAAAAATGACCGCCGTGCTGGAGAAGCAAGCGGAACGCGCTGAGACGATTGAATTATGCCGCGTGCGTGCAGTGGAACTTGGCGCACAGCTCGCCGGGTGGAATAGTCAACGCAGCAAGGCGGGCGCGTCGTCCGATGACGGTCAGGAGCGTGTGCAATGGGTGGAAGCATTTTCCTCGTCGCTGCAGTTGCATCAAACGCCTTTGTCCATCGCGCCCATCTTCAGCAAGCAACGCGAAGGCGTGCCACGTGCATGGATATTCACATCGGCGACGCTTGCCGTAAAAAACAACTTTGATCATTACGCTTCACAAATGGGGTTGTCGGAAGAGCCTGCGCAAACCTGGCCGAGTCCGTTTGACTACGATCAGCAAGGACTGCTGTACGTTCCGGAGAATATGCCGCAACCGAATTCGCTGGGTTACACAGACGCGGTCATTGACGCGGCCCTGCCGGTGATCGAAGCTGCGGGCGGGCGGGCATTTTTGTTGTGCACCACCATACGTGCGGTCAATCGTGCGGCCGAGCGGCTGCGGGAAGAATTTTCCGCTCGCAAGTTGCCTTTTCCGTTGCTGGTTCAAGGTGAAATGGGCCGTACTGAATTGCTGGACAGGTTCCGCTCCGCGGGCAATGCAGTGCTTATCGGAAGCCAGAGCTTTTGGGAGGGCGTCGACGTTCGCGGCGAGGCGCTCTCACTCGTCATTATTGACAAATTGCCTTTCTCGCCACCTGACGATCCTGTGCTCGCAGCGCGTATCTCTGCGATGGAAAAGCGCGGATTGAATGGCTTCATGCATCATCAGTTGCCGGAAGCGATCATCAATTTGAAGCAAGGAGCGGGGCGTCTCATTCGTGATGAAACCGATCGAGGGGTATTGATGATTTGCGATCCGCGCCTGATTTCAAAGCCGTATGGAAAACGCATTTGGCAGAGCTTGCCTCCATTCAGGCGAACGCGCGAATTAGCCGTCGCGACAGCTTTTTTTGAAGACATGGCTTCGCAGCTTGTTGCTACGGCTGGCTAAGGAATTATTTTTCTGTTTCTTGCATATGCTCTCATCGATCTGGCGCAACAAAAAACCGGTTTGCCTATCAATTAATATCAATGCTTCGGTTAAAATCGAACTATGAGAATCCTTATCAGCAACGATGATGGATATCTGGCTCCAGGGATCGTCGCCCTTGCCGAAGCACTGGCGCCTATCGCCGAAATTGTCGTGGTCGCGCCCGACAGCAATCGTTCAGGATGTTCCAATTCATTAACGCTCGATAAACCACTCTCCATGTTCCGCGCCGCGAATGGTTTTTATTTCATCAACGGTACGCCTTCCGACTGCGTGCATATTGCGTTGACAGGGGGCTTGGCTTTCAAGCCAGACCTGGTCGTCTCAGGAATCAATCAAGGTCAGAATATGGGAGATGACACCCTGTATTCCGGCACCGTAGCTGCAGCGACCGAGGGCTACTTGTTCGGTATCCCGGCAATCGCATTTTCGCAGGTCCATCATGGATGGGAGCATCTTGACACCGCAGCGAGAGTCGCAAGAGAAATCGTCGAGCGCAAATTTGACGATCTTCAAAAACCGTATTTGCTGAACGTGAATATTCCGAATTTGCCTTATGCCGAATTGAAGCCGATTCTTCCCAGCCGCTTGGGCAAACGCCATGAATCGGAGGGTGTGATCAAGGCGAATGATCCTCACGGACGGGAAATTTTCTGGATCGGCCCGGCCGGTGCAGCAAAAGATGCGGGCGAGGGTACGGATTTTCATGCCGCGGCAAATGGACATATCACGATCACACCGCTGCAAATTGACTTGACCCACAACCAACAGCTTAACCTGCTGAAAAAGAGCTTTGCATGACCGGCAAGAACAAACGTTTTCCATTGACCTTGTCGTCGGTGGTAGACAAGCCGGTGTCGACGACTCAGGGAAGATCGTTCTCTGCCGCTAAAGTCGCCACGCCGCAAACTGCGACGCACAATGCTGCGAAACACGGTGCGCGTGCGCCGAATACTGAGCTTACCCAAACCAGGGTAACAGGCCAGACACCGCGTCAAATTGAATCGGAAAGAGCCTATCCGCTGGTGTCAGATGCGGTACGCAAGGCAATGGTGGATCGCGTCGAAAAACAAGGTGTCAAAGATACAAAGGTCTTGGCTGCATTGGAGGCAGTGCCTAGGCATTTATTCATGGAGCCCGCATTGGCAAGTCAGGCGTACATCGATGCCTCGTTGCCGATCGGACATCATCAAACGATTTCCCAACCGTATATTGTCGCCAGAATGATAGAGATCATGCGCGACAACGTGAAGGGTGGGGTGCTTGACCGTATACTCGAAATCGGTACTGGATGCGGCTATCAGGCCGCAGTATTGTCGCTGGTAGGAAAAGAGGTGTATTCAATCGAACGAATCAAGCCGCTGCATGAATTAGCCAAGACAAACTTGCGTCCGTTGCGAATTCCCAATATCCGTTTGCACTATGGAGATGGTATGCTTGGCTTGCCGCAAGCGGCCCCCTTCGACGGTATTATTCTGGCCGCCGCCGGTCTGGAGGTGCCTCAAGCACTGCTGCAGCAGATGGCGATTGGTGGCCGCCTGGTGGCTCCGGTTGGCGCCCGCAGCCAGGTACTGCAATTAATTGAACGTATAAGCCAATTCGAGTGGAGAAGCACCACGCTGGAAAATTGCCATTTCGTGCCGCTTCGCTCCGGCACCGTGTGACCTGCGCCCGCATCGCAAAAAAATTGAACGCAATGAGAATGAATAAAATTTCCTTAGCAGGATTACTTATGTTGGTCGGCATGTTTGCTGCCTGCAGTTCCACCCGTAACTCTGCACCGGTAGTAGAACGTACGCCGGTTCCAGTAAAACCGGTAGAGGCCGCAAAGCCAGTCGTGCCAGTGGTAAAGCCACCGCCGAAAATGGCGGATGTACATGGTTTTTATACTGTGAAAAGAGGCGATACACTGCTCCAGATTGCACTGGAATTCGGTCAGAACTATCGCGACATTATCTCTTGGAACAATCTCGCCAATCCCAATGACATTAAAGTTGACCAGGTACTACGTGTACTGCCTCCTGAAGGCGCGGCACAGGTAGCAGCAGTCGTGGCACCTGATGTAAAACCGGTAGCGCCGCAACTGCCGGCCGGCCCAAACAAGACATTGCCGCGCGGCGACAAGCGCGTTTTTTCGGATGCTGCGTTGGTTGAAATGCAAAAGCCTGACTCTGGTGCGGTGGCTGTAATAGCTACACCGGTCAAACCTGATAATGTGAAGCCGAACGATATAAAACCGTCCGATAAACCGATAGACAACGCATCGACCGAAGAAGAATCTGTGTCCTGGATGTGGCCGACGGATGGCAAGATAGTGAATACCTACGAGGATGGAAAGAAAGGCATCGATATCGCCGGCAACAGTGGCCAGGCCGTACTTGCCGCCGGCGCTGGGCGTGTGACTTACGCCGGTAGTGGAATTCGCGGCTATGGCAATCTGGTAATCGTAAAGCATACAGGCAGTCCTTTCGTGTCAGCCTATGCACACAACAAGACGATCTTGGTGAAGGAGGGGCAAACCGTTACCAAAGGTCAGAAAATCGCAGAGATGGGTAGCTCGGATTCTGATGGCGTAAAGCTCCATTTTGAAATTCGGCAGCAGGGGAAACCGGTTGATCCCGCAAAATATCTTCCGGGCCGCTAAGAAAGGTTGCGGGCTCGGGGTAGCACGGATTTTTGAGAATATTGTCATTGCGATATTGCTGAATATTAATTGAAGTTTGAGCAGTTTTACTCGCTACGACGCATTAAGTCCGATAGACTTCAAATGGCATAAATAATAATTGCAGCAAAAGCGTTATCGAAAAACGAATATCAGACCGACGCGTATCGCCAATGAGGGGAATACCCCTTGCGCTTGAGGCAATATCGTCAGCTTGTTTTGAAGATACACGCTTGACGGTAACTTCTTCCGATAGGTCGGGTGAAGCGCAAAAAAACGATTGCTAACAGGTTCTAAATGTCACGAAACCCCCCACCTCGTTCAGATGACGATGCAGGATCGGATGAAATGTCCGATGACGGATCACGAGACCAGCTTGAGGAGGACGTTGACGGCGTCATTGATGATGTAGAGAAGGAAGAGGCGGGTGCGGTCGTCGCTGTCGATAGCGTCGACGAGCTGAAAAAGGTACTCGCAGCAGAACTCTCGACCGATACTACTCAGCACTACCTGAATCAGATCGGAATGCGTCCGCTATTGACCGTTCCTGAAGAAGTACATTTTGCGACCTTGGCGAAGGCTGGTAATTTTGAAGCCCGCCAAAAAATGATCGAACACAATCTGCGCCTGGTGGTATCGATCGCCAAGCACTACATTAATCGCGGCGTCGTGTTGCTTGATTTGATCGAGGAGGGCAACCTCGGCCTGATGCGCGCCATCGACAAGTTCGAGCCGGAACGCGGCTTTCGATTTTCTACCTACGCGACTTGGTGGATTCGTCAGAGCATAGAGCGCGCGATCATGAACCAGGCGCGTACAGTGCGCCTCCCGGTACACATGGTGCGTGAGTTGAACCAGATTCTGCGCGCGAAATATCATCTTGAAGCCCAGCATCACGACGGCAAAGATGCGACTGCTGAAGATATCGCCCATCTGGTCGGACGTCCGATTGAAGATGTACAGGACATTCTGGCTCTTTCAGAACATGCCACTTCACTCGACGCGCCGCTGGAAAATGACCCGCAAGCCAGTCTCATGGATCTACTGCCAGGCGATAGTGAACACGGTCCGGATTTCCAGGCCGAACATCATGAGACGACTATCCTGGTGCGCGACTGGCTGACGAAGCTCCCGGAAAAACAGCGTGTCGTGATCACTCGTCGCTTCGGTTTGGATAATGACGACCCTGCGACCTTGGAGGAACTTGCTACAGAGATGAATGTTTCGCGTGAGCGGGTTCGGCAAATTCAGCAGGAAGCGCTTTCGAAGTTAAAGCGCGCATTGTCGGCGCGCGGCGTCGGACGGGACGCGTTGTTGTGACCTCCGTACGAGTTCTTGATATCAGGACTCATCTATCTCAAAACAGGAACTCATAGGTTAATATACTGCCGCATTGCGGAGACGCGGCTTGACTGCCTCTCAACGTCGGCCTGCTCAACAAACCATTCCTTAACCACGGCGTACACGGCGATCACGGCGAAACACAAGATTTATGTTTTTCCGCCGTGATCGCCCTGTGCGCCGTGGTTCATGATCTTTGATTTGCGTTAGTTTTTTTATTCGTTATGTCACAAAACATTATTGAAATTGAATCGCTCGACATGGAAGCGCGTGGCATCGGGCATTTGCAAAATGAGGATGGTTCCACAGGCAAAGTCATCTTTGTAGAAGGTGCACTACCGGGCGAGCGCGTCAGCTTCCAGTCGTTTCGGCGCAAAGCCAAATGGGAAGCCGCAACGATGACGGCGCTGCATCGCGAATCTGCGCTGCGAACAAAACCGAAATGTCCTTATTTCGGTATCTGTGGTGGATGCGCAATGCAGCACGTTGAGCCTTCTGCTCAAGTCGCCATCAAGCAGCGCGTGCTTGAGGATAACTTGAAGCACATAGGAAAAGTCAAGGCTGACACCATGTTGCGACCGACCTATGGTCCGACGTGGGGCTACCGTTATCGCGCAAGACTTTCAGTGCGGCTGGTCAAAAAGAAAAATACGATACTCGTCGGATTTCATGAAAAGAAATCCAGCTTTGTTGCCGACATGAAGACCTGCGATATTCTGCCCCCGCATGTTTCTGCCATGTTGATGCCCTTACGCGAGTTGGTCGGCGCACTCTCGATTGCCGAACAGGTACCGCAAATCGAGTTGGCGGTCGGCGAAGGCCTGACCGCGATGGTGTTACGCATCATGGCACCGTTGACTGTAGAAGACGAAGGCAAGTTGAAGGCATTTGCAGACCAACATAGGGTGCAGTGGTGGTTGCAAACCAAAGGGCTGGACACGGTGCAATGCTATTACCCGATGAATGCACCCTTGTATTACACCTTGCCTGAATTCGGCGTGACGATGCCATTCAAGCCGACCGATTTTACCCAGGTAAACCATCAAATAAATCGGGTCCTGGTAGCGCAGGCATTGCGCCTGTTGAATGTTCAAGGTGACGAGCGCGTTGCAGACCTGTTCTGCGGCCTCGGAAATTTTACTTTGCCGCTTGCTACACAGGCACGCGAAGTTGTCGGTGTCGAGGGAAGTACGACCTTGACGGAGCGCGCACTGGAAAATGCCAAGCTAAATGGTGTCGCGGACAAGACAACATTTTATTGCCGGAATCTATTTGAAACGACCGCGGCCGATTTGATTGCGCTCGGCAAATTTGATCGTATTTTGATAGATCCACCACGTGAAGGCGCGATGGCGATCTGCCAGGCACTGGCCGGTCTCGACGCCGAGCACAGCGCGTTGAAACCCAAGCGCATTGTGTATGTATCGTGCAGTCCGTCCACATTGGCTCGCGACGCCGCGATCCTCGTCCATGAAGGCGGTTATGTGTTGAGGCAGGCTGGGGTGGTGAACATGTTCCCACATACCTCGCATGTTGAATCGATCGCGGTATTCGATTTGCTCGACGGCTGATGCCGCTTTCCGGAGCTTCATAGCCCCTTTTTTCATCGAAAAACTGTTATGTGGACGGGAATTGCCGCTTCCTATGGGGTTTCTACCGCTACGGCTACCCCATAAACGAGGGCTTCATGTTAAAATCAAAGGTTAGTTGAATTCTTAATTAGTTATCTTAACCCTTTCTTTTTATTGGAGTTTTTACAGATGGCAATCGAACGTACCCTGTCGATTATCAAACCGGATGCAGTCGCGAAAAACGTGATCGGTCAAATTTATAGTCGTTTTGAAAATGCGGGCCTGAAAATCGTTGCTGCGCGCCTGACACAATTGTCGCGTGCCGAGGCAGAAGGTTTTTACGCAGTGCACCGCGAACGTCCGTTCTTCAAGGACCTGGTTGGCTTCATGATTTCCGGTCCGGTGATGGTGCAAGTGCTGGAAGGCGAAAGCGCAATTGCGAAGAACCGTGAGCTGATGGGTGCAACCGATCCGAAGAAGGCCGACAAAGGCACCATTCGTGCTGATTTTGCCGATTCCATCGACGCCAACGCAGTTCACGGCTCTGACGGGTTGGAAACTGCAGCTGGAGAAATCGCTTATTTTTTCCCGGCTTTGAACGTATATTCGCGTTAATTGAAATACCGTTTGAACTGAGCCGAGTGCCCGGTTCAAAAACGGAAGAAGAAATGCTGTCATGACGGATCTCACCAACTTGCTGGACCTCGATCCTGCGCAGCTCATCGCTTACTGCGGTGAGTTGGGTGAGAAGCCGTTTCGCGCAAAGCAATTGCAGCGCTGGATACATCAGTATGGCGCCAGCGATTTTGATGCGATGACCGATTTGGCGAAGGCCCTGCGCGACAAGCTTAAAACGCGCGCATTCATTTCCGCCCCGAAGGCGATCAGCGATCACACTTCGACTGACGGCACCCGCAAATGGCTGCTTGATGTTGGGCAGGGCAATGCGGTTGAAGCGGTATTCATTCCCGAAGAAAATCGCGGCACGTTGTGTATCTCCACGCAAGCGGGTTGCGCTGTCAATTGCCGTTTCTGCTCGACCGGCAAGCAAGGATTCAATCGGAATCTTACGGTCGGCGAAATTATTGGCCAGCTATGGATGGCTGAATTCGAAATACGCAAAACCAAAGGTATCGAACCAGGGCCGAAGGGCGAACGCCAGATCACCAATGTCGTCATGATGGGGATGGGCGAACCGTTGCTGAATTTCGAACCAACCGTAACGGCGTTGAAGTTGATGCTTGACGACAATGCGTATGGTTTGTCTCGACGGCGTGTAACTTTATCCACAAGCGGCGTCGTGCCGATGATCGATAAGCTGTCGCACGAGTGTCCAGTTGCGTTGGCCGTATCATTGCATGCGTCGAACGATCAATTGCGCGACGGGCTCGTGCCACTGAATAAAAAATACCCGCTGGTGGAGCTGATGGCGGCTTGCAAGCGTTATCTTGCTTATGCGCCACGTGATTTCATTACCTTTGAATACTGCATGCTGGATGGTGTGAATGACAGCGATGCAAATGCGCGGGAGCTGGTCGCGCTGGTGAAGAATCCCGCGAATCCGGTTCCATGCAAATTCAATCTGATCCCGTTCAATCCTTTTCCGGAATCGGGACTAACGCGATCCAATAACGTACGTATCAAGGCGTTTGCGCAAGTGCTCATGGATGCAGGCATAGTGACAACGACACGCAAGACGCGCGGTGACGATATCGATGCTGCCTGCGGCCAGTTGGCGGGGGAAGTGCAAGACCGTACACGTGTGCAGGAGCGCATGGAAAAAATGGCGGAATATCAGAAAAAATTTGGCAAGGATTTTGGCCGCATCGTGGAGATATCTTCGTGAAAAAGACTTCGTTGAAGTTCTGGGTTGCCTCCATCCTCGGCATGGCAATACTCGTTGGAGGATGCGCATCACATCAGACCGGTGATTCGAAGGGGGAATTAGCTACCAGCTCTGATCAAACCGATAATCAAAAGCGTGCACGGATCCGTTTACAATTGGCGATCGGATATTTTGAACAGGGGCAATCGTCCGTTGCGCTCGACGAGCTCAAGCAAGCATTGACTGCAGATCCTGCCATGTCCGATGCTTACAATGTGCGCGGCTTGGTTTATATGGGAATGGGCGAAACCCAACTGGCCGAAGAGAATTTTTTGCATGCCATCAAGCTTGCGCCCAATGATCCGGATTTGAGCAATAACTTCGGCTGGTTCCTGTGCCAGAGCGGCCGTCCGGCGCAAGCCATACCTTATTTCGAGTCGACCCTCAGCAATCGAACTTATCAATCGCCGGCAAAGGCAATGTACAACGCGGGGGTATGTAGTTTAAAACTGAATGACCAGGCCGCTGCCGAGCGTTATTTTTTGCAGGCGTTCAAGATCGATCCAGCCAATCCATCCGTCAGTGCCAGTTTGGCGAGGATCTACTATGACCGTCATGACTATGAACGTGCACGTTTCTACATCGGACGTGTGACAAAAGCCGATGTGATGAATCCTGATGTTTTGTGGCTTGCTATCAAGGTCGAACATCGCCTTGGCGACAAGGCGGCCGAGGCAAGTTTGGCGACGCAGCTACGTCGCCGTCACCCAAACTCTCCTGAATTCGCCTCATACCAACGAGGGGCATTCGATGAGTGAAAATACAGCTGAGCAGCCGACGTATGTCGACGAGCCCCAAATTCGGGAGCTGGCTCGTCCAAAAGGTATAGGCGAGCAGCTTGCATCGCATCGTGAATCGCTGGGATGGACTACCGAGCAAGTCGCACAGCAATTGAATTTGGCACCGCGCCAGATCCAGGCGCTTGAAGCCGATAATCATGCCGCCTTGCCTGGTATGGCAAGCGTACGTGGTTTTATCAGATCGTATTCGAAGCTTCTGAAAATTGATCCAGAGCCGTTGTTGGCAATGATCTCGGGAAATGCGGCGACGATTAACGAACCGATTACCATGCGGCCGGCTTTGTCGGCACCATTTTTTGACGACAGCCGATTGTTATCGAGAGGCGCACGCCCGAAGGTGGCAAAAATAGCGTTCGTTGTTGCACTGCTTTTTGTCATTGCAGGTGCGTTTTATGGCGTACATCAACTGGGTTGGATGCCTGTGTTGCCCGATGCCGCACCTACCAAGGTAGCCGACACAAAGCCGGTAGCTGACGCGTCAGAAAATGGATTTCTGCCGCAGGAAACATTGGAAGCCAAGTCTCCAACTGCAGGAAATGATGAACCAAGTCATCCTGGGCAGGGTACCGTTACCGCCCCTGCCGTTGCGGCACCAATTGTCACGCCAGTTACTGCTCCAATCACAATAGTACAAAGCGCGGCACCAAATTCGATTCAAAGTGGAGCGCAGAATGTTGTCGCTGCCGCTAAGCCCGTTGCGATTCCAACGCCGGCAAAAGAGCCTGCTGCGAGCGTTGTTCCCGTGACGCCTGTGGGTGCCGGCGCGCTGGCATTCAACTTTCGTGAAGCCTCGTGGGTAGAGATACGTCGAGTGCATCCCAAGGCAGGCTCTCCGAATAACCTTTTGGTGTATCGCTTGTTCCCCGCAGGTTCGACCTTTGCATTTGATTTGACCGAACCGGCGACATTAACCGTCGGAAATGCGGCAGGAGTCGACGTCTCATTGCGTGGTACACGGCTTGAGACGGACACTGCCAAGGGTAATGTCGTACGCCTGACGCTGAAATAATTTTGACGCAAATATCCACATGAATGTTCCGATAAATTCCGGTTCCTTGACGCGGCGCACGAGTCGTGGCGTTGCTATCCAATATGGAGTGCGAAAAATTATCGTGGGTGCTCATGCACCGGTCGTGGTTCAGTCCATGACCAACACGGATACGGCGGACGTGATCGGCACCGCGATCCAGATCAAGGAGCTCGCACGTGCCGGCTCGGAGTTGGTGCGAATCACCGTAGACAAGCCAGAGGCTGCGGCAGCAGTGCCGGCGATTCGCGATCAGTTGGACAAGATGGATGTGGACGTGCCCCTGATAGGCGACTTCCATTACAACGGCCACAAGTTATTGAACGATTACCCCGACTGCGCGCAAGCATTGTCAAAATATCGGATTAATCCCGGTAATGTAGGGCAAGGAGCAAAGCGCGATACGCAGTTTGCGCAGATGATCGAAACCGCTTGCCGGTACGATAAACCGGTGCGCATCGGCGTGAACTGGGGCAGTCTGGATCAGGCACTTTTGGCACGCATCATGGACCAGAACGCATTGCGCGCAGAGCCGTGGAGTGCGCAAGCGGTAATGTATGAAGCTTTAGTAACGTCGGCTATAGAAAATGCGCGTCGCGCGGAAGAACTGGGAATGGCCAGCGACAGGATTATCCTGTCATGTAAAGTATCTGGTGTACAAGACTTGATCGCGGTGTATCGTGAATTGGCCCGTCGTTGTGATTACCCGCTGCACTTGGGTTTGACTGAAGCTGGCATGGGCAGCAAGGGTATCGTTGCCTCCACTGCGGCGTTGTCGGTTTTGTTGCAAGAGGGAATCGGCGATACGATCCGTATTTCGCTTACCCCGGAACCGGGCGGTGACCGCACCAAGGAAGTGGTCGTCGCACAGGAAATTCTGCAAACGATGGGCTTGCGCAAATTTACGCCGATGGTCATCGCGTGCCCTGGTTGCGGCCGTACGACTTCTACCGTATTTCAGGAGCTCGCTGACAGAATTCAAACCTATCTGCGAGATCAAATGCCGACCTGGAAAAAGCAATATCCGGGCGTTGAAGGAATGAATGTCGCAGTGATGGGTTGCATCGTGAATGGCCCAGGTGAATCCAAACATGCAAACATCGGCATCAGTCTGCCAGGCACGGGCGAATCGCCCGCCGCGCCGGTTTTTGTCGATGGAGAAAAGACGGTCACATTGCGGGGAGATCGAATCGCAGAAGATTTTCAGGCAATCGTCCTCAATTATGTGAAGACACATTATGGAAAAGAAAATGCGGATGCGACGTGTTAAATGAATGCCATTCCGCTGGTAAACGCTCAAAAACAGAATATGTCTGAAAATAGAAAAACCGAAAAAATCGTCGGTGTAAAAGGGATGAATGACGTCCTGCCTGGCGATGCCCCGTTGTGGGAGTTGTTTGAAAACACCGTGCAAACCGTGCTGAAAAGTTACGGCTTCCAACAGATTCGTACGCCAATAGTCGAGCCGACGGCATTGTTTGCCCGCGGTCTCGGCGAGGTCACCGATATCGTGGAAAAAGAGATGTATTCATTCGTCGATTCCATGAACGGCGATCATTTGTCCTTACGCCCCGAGAGTACGGCGGGCGTGGTGCGCGCCGCACTGGAACATAACCTGACCTATGATGGCCCAAAGCGCTTATGGTACGCAGGTCCGATGTTCCGCCACGAAAGACCGCAACGCGGCCGCTATCGCCAGTTTCATCAAGTCGGTGCGGAGGCGCTCGGATTTACCGGCCCGGATATTGACGCGGAACTGATCATGATGTGTCAGCGGCTATGGGATGATCTCGGCCTGGAAGATGTCAAACTCCAGTTGAATTCTATCGGTGACGCTGAAGAACGCAACCTGCACCGTGCCGATTTGATTACGTATTTCGAGCAACATAAAGAATTGCTTGATACCGACGCACAGCGGCGTTTGCATTCCAATCCGCTGCGTATTCTGGATACCAAAAATCCTGCGATGCAGGAATTGGTCAACGCTGCGCCCAAACTGATGGATTATTTGGGTGAAGAATCACGCGCTCATTTTGAAGGCGTACAAAAGATCCTGAATCACAGTTGCATACCCTTTACCATCAACCCGCGCCTGGTTCGCGGCATGGACTATTACAACCGTACGGTGTTTGAATGGGTCACGGATAAATTGGGATCGCAGGGCACCGTATGCGGTGGTGGCCGCTATGACACCCTGATTGAAACCTTCGGCGGCAAGCCGACTCCCGCTTGTGGTTTTGCGATGGGTGTAGAACGACTGCTGGAGCTGATGAGAGCAAGCGGAGAGCAGTTTGCGCCGAATCAGTGCGACGTTTATATAGTGCATCAAGGTGAGGCTGCGCAGTTGCAGGCATTCCTCGTTGCAGAAAGATTGCGCGATGCTGGGCTGGATGTTGTGCTACATTGCGCATCGTCTAACGCTGGTGGCAGCTTCAAGGCGCAAATGAAGCGCGCAGATGCCAGTGGTGCCGGATTTGCCGTTATTATCGGCGAAGACGAAGTGGTCGCTGGTCAAGCTGTCGTCAAGGCCATGCGCTCGGAAGACATGGAAAATAATCAGGCAAAAGTTGCGTTTGAATCGGTTCCGGATTACCTGGTCGATCAAATCATTGGCGCAGATGATCATGATCATTCTGCACATGTACATTATCACCCCTAACATTACAACATCATGGCATACGATCTCGAAGAGCAAGAACAGTTAGCGACCCTCAAAGCGTGGTGGAGCAAGTACGGCGACCTTGTTACATGGACCGTCATAATTGCATTGGCGGCTTACGCTGGGTGGAATGGCTGGAATTATTATCAGCGCAACCAGTCCACGCAGGCATCGCAACTCCATGAGGAATTGCTAAAGGCAGTGACCGCCAAAGACAACCTGAAGGTGCAGCGTGCGGCGGGAGATATGGAAGCAAAATTTGCCGGGACTGCCTATGCGCAGATGGGTGCATTGAGCGCCGCCAAGTCTGCATTTGATGCGAACGATCTGCCGACGGCAAAATCCCAATTGCAATGGGTAGTCACTAATGGAATCAATGACGAGTACAAGGCGCTTGCAAAGATTCGCATGGCTGGAATTCTTTTGGATGAGAAAGCGTATGACGAAGGTCTGACGATATTGTCAGGGGACTTCCCGTCGCAATTCGCCAGCCTTGTCGCCGATCGTAAAGGCGACATCCTTGTTGCCCAATCAAAGATAGTCGAAGCGCGCGCTGCTTACCAATTGGCTCTTGATAAAACGGATGAAAAAAATCCGGGGCGTCAATTGATTCAGCTGAAGCTGGACGCAATCGGTGGCGCTGCAAAAGCTGCGGCCTGATCGAATTTAAAGGGGAAGAAATGCGTTTATCAGCAAAAATTGCATGTGTCGTCGCGATCGCTAATTTGACGGGATGCACGAGTCTTTCGCATCTTTTCCGTTCGGATACCAAAACTCCGCCGGCAGCACTGGTTGAGTTCAAATCATCAATGACTGTACGTACTGCCTGGAGTAGTTCTGTTGGCGACTCCGGTATTTATGTTTTTTCTCCTGCGTTGTCTGATGGGGGTCTGTTCCTGGCTTCTGCCGATGGAACGGTTGCCCGGCTGGATGCGGTGACCGGCAAGGCAGTGTGGCGAATCAATGCCGGCATGCCGCTTACGGCTGGCGTCGGCATAGACCTGCAAACGGTTGTGGTGGCAGGTGAAAAGGGTGAGGTGCTGGCGTTTGATCATGACGGTAAGTTGCGCTGGAAGGCGCAAGCGACAAGTGAAATTTTGTCTTCACCCGCAGTAGGGCAGGGTCTCGTAATTGTACGTAGCGGCGACGATCGTATTTCGGCATTTGATGAGGACTCCGGCGAAAAGAAGTGGAGCATTCAACGCACTTCGCCACCTTTGACGCTGAGAATCACGCCCGGTATTGCAATTGAAGGCACCGCCGCTTTCGTGGCTTTGCCCGGCGGAAAATTGCTTGCGATTGCGCTCAATAATGGTGCTCCGGTGTGGGAAGCTACCGTTGGAGAGCCTCGTGGCGCAACAGAATTGGAGCGCGTCACCGATACTGCCGGTATGCCGATAGTGAGTGGCTCTGATATCTGCGCCGTCGCTTATCAAGGACGAGTCGCTTGCTTTGACGTATCAAGTGGCGAGCCGCGATGGGCGAAAAAATTGTCCAGCGAAGTTGGTATCGGGATCGACGAACATTCTGTCTACGCGGCAGATGACGCAGGCGGCGTGAACGCCTTCGCGCGCGATACGGGTACCAGCGTGTGGCGCAACAAGACCTTGGCCTATCGTCGGCTGACGGCGCCAGTTCCATTTAATCGTGCCGTTTTAGTCGGTGATGTTGAGGGCTACGTCCATTTCCTGTCACGTGAAGACGGCGCAATGTTAGCGCGAACTGCGATAGGTTCAAGTCCGATTGTCGGAACCCCGTTAGTCGTGGGATCCAACGTCATTATCCAAACGCAATCAGGGGCAGTGGTCGCTTTGACGACCGAGTAAATTTTGATAAAGCCGGTAATTGCATTAGTAGGCCGCCCCAACGTCGGCAAATCCACGTTATTCAATCGCCTGACCAGATCTCGCGACGCGCTGGTTGCCGACATGCCGGGATTGACACGCGATCGCCATTACGGCGAAGGCCGCATGGGTGAGCGCCCTTTCCTCGTGATCGATACCGGCGGCTTTGAGCCGGTTGCAAAAGACGGCATCATGCACGAGATGGCCAAGCAAACCAAGCAGGCTGTTGCGGAGGCAGATGTCGTCATTTTCATCGTCGACGGTCGGCAGGGAATGACGCCGCACGACAAGACGATTACCGATTTTCTGCGCAAAACAGGGCGCTCGGTGATGCTGGTTGTCAATAAAGCCGAAGGCATGAAATATACGTCAGTGACAGCTGATTTTTATGAGCTTGGCTTGGGCGATCCCTATGTCATATCCGCCGCGCATGGCGATGGGGTAATGGATCTGGTCGAAGAGGCGCTAAACTTGGCATTTGCCCAGCGTCCCTCGGAAGAAGAAGGCCCGGATACGGCCAATCGCGGTACAAGGATAGCCATCGTCGGGCGCCCGAATGTCGGCAAATCTACCTTGGTCAATACTTTGCTGGGGGAAGAACGGGTCATCGCATTTGACATGCCTGGTACGACACGGGATTCAATTGAAATTCCCTTTGAGCGCGAAGGCAAGCAATACACACTGATCGATACAGCCGGCATACGCCGACGCGGCAAGGTTTTCGAAGCAATCGAAAAATTTTCGGTCGTAAAAACCCTGCAGTCGATTTCAGAGGCCAATGTCGTGGTGCTGTTACTTGATGCTCAGCAAGATATCTCGGAGCAGGATGCGCATATTGCCGGATTTATTCTGGAATCAGGCCGCGCGCTGGTTGTCGGCGTCAATAAATGGGATGGATTGACGAGCGACAAACGCGATGAGATCAAAATAGACATCGAGCGTAAGCTGAGCTTCTTGTCGTTCGCAAAAACACACTTCATTTCTGCACTGAAGTCGACCGGTGTCGGTCCGTTGATGAAGTCGGTTGATGCGGCATATGTAGCGGCTACAACCAACTTGTCGACGCCTAGGCTTACCCGTGCATTGATTGAGGCGGTCGAACATCAGCAGCCGCGACGCAAGGGGTCCATACGGCCAAAGTTGCGTTACGCACATCAAGGTGGTCAGAATCCGCCGATTGTAGTGATTCATGGCAATGCACTTGACGCTATTGACCAGAATTACAAGCGTTATCTTGAAAAGCATTTCCGCGAAACTTTTTCCTTGGTTGGTACTCCACTACGTATCGAACTGCGGTCCGGTAAAAACCCATTTTCCAAAAGTGAAAAGTAGTCTTTTTCTTGGCAATTAAGCGTAAAACGATTACATTCAACAAACTTCGTAGGGAAAGCACTTGAAAAGTCTTCAAGTCGCCACAAACTCCTCATCACAACAACACAATGGAGCTGCCATGAGCAATAAAGGGCAATTGTTACAAGACCCCTTTCTTAATGCATTAAGAAAAGAGCACGTTCCCGTTTCGATTTATTTGGTTAACGGTATCAAATTGCAAGGTCACGTCGAATCTTTCGACCAGTACGTCGTCCTGCTTCGTAACACCGTCACCCAGATGGTCTACAAGCATGCGATATCCACCGTCGTTCCCGCCCGTGCAGTCAACCTCAGTCTTGAGCCAGAAGCGGATTAATCAATTGTGTGAGGGTAGATCCGAACACAATTCATGATGCGCGCAGCCTTAATCGGTGTCGACTTCGGCAAAGGAGACTTTGCCGCCAGCCTTGAAGAACTGTCCCTGCTGACCAAATCTGCCGGGGCGGATCCCATCACAACTATTGTTTGCAAGCGCTCCAGCCCGGACGCCGCTCTATTTGTCGGGTCAGGCAAAGCCAAAGAAATAGCCGATGCGGTGATCGATAACAAGCTTGATATTGTCATCTTCAACCATGCGTTATCGCCTGCACAGCAGCGCAACTTAGAGCGAACCCTGGAAGTGCGAGTGGTTGACCGCACAAGCCTTATCCTCGACATCTTTGCGCAACGCGCTCAGAGCCATGAGGGTAAGCTGCAAGTCGAATTGGCGCAGCTGCAGCACTTGGCAACGCGGCTGATACGCGGCTGGACCCATCTTGAGCGTCAAAAAGGTGGTATCGGCTTACGCGGCCCTGGCGAGACGCAACTGGAAATGGATCGCCGACTCCTCGGTGACCGCGTCAAGGCATTGCGCGCGCGCCTTGAGAAATTGCATCGCCAGCGCGCGACCCAACGCCGCGCTCGGGGACGCAGCCACGCTTTCTCTGTGTCACTGGTTGGCTATACCAATGCCGGCAAGTCAACCTTGTTCAATGTACTTGCCAAAGCCCGCGTTTTCGCGGCGGACCAGTTGTTTGCGACCTTGGATACGACATCTCGCCGCGTTTATCTTGGCGAGGCCGGCAATGTCGTTATTTCGGACACCGTCGGGTTCATTCGTGAGTTACCCCACCAATTGGTAGCGGCGTTTCGCGCAACATTGGAAGAAACAATACACGCAGATTTGCTGCTGCATGTAGTCGATGCTGCCAGTCCGGTGAGGATGGAACAGATAGAACAGGTCAATCTTGTTTTGAAGGAAATCGGCGCCGATCAAATTCCGCAGATATTCGTCTGGAACAAGATTGACGCGGCTGGCATCGAGCCTGCTTTGGAACGTGACGAATATGATAAAATCCGCCGTGTTTTTATTAGTGCGCAGACTGGGGCAGGATTGGATCTGTTGCGGCAGGCAATTACCGAAGTCGTTAAAACAAACAATAGTACGGATAGTGATGGTACAGAGGGTGCTGAAGATCTTCCCCTGCCTGATCAATTGCATGTGTAGCGAATTTCATTAGCATTCCCACCCATTACATTAGCCGGATCGCGACAGAATGCTTGCTTCCCTGATTAGAAAAATTGGATTGAAATTTTCGCTCAATGATCCTCGTTGGGGCCGCGGCTCGCAAGAGGACAAGGGGCCGAGCCAGAACGGCAAGAGGCCGGATGATGGTCCGCCGGAATTAGATCAGTTATGGCAGGATTTCAATCGTCGTCTAAGCCGCTTGTTTGGTGACAATAAAGACGGCGGCGGGAAAAATTCCGGTGGCGGCGGTTTTACTCCAGACATGAAGGGGGCTGGCATCGGTGCAGGTATCATTGCGCTCATCATTCTGTTTCTCTGGTTGATTAGCGGCTTCTTCATCGTGCAGGAAGGCCAAACGGGTGTCGTGCTCACCTTTGGGAAATACAGCCATATGACGGCGGCCGGTTTCAACTGGCGCTGGCCGTATCCAATCCAAAGCCATGACATCGTTAATGTCTCTCAGGTCCGCACCGTCGAAGTCGGGTACCGCTCGAACGTCAAAAATAAGCAGCTGAAAGAAGCGTTGATGCTGACCGAGGATGAAAATATTATCGATATCCAGTTTGCAGTTCAATACAAACTGAAGGATGCATCCGAATGGATATTCAATAATCGCGAGCCGGAAGATACTGTGAAGCAAGTCGCTGAGTCATCGATTCGTGAAATTGTCGGCCGCAGCAAAATGGATTTTGTTCTCTACGAAGGTCGTGAAAAAGTGGCTTTTGACGTGAACCAATTGATGCAGCAAATCGTCGACCGGTATCAGATGGGTGTGCAGATTACGAATGTAACCATGCAGGGTGTACAGCCGCCTGAGCAGGTGCAGGCGGCCTTTGATGATGCGGTAAAAGCCGGCCAGGATCGTGAGCGACAAAAAAATGAAGGACAGGCCTACGCCAATGATGTCATACCGCGAGCCAGTGGCGCTGCGTCCAGATTACAGCAAGAATCAGAAGCTTACCGCGCGCGCGTAGTTGCGAACGCTGTGGGTGATGCGTCGCGCTTCAAGCAAGTGCTGGCAGAATATCAAAAAGCGCCGGCAGTAACGAGAGACAGGATGTATCTCGAAACCATGCAACAAATATTCTCCAATACAACCAAGGTAATGGTTGATGCAAAGAGCGGCAACAACGTCCTTTTCATGCCGCTGGATAAACTGATAGCACAGGCTGTAGCGGCCGATGCCTCCGGTGGAAAATCGGGTACGACGCCAACCCTTCCGACTGCCAGCCCTGCGCCGGATCCTTTGCAATCAATGGAGACGATACATCAAAGAGATGCGCGGAGCCGTGAAGGCCGTGATTCGCGTGATCGGGAGGTACGATAATGAACCGTCTTATTTCCTATCTGATCGTCGTGGCAATTGGCCTGATGATATTGTCCTCGACCTTGTTCGTGGTGGATCAGCGCCAATACGCTATTGTTTTCGCATTGGGTGAAGTCAAGCAAGTCATTAGTGAGCCCGGCCTCCATTGGAAGTGGCCTCCACCGTTTCAAAATGTACTATTCCTGGATAAACGCATTCTGACGTTGGATACTCCGGAGGCCGATCGATTCATTACGGCCGAGAAAAAAAATGTGCTGGTCGATGCGTTCGTCAAATGGCACATCATTGATCCGAGGCTGTATTACATTAGTTTTAGCGGTGATAACTTCGAACGCCGTGCGCAAGACCGGATGTCCCAGATCGTCAAGGCTGCGTTGAATGATGAAATCACCAAACGTACTGTGCGTGAAGTCATTTCTGGCGAACGCAGCAATGTAATGAACGCGATACGCAAAAAAGTCGAAGAGGAGGCCAAGCAGATTGGTGTCGAAATCAATGACGTGCGTCTAACCCGCGTCGACTACGTCGAGCAAATTAATAACTCAGTTTACGATCGCATGAAGGCCGAGCGCACCCGTGTCGCAAATGATTTGCGTGCAACCGGCGCGGCGGATTCGGAAAAAATACGTGCGGATGCGGATCGCCAACGCACTGTTATATTGGCCGAGGCCTATCGAGATGCCGAGAATATTCGCGGTGAGGGCGACGCCAAGGCATCGCAAATCTATGCACAGGCTTTTGGGCAGAATGCGGAATTCTATAGATTTTATCGAAGCCTCGAGGCTTATCGTGCCAGCTTCAAGAGTCATAGCGACGTAATGGTCGTTGACCCCAATTCCGATTTCTTTAAATACTTCAAAAGTGCCGGTGTGGGCAGCTTGAAGAAGTAACATGTGATGAGCGCCTGTTAAGAATAATTCTATTTTTCTTTTCCAGGCAATGGCGTGAGGTTTTTGATCGGATCACGCAATTTCGGATGGTAAATTCGTTTTTTTGAGTTGACTGCGTAATCCTGTGGTTTGATCACGTTTTTTGCGTGCCCATTTATTTTCCTGATTTTCTTTCTCTTTCTTCCATGCCTAATTGGCTTCTTCCTGAAAATATTGCCGATGTCTTGCCGTCTGAAGCGCGCAAGATAGAAGAGTTGCGTCGTTCGATAATCGACAACTTCCGCTTGTACGGTTACGAGCTTGTCATGCCGCCTATGCTCGAATATCTCGAGTCGCTGTTGGCAGGCGCAGGCGACGATATCGATTTGCGTACCTTCAAACTCGTCGATCAGCTATCGGGCCGTTCGCTAGGATTGCGAGCTGATATGACAACACAGGTTGCGCGTATTGACGCACACCTGCTGAACCGTGCTTCGGTAACGCGCTTATGTTATACAGGCAGCGTTTTACACACGCGGCCGATTGGCCTGCATGCTACTCGCGAGCCCTTGCAAATTGGTGCTGAAATTTATGGCCATGCCGGGCTTGAGGCTGACGCTGAAATTCAGGAGCTCGCATTGGCATCGTTGGCACTTGCAGGTTTTGCGCATGTGCGCATGGATCTTTGTCACGTCGGTGTTGTACGTGCACTCCTCGACAATGATGTCAAGGCCAAGTCTCGCGAGAGCGAACTCTATGCGTTGTTACGTACCAAGGATATGCCAGGCTTGCAGGCGATTACGCTCGACTTTCAGGAATCGACCCGGACAGCGCTGATGGCATTGCTTAATCTGTATGGCGATGCTGAAGTCATAGTCCGTGCACGCAAAGCGTTGCCACCTTTACCTGGCGTGTTTGAAGCGTTGAACGAGCTGGAATTCCTGGTCAAGCTGGCGGGCGATGCAAGTGTCACGATCGACCTGGCTGATCTGCGCGGTTACCAGTATGAGAGTGGCGTGATGTTTGCGATTTATGTGCCGGGTCTGCCGAATGCAGTTGCCCGCGGCGGTAGATACGATCATGTGGGAGAGGCGTTTGGGCGTGCACGTCCGGCGACTGGATTTTCCATGGACCTGCGCGAGCTCGCGCGTTTGTTGCCAATTGCAGAGCGCAAGAAATCGATACGTGCACCGTGGAGCAGAGATGTTTCACTGCGTGAAAAAATCGCTGGCTTGCGTATGGCAGGCGAGGTTGTGATTCAAAATATGCCAGGTCATGAAAATGATCAGGACGAATTCGATTGCGATCGTACGATCGTGCAGGAAAATGGTAGCTGGATTATTAAAAATTTAGGTTAGAACAATATGGCGAAGAATGTAGTTGTGATCGGTACCCAATGGGGCGATGAAGGCAAAGGGAAGATCGTTGATTGGCTCACCGACCATGCGCAAGGCGTGGTGCGTTTCCAGGGCGGCCATAATGCGGGACACACGCTGGTTATCGGCGGACAAAAGACGGCATTGCAATTGATCCCATCGGGAATCATGCGTGCCGGCGTTGCCTGCTATATCGGTAACGGTGTCGTGTTGTCGGTTCCGGATTTGTTACGTGAAATCGACAAGCTGCAACTGGCCGGCGTCGAGGTCGTATCGCGTTTGAAAGTATCGGAGGCGTGCCCGCTGATTCTGCCATACCACGTCGCCCTCGACGCCGCCCGCGAGATTGCACGTGGAGCAGCGAAGATCGGCACAACAGGGAAGGGTATAGGGCCAGCCTATGAAGACAAGATCGCCCGCCGTGCGATTCGCGTTGCTGACCTGTTGAATGAAAAACGATTCGCCGACAAGCTGCTGGAAAACCTCGATTATCATAATTTTGTATTGACACATTACCTGAAGGCAGAGGCCGTCGACTATCAGAAAACGCTTGATGCTGCGTTGGCGAACGTGCCTCGCATTGCGCCCATGGTGTCCGATGTATCGAGCGACTTGTATGCTGCGCATAAGGATGGTGCGAGCCTTCTGTTTGAAGGTGCCCAAGGAAGTTTGCTTGATGTCGACCATGGAACATATCCGTTCGTCACCTCAAGTAACTGCGTTGCAGGAAATGCAGCTGCCGGCTCGGGTGTTGGTCCAGGCATGTTGCATTATGTGCTGGGGATTACCAAAGCCTATACGACGCGTGTTGGTTCGGGACCGTTTCCGTCTGAGCTGCCGACGGACGCTGGCGTCGGCAAACATTTGTCGAGCATAGGCCATGAGTTCGGTACTGTCACTGGACGTGCCCGCCGTTGCGGCTGGTTTGATGCAGCATTGCTCAAGCGTTCAGTGCAAATTAATGGTGTGTCAGGTATGTGCCTGACCAAGCTTGATGTTTTGGATGGTCTGGAAACGCTGAAGCTCTGTACCGGATACAAACTCGGCGGCAAGACGGTCGACATTTTCCCTGTGGGTGCAGAAGACGCTGCGCGCTGCGAACCGATTTACGAAGAAATGCCGGGTTGGAAAGAATCCACGGTGGGTGCGAAATCGATGGATGCTTTGCCTGTAACTGCGCAGGCATACATCAAGCGGATTGAGGTGCTGGTCGGCGTGCCGATCGATATGGTCTCAACCGGGCCCGACCGCGAAGAAACTATCGTGTTACGGCATCCGTTCAAATAGAAGTAAACTGGATAGAGTCCGCTCCATGCAGAGCGGACTTCCTTTCTGGGCATATAGCCCTCCTGCATTTTACGAATTTCTCTGTGTATGCGGCCAATCTCAATGCGAGGTTGAGTAGGCGTATGAAATCATCGTCAGTGCGACTGGAAGGGCCTTGTAGCCCTTCAGGTCTGCCGGTAGATCTACTTTAGGGATTGAGCCCCAACGCGACGAACGCATCATATGGATATATTTAATATCCAGGTCGCCGGCTTCTTCCAGCTTCTTCAGTGCTTCGGTTTCAATTTCGTGCAGCAATCTCCATGTCAGCACCTGACCAGTCGTGCGATGGCGCTCGACGATAGTATTTACCGCAAGAGTTAGCCGTTCTCTTACCGCGTGCAACTTGTATCCTTCAAAACCTCTCATGTAACCCTCTATGTAGTGAATGTTTTGCTTTTTGCGTGTATCAAAACTGATTTAGTACTTATGTTCCGGTTGAGCTATTGCCATGTGCGCTCCATGCAAAATAAGAAGACCTTGGCTAGACCCTTAAACCGAAGATTTGTTCCTTGTGGAAACAATGGCAAGTATTAATTTTTAGTTGCATGATGGACGTATTGTGTTATACTGGGCGCAGTTCAAGAAATTAGAGAGAAGCCGCAATGCGGCGATTGACAATTAGCAGGGCAATTCCTTGAAGCAGAGGGCACCGTACAGATAGTGCGGGTTTTTGAAAGCTTTAAGCCAGGTACACCACGCAGATAGCATGGGTTTTTGGTAGGTTGTAATCTTGTATTGAATGTAAAGCTCGCTTCGGCGAGCTTTTTGCGTTTACAAGTACATTTGCAGGCACATTAAGCTTATTGCCATTTGTCTTCATGGCATCTCGAATTGCGAGACCGTCACATCAATAATGGAATAGTCCGCACTAACCCAGTTCCTAGCAATTTTTTGAAAATATGATCAACCACTTGCGCAGAAAAAGTACTTCCAGATGGCCTCGGTCGCTTCCTGTATGGCACTCTAACACTGGATTTGCTTCGTAATAACGTTTGCGAAAATCACGGCAGATGCAAGCTTGCCGACGTCCGATTCGAATCAGGATAGATAACGGAACGTACTGGAGGCCAAATCGAGTATCCATCGCGCTGGTAAGGTTAGTCATGATATTTATGATCCTATGCTGGGAAGTTGTAAGCATCTGAGGACTACTTTATCATAACTACTGTATGTATGAACAGTTATTTTTGGCGCTCAAAGTCAAACTCAATTAGCGAGGGGGGAAGGGGCCTTGCCGATTCCCGTTGAGAGCAAGGACAGAATTTGAGCGGGCTGCCGGCTTAGACGAATATGCAGAGCTGCCTGCAAATAATGTAGTCTCAATTGACCAGGTCGGTAGTTGGAAATGAACCATCCTGCGTGCAGTCACTCCGACGTATACCTATGGAGGTATAAATAATGAGTCTACAGAATACGCAAAACGGAAATGAGATTCCGCTCCTTACTGAGAAGGCTACACGAAGCGACATAGTGAGTGCGCTTGCGGTAGAGATATCAATCGCACTTTCACATCTGCTGGGCGCGAAGGCAGGCGCGAGATTCCTGAAAAGGCATACGGTAAATATCGACGTAGCACTGCGCGTTCTTTTGCATCCGATGCGGCGCCGCAAGTTCGGCGACTGACTACTGGCTGAAGGCGATTCAAGGTCAATGCGCTTCAGGGTTGACGCTTTCCCACTTGGAGCATCTGGTTGCAAAAAGTTAACTTCTCACAGCTATACGCAGCTATATCGTCTTGATCCACTGAATCCACTGATTGTGGCGTATGCCCTTTGCGGGGCGCACGCAACAATCAGTTCGGATGGGGAAATCAACGTACTTTGACCATCTCTTTCGACAGGCTGAAATCTGCATCTTCCTGATCCAAGGCCCAGGACATAATACCTTTCAATTTTTTGCTGCGGATGTATGCAACCTTTGTACGTATCACCGCCGGATCATCGTAAGTCCAGAAGGTACCTTTGTCATAAGTCCACAACTGCTTCGTTACAGGGTCAGTGAACTTGGTTAAAGCGCGTCCACTAATGACGCCATAAGTCTCGACACCCAACTCAAAGCCAGCCGCCGGCTTCTCCGCTTTTTGATACAAACCGTTATTGGTGTCCGCAACGCCGCTCCAGCCACGTGCATAGTAAGGAACTCCGATAACTATTTTGTCCGCAGGGACACCGAGCTCCATTATGTTGTGAACGGCGGAATCGATGCTCAAGCTGCCGCCATCGGGACTTTTAGGATCGCCGTACAAGTTCGATTGAAAGTTGGCCGGACCGGTATTTTCCCAATTGCCATGGAAGTCATACGTCATCAGACTGACCCAATCGAGTGATTTGATATATTCCGCCGGCTCAGTCGCATTCATGTTGCCACGGGTGCTATTAACAGCGGCTGTCAGTAGATATTTTTTACGTGTTTGTTTCGATAGCGCATCGAGTTGGGTGCGGAACTCTGCCATCAGCAAGGTAAAGTTGTGTTTGTCATCCGGACTCATCGTGTTGTATGACTCGCCTTGCACGCCAGGGAATTCCCAATCCACGTCGATACCATCGAATACGCCGGCTGCAGCACCAGGTCCTCCGTGACCTTTGAGCATGGAGAGGTTACCTTTGATGTACAGGTCTACGCATGATGCCACAAGGGTATGACGCAGATTTTCGGTCGCGGATGCGGCAGAGAACCAGCGTGACCAAGACCATCCGCCAAATACCACGAGTACATTCAAATTCGGGTTCTTGGCCTTCAGTTGCTTCAACTGGTTGAAGTTACCCGCTAGCGGTTGATTATCCGTGTCTGCCTTGCCGCTGACCGACTCGGCTGCCGCGAAGTGATTTGCATAATCAAGCGAGGAGTTCATGCCCAAGGCTTTTCCGTCATCTTCCAGATCCCGTCCACTATCGCAGCGGTAGGTGCCGTCCTCCATTTTGTAGATATTTTCGAACGCATAATTCAGGAAGGTGAATTTGGATGCAACACCTGAACGATCCAGATTTTTCAGGCGGAAGCCTTTACCCGCACTCCAGGCAGTGTAGTAAGAGCCTACCTGACGACCCGAGGCAGTCTTTGCTTTGGCTGATTTCGACGGCGCCTTCGCCGCCGATGTAGTGGCGTTGCTGGATGTAGCAATGAGCATGCAGCCGCTTGCGAAAATGGCGAGCACGCTTCTAACTAGATTTTTATTAGACAGGTTTTTCAGAATATTCTCCAAATAGCTTTGTGAAAAAAATGCATCTGCTGTGGGACCCTAATGCAGCGGATAGGTAAATACATGCGCCCTCAGATCGTCGAGGGCAATCACTAAAATATAACCCGCCATGATTCAGTCTAGCAAGTTGCTAGAGTATAGACGAGGCTGTAGCAGAATTCTATGGAGCGTCTTAAGATCATAGTAAGGTAGGTCAACGATTTGTAAAGTCTTGTAAGTCGGCAAATGCGGCGTGCCAATTCGATCCTCCGCAGAAATTAGGCGGGCGGTCTATGCCAAACTACAGGAAATGTTTGATTCACGGCCAACACGCGACGGTGCGCTCGTCGATAAACGCAGGGGCGGAGAAATTGAATTATTTGAGATACCTTACCCGGAACAGGTAACAGGATAAAATATTGTGGTGCCCACGGAGGGACTCGAACCCCCACACCTTGCGGCACATGGACCTGAACCATGCGCGTCTACCAATTCCGCCACGTGGGCACTGCTGCTTCAATACACGTCGACGAGGAGTTTGATCTGCGCCGAGCGTTTCCAGACTTTTCACATCGTGTTGATGCGAAGAGCGAGATTATAGCGGAAAACCTTTTAAAGTCAATTTATAGCCGTAGCGGAATTCCTCTAATTAGACCGAGTTAGGCAAATAAGGCGGTCCTCCGTTACACTTACCCATGTACTTACCCATGTATCAACCACAACGAATAAAACACCCCCTTTGAACCAATATACATACACCATCCCTAGTCGGGAAGAAATCCTCGGTATTTTACGTACCGCGACACAACCGCAAGACGTGGAATCCATGGCGGCCGTACTGAATGTCAAGTCAGATGAACTTGACGGACTTGTACGGCGCTTGAATGCGATGGAGCGTGACGGCCAAATTAAACCGGACCGCGCAGGCCATTACCAGCTAGCGAATCAAACCAGCTTCATCTCCGGACGGGTCAATGGGCATCGAGAAGGCTTCGGTTTCCTGATTCCGGATGACGGAGGCGATGACATTTTCCTGCCTGAAAAGGAAATGCAGAAAGTCTTGAACGGCGACCGCGTGCAAGCGCGCATCGCGGGCACCGATAAGCGTGGACGTCCAGAAGGTACGATTGTAGAAGTCGTCGAACGTGCCAATACCCATGTGATCGGACGATTGCTAAACGAAAATGGCGTTTGGATAGTAGCGCCCGAAGATAAACGTATCGGGCAGGATATCTTGCTGGCCGGGTCGCCAGGCAAGGCGAAGACGGGGCAGGTCGTCAGCGTCGCCATCACCGAGCAGCCTTCACGTTATACCCAACCCGTCGGCAAAATTGTTGAAGTCCTTGGCGACATCGATGATCCTGGCATGGAAATAGAGATTGCAGTTCGGAAGTACGGCGTTCCGCATGAATTTTCTGAAGCTGCAAAAAAATTGGCTTCCAAGTTGCCGAGCGAAGTTCGCGATACCGACCTGGTGGATAGGGTCGATTTGCGTGACATCCCGATGGTCACCATTGATGGCGAGGATGCGAGAGATTTTGACGACGCCGTATATTGCGAGCCGATCAAAATAGGACGCAGTCCCGGTTTTCGCCTCATCGTTGCGATTGCAGATGTCAGTCATTACGTCAAACCGAACGATGCTATAGATGTAGATGCGCTGGAGCGCAGCACGTCGGTATATTTTCCACGACGCGTGATTCCGATGCTGCCGGAAAAACTATCGAACGGATTGTGCTCATTAAATCCGGCAGTCGATCGTTTGACCCTGGTATGCGATGCGGTCATCACCGCAAAGGGCGAGATTACGGCATATCAATTTTATCCGGCTGTAATTCACTCTGCTGCGCGTCTTACCTATACGCAGGTGGCGGCGATACTTGCGAATACCAAAGGTACGGAAGCGGCGAAGCGTCCGGGTCTGGTGCCGCATCTGTTGCACCTTTACGAAATATTTCAGGCATTGCTTCAGGCCCGCCACGTTCGAGGGGCAATTGACTTCGAGACCACCGAAACCTACATCGTCTGTAATGCGAATGGCAAAATCGAGCAGATCCTGCCGCGTACCCGCAATGATGCGCACAGGCTGATTGAGGAATGCATGCTGGCGGCAAACGTTTGCGCGGCCGATCTGCTGCAGCGGAACAAGCACCCCGGCGTTTATCGAATTCATGCCGGGCCGACCAAGGAAAAATTGACGCAGGTTCGTACCTTTTTGAAACAGGTTGGTCTTAATCTGGGCGGAGGCGATAAACCTGCTGCTTCGGATTACGCCGAGCTGATGCCGAAGATAAAGGCGCGCCCCGATGCAGCTCTTTTGCAAACCATGCTATTGCGTTCAATGCAGCAGGCTGTATACAGCCCGGATAACATCGGCCATTTCGGATTGTCATATGACGCCTATGCGCATTTCACCAGCCCGATACGCCGCTATCCCGATCTGCTGACGCATCGTGCGATCAAGGCGATTTTGCAAGGTAAGCGCTACGATCCAAAAGGTATCGACTCCAGCACATTGAACACAATGCTGTCACCCGCTGCACGAAAAATGCAGGCGAAGGACAAGGCAGAGGGCAAGAAAAAAGGTGAGGGCGATCTCGCAATCTGGGAAGCACTTGGCGTTCACTGTTCTGCAAACGAGCGCCGTGCCGATGAGGCTTCGCGCGATGTCGAAGCGTGGCTCAAGTGTTATTTCATTCGTGACAAACTGGGCGAAGAATTCACGGGCACGATTTCCGGCGTCACGACGTTCGGTATTTTCGTGCAGCTGGATGCGCTTTTCATCGAGGGTCTGGTGCACGTAACGGAGCTGGGTGCTGATTACTTCCAATTCGATGACGCACGCCATGAACTGCGTGGCGAGCGCACGGGAATTCGATATCAGCTGACTGATCGCGTCACGGTGCAGGTCAGCCGTGTCGACCTTGATGCCCGCAAGATCGATTTGCGTTTGGTGACGGAGCCGGGCTTCCGTACTTTGCTTAAAAACGAAGCGCGACGGGCGGATAACGAGAAGGCACGTCCGCAAAAGGCGGGCGCGAAAACTGCGAAGACGCCGCCAGCCAAAGCAGGCAAAACAGCAGCGGCCAAGCATGCCAAGCCTGCGACCCCAGTTGCGGAAAAATCGCGTTCGACGCGAGCGTATTCGAAATCCGGAAAAAAGAAGCGATAAAAGATGAAAAGCAAAATGATTTTCGGCTTCCACGCCGTAACTGCACGCCTGCGTCATGAGGCGGCTAGCGTGGAAGAAATTTATATAGATTCAGGCCGTCATGATGGTCGAATGCAGGATTTATTGCGCGCCGCCAAAGCGGCAAATGTACGTATCATTCAAGCTGATGATCAGCGACTCAGCAATATTGTCGGTACACGCCGTCATCAGGGTGTAGTAGCAAAGGCAGGCGAATTGTCGCTGGCGCGCAACCTTGACGAATTGCTGGACGCAATTGACGGGCCGCCGTTACTGATGCTGTTGGATGGCATAACCGATCCGCACAATCTCGGTGCGTGCCTGAGGGTTGCCGACGGTGCGGGAGCGCACGCGGTAATAGCACCCAAGGACCGTGCGGTAGGTTTGAATGCGACGGCTGCAAAGGTCGCCAGTGGCGCCGCTGAAACTGTTCCGTACATTACGGTGACAAATCTGGCGAGGACGATGCGAGAATTGAAAGAGCGTGAAATTTGGTTGATCGGTACTACCGATGATGCAGAAAAAACGATTTATGATGCCGATTTTTCCGGCCCTGCGGCTTTGGTGATGGGATCCGAGGGCGAGGGCATGCGCCGTCTGACGCGAGACAGCTGCGATATGCTGGTGAGTATTCCAATGTTCGGCTCGGTCGAAAGTCTGAACGTTTCGGTTGCGTCTGGAGTTTGCCTGTTTGAGGCGCGCCGCCAGAGAATCGTCAAAGCATGATTCATCGGCGTTGATGTTTAGCTAAATTGCTCCATTCCCGTCAAAGCTGCCAGGTTTTACAAATAATAATCCACCTCTAGTCAACAACGTTTCTATTTCATGTTTACGCATCTACGAGAAGATATAAGCAGCATCATTGAACGTGATCCTGCAGCGCGCAACGCGTGGGAGGTGGTGACTTGTTATCCGGGTTTCCACGCGATAGTGATGCACGGCTGGGCGCAATGGTGCTGGAAAAATGAATTGAAATGGCTGGGGCGTTTTATCTCCCAGCTCGCACGTTGGTTTACGGGGATCGAAATTCATCCCGGTGCAACGATAGGGCGGCGGGTATTTATCGATCACGGCTTTGGCGTTGTGATCGGTGAGACGGCCGAAATCGGTGATGACTGCACGATTTACCAGGGGGTGACACTAGGTGGCACGTCTTTGAACAGGGGTGCAAAACGCCACCCGACCTTGGGTCGAGGCGTCATCATTGGCGCCGGTGCTAAAGTGCTTGGCGGTTTCACCGTCGGTGAAGGCGCGAAAGTCGGTTCGAATGCGGTTGTCGTGAAAGAAGTGCCGCCCGGCGCTACAGCTGTCGGAAATCCCGCACATATCGTTCAAAAAGACATACATGAAGAGACTGCGGCAAGAATGTTTTCAGCCTATGGAATTTCGCCTACGAGTGACGACCCGATGTCATCCGCATTGCGGGGCTTGATTAGTCAGGCAGCAGCACAGGAACATCAAATGATCAAAATCATCGCTGCGTTACAGGGCGCAGGGATGAAGTGCGAAGTATTATCCGAAGTCGATAAGTTCGATCCAGTACAACTGAACAAGTTGGTGGAATGAGAGGCTTGCATGAGTGCTGAAGCCGGTCAGGGTTCCACGAGTGGAGCTAGTCGGAATGACGAGCTGCTTCTGGATCCTTTCGAGATCCGTGTGCTGGCTGTGCTTGCAGAAAAAGAAGCACTGACGCCGGATAGCTATCCATTGTCATTGAATGCGATCGTCAATGGTTGCAATCAACTGTCGAGTCGCGATCCGGTCATGTCGATTACCGAAGCAACCGCGCACAACGTATTGCAGCGGCTAATGCAGCAAAAACTGGTGACTGAAGTAACCCAGGCTGGCGCTCGCGTTGCCAAGTACGAGCACCGTATGCGTATCAAATGGTCGCTGGAGCAGGATAAGCTGGCCATCATGGCGATTCTGATGCTGCGAGGACCTCAAACCACCGGTGAGATTCGTGCGCGTTGTGGGCGAGTGCACGAATTCGCAACGGTCGATGAGGTCGAAGCGGGTCTTCACTTTCTTATTGATAAGTTCCCGCCAATAGTCGCCCGACTGGCGCGTGCGCCCGGTAGCAAGGAGCCACGCTTCGCACATTTGTTGTCCGGGCTTGAAGTATTCGAGCAACAGAATGCCGCAGCGGCATTCGCGCCGGGCTCCGTAGTCGAGTCATCCCGGCATGACCGGTTGGGTCAGTTGGAAGATGAAGTCTCACGCATGCGTAACGAGATGGACGTCTTGAAATTACAGTTTGAGGAATTCAAAAAGCAGTTTGAATAACTTGGCTGGGTCTGAACTAGTCGCAATTTATACGATTTCAATTCCATTTAATGCCATTCGCTTGATCGCACCATCGCTAGTGATGGCGATCCAGCCACCGCGTGGTATCGCAGTGTCGCAATCCCAATCCGGCAATACAAAGCGCACATTCTTTTTCTGACGGTGAAAATGTTCGTGCTGTGCCGGGCGATGTGTATGCCCATGTATCATGAACGAGGTTTCCGTACTCTCAAACAGGGACTCGATCGCACCGGCATTCACATCCATGATCTCGTAGGTTTTGGATTGCTGGGCAAGCCGGCTGTCATTGCGCAGTCCTTCGATAATGGCTTTACGCTGTGCCAGCGGCATCGCTAAAAACGTCTGTTGCCATCCGGGTTGCCGCACCTGTGCGCGGAAGGCCATGTATTCTATGTCGTCTGTGCAATGCGCGTCGCCGTGCGTCAGAACGAGTTTGATTCCGGCAACGATTGTGACGAACGGGTCCGGCAAGCGCGTGGCGCCCGTCGCTTGTTCGAATTCTTCCGCAACCAGAAAATCACGATTGCCTGCAATCCAGAATACCTGGATGCCGAGATCACTTAATTTGCGGATTGCATCTACAACGTGCTGATTGAACGGCGTTGAAATGTCATCGTCTCCTGCCCAATATTCAAATACGTCACCGAGCAAATAAAGCTGCCGGCATTTTGTCGCATGGTTCCGCAAGAACGTAAAAAATGCCTCGGCAGTGCGAGGCATAGCTGTTTGCAAATGGAGGTCGGAAATAAAAAGCGCAACTGTTTCCGGTTGCGCCGGTATTACTTGAGCGTCCGCCATCAGGTTAACGCGTAGCAGGTCGAAATCATTTTATGCGAGCGGGTCAGACGACTTCCGTTTTCAGGATCACGACATCTTCAACCGGTACGTCCGCATGCATGCCGGTACGTATGGTTTTGACTGCGCGAATCTTGTCCACGACGTCCTTGCCGTCGACTACCTTGCCAAAGACGCAGTAACCCCATCCATCCTGCCCAGGATAATCCAGGAAACTATTGTTTTTAATGTTGATGAAAAATTGCGCCGATGCGGAATGCGGATCCGAGGTGCGCGCCATGGCGACGGAGTAAGTATCGTTCTTGAGGCCATTTTTCGCTTCGTTCTCGACTGGCGCATTGGTTGGCTTTTGTTTCATGCCAGGCTCGAATCCGCCGCCTTGAATCATGAAGCCGTCAATAACGCGGTGGAAAATCGTGCCGTCGTAATGTCCGGCATTGAGGTAAGAGAGAAAATTTTCAACCGTTTTGGGTGCTTTTTCAGCGTCCAGTTCAAGTTTGATATCGCCGTGGTTGGTAGTGAGGATGACAGCCATTGGAGCCCTTGTTAAATTTAATTCAAAATGGTTGAGATAAAATTATTTCTTGATTGATGCGGATTCAATGATGATCGGATCGACCGGTACATTCTGGTACATGCCGTTGGTTTCCGTTTTTACTTGCGTGATCTTGTCCACCACGTCCTTGCCTTCAATTACCTTGCCGAATACCGCGTAACCCCAGCCATCTTGTCCAGGGTAATCAAGCGCTGCGTTGTCATTGACGTTAATGAAAAATTGCGCGGTTGCAGAATGCGGATTGCCTGTGCGCGCCATTGCTACTGAATAGCGTTCATTCTTGAGGCCATTTTCAGCTTCGTTCTTGATTGGTGCCTTGGTCGGCTTTTGTTTCATGGCTTTGTCAAACCCGCCGCCCTGGATCATGAAGCCGTCAATGACTCGATGAAAGATCGTTCCTTTATATTGCCCGGATTTTACATACGCAAGAAAATTTTCAACCGACTTAGGTGCTTTTTCAGGATTGAGTTCCAATACAATGTCACCCATACTCGTTTTCAGTAATACATGCGGCGCGTCAGCAGCGTGCGCAAAATGAGCTGCGCCCATCAACGACAGGCTGGTGATTAGGGTGATGAAGCTGCGGCGTGAATTGTGCATTGAAGGTTTCCTTAAATTGGCAGATAAAATCAAAGCGTTAAATTTTCTATTGCCTGCATTGGTCAAGTGTGTGCAGTCAATTTGAAATGATCGGGAAGGCTGGGAGAATCATGACCAATTATCCTTGCACCAGCGCTTGATGTGGATATAGGGAGCGATTTTTCATCAATGCTATACTGCCGCAAAAAGAAGCATTTTATCAAAAATATGCGCGATAAAAAAAGGGATTCTGAGACCGGGTTACTTCTAGTGCCGAGAGTGCCGGCAAGGGATAAAATCAGGTCGCGGGTCGCAGTAACAATTTCCAATTCGAAACAAAACACCACCCATGAGTGCGCTGAAAATATATAACACGCTGGCGCGTGAAAAGCAGCTATTTTCTCCAATCGAGCCAGGCAAAGTGCGCATGTACGTGTGCGGGATGACGATCTATGACTACTGTCATATCGGTCACGCACGCATGATGATGGCCTTTGACGTCTTATACCGCTGGTTGAAATCGTCTGGATATGCAGTGACCTACGTCCGTAATATCACTGACATCGACGACAAGATCATTAAACGCGCCGTCGAAAATGGCGAGTCGATTTCGCAACTCACTTCCAGGTTTACCAAGTACATGCACGAGGATACGCAGGCGCTTGGCATCTTGCCACCTGACCATGAGCCACGCGCGACGGCATATGTTCCACAAATGCTGGGCTTGATTGCAAAGCTGGAGCAAAATGGTCTTGCATACAAGGCGGCAGATGGCGATGTAAATTATTCCGTGCGTGGGTTCCCCGGTTATGGAAAATTATCCGGCAAATCCCTGGATGACCTTCGTGCCGGTGAGCGCGTAGATGTCAACACCGGGAAACGCGATCCGCTGGACTTCGTTCTCTGGAAGGCTTCCAAGGAATCCGAGCCGGAAGAAGTGAAATGGGCATCGCCTTGGGGCAACGGGCGCCCTGGCTGGCATATCGAATGTTCCGCAATGGCATCCGAATTGCTGGGCGAGCAATTTGATATTCACGGTGGCGGCCAGGATTTGCAGTTCCCGCATCATGAGAACGAGATCGCGCAATCTGAAGGTGCACACGGTCATACGTTCGTGAACTATTGGATGCATAACGGCTTTGTGCGGGTCGACAATGAAAAAATGTCGAAGTCGCTTGGTAATTTTTTTACCATCAGGGAGGTACTCCAACAGTATGATGCGGAGGTCGTACGGTTTTTTATTCTCCGCTCCCATTACCGTAGTCAACTCAACTATTCAGATGCGCATCTTGATGACGCGAAGGGCGCATTGACCCGCCTCTACACCGCGCTAAAAGATATTGAGGCGGATAGCAGTCCTCTGGATTGGACAGAAACCCACGCAGCGCGTTTTGCCGATGCGATGAACGACGATTTGAACACGCCGCTTGCGGTTGCAGAATTATTTGAATTGGCAAATGAACTGAACAAGACAAAATCTGCCGCGACTGCGCGACAGCTCAAAGGACTTGCAGATATCATCGGCCTATTGCAGCGCACTCCCCAGCAATTCCTGCAAGCAGTTCCAACGACGGATGATGGAGCCGATGACATTGAGGCGATGGTTGTATCGCAAATTGAAGCGAGAGTCGCTGCAAAAAAAGCGAAAAATTTTGCCGAAGCCGATCGGATCCGCACGGATTTGTTAGGCAAGGGCGTTGTCCTTGAAGACAAACCCGGTGGTCTGACTGAATGGCGAAGGGCCTAATCTGCATGCCTAAAATTGTACAGGTCGAATTGGTGCCCTTGGTGCCCGCATATTGGGATGATGCAAAGATTGAGCTGATGAAGCGCGATCGCATCATGCGCAAGCTGATCCCGCAATTCGGTGACTTGCATTTGATCGGACGCGGCGAGCCGTTTACCACGCTTGCACGTTCAATTATCGGTCAGCAAATTTCCCTCAAAGCCGCTGACACGGTTTGGCGACGTTTTCTTGAATTGTGCCCCAAATGCGCGCCGGCCCAGGTAATCAAAGCAGGTGAAAGTCTTACATCGTGTGGCTTATCCAAACGGAAAGCAGAATATATTCTCGATTTGGCCGAGCATTTCAAGGCCAAACGTGTCCATGCCGATAAATGGGCAGAGATGGACGACGAAGATGTCATCGCAGAGCTCATTCAAATCCGCGGCATAGGCCGTTGGACGGCGGAAATGTTTTTAATATTTAATTTACGCCGCCCCAACGTTTTACCCTTGGATGATCTCGGATTGCTCAGGGGTATCAGCATTAATTATTTTTCCGGTGAGCCGGTATCGCGCAGCGATGCGCGCGAGGTTGCTGCCAACTGGGAACCGTGGCGTACCGTCGCGACCTGGTATTTATGGCGTAGCCTGGACCCGGTACCGGTAGAATATTAAAAATTCAGGAAAAAGAGTGCGGCTTCAAGGTTACGATGCGGTATTCTCTCCCCAACAAATGAGATGCCTCGTATTGAAATTTCAGGAGGAACGATGACCAAGACTACGTTTCTTGGCTTCGAGCAGCCAATTGCTGAACTCGAATCCAAAATCGAAGAATTACGTTTTGTACAGGATGATTCTGCAGTTGATATCTCGGAAGAGATAGATCGCCTGGCAAAAAAAGGTCAGCAACTGACCAAAGATATTTACGCCAAGCTCACACCTTGGCAAGTCTCGCAAATCGCGCGCCATCCGCAACGTCCATATACGATGGACTATGTGAATGCGATATTTACCGACTTTCACGAATTACACGGCGACCGCAGTTACGCCGATGACCTGTCCATCGTAGGCGGACTGGCACGCTTCAATGGCCAGTCATGCATGGTGATCGGCCATCAAAAAGGTCGCGATACCAAAGAGCGCTCGTTGCGCAATTTCGGCATGCCGAAGCCTGAGGGCTATCGCAAGGCGATGCGCCTGATGAAGCTCGCAGAAAAATTTGAATTGCCTGTGTTCACCTTTGTCGATACGCCTGGAGCATTCCCCGGCATCGATGCTGAAGAACGCGGCCAATCCGAAGCGATTGGGCATAACCTGTACGTCATGGCTGAGCTGAAGGTGCCGCTTATTGCGACCATCATCGGTGAAGGCGGTTCAGGCGGCGCACTTGCGATCGCGGTAGGCGATGCTGTGCTGATGCTCCAGTACGCTACTTATTCGGTCATATCCCCTGAAGGCTGCGCATCGATACTCTGGAAAACTTCAGAGCGTGCGTCCGATGCCGCAGAGGCGCTAGGCTTGACTGCTCACCGTCTCAAGGCAATGGGCCTGATCGACAAGATCATCAATGAACCGCTCGGCGGCGCACATCGTGATCCAAAAGCCATGGCTGCAATGCTGAAACGTGCATTGGCAGATTCACTGCGTCAGTTGCAGGGCGTGAAGCCCAAGGATTTACTCGAGGCGCGCCATGAAAAACTGATGGGCTACGGTAAGTTCAAGGAAATCACGACACCGGAATGATGGCAGTGTCATTGACGGATGGTTTCGAGCGCGCGTTGGGAGAAATCCTGACGCGCGTTCGTGCTTTGACGGACACGATTTCGACAGATGTGCCTGCAATTGCAGTTGCCTACAGTGGAGGTCTTGATTCATCGGTGTTGCTCCATTTGGCGCAGGAGTATGCGTCGACACGTGGAATCACATTGTTTGCGTTCCACATTCATCACGGCATCAGTCCCAATGCAGATCATTGGTTAACGCATTGCCAGAATGAATCCGGGCGGCTCGGTGTCACATTTGATTCCCGCCGCATCAATCTCAAAAATCCTGAGAAAAATGGCACCGAAGAGGCTGCGCGCAAGGGACGCTATGCAGCGTTGGGCGATCTTTGTCGAGGCCGTCGCGTGTCCCTATTGCTAACCGCGCACCACCAGGACGACCAGGCAGAGACCGTGTTGCTGCAGCTGTTGCGAGGTTCAGGAGTGGCTGGTTTGTCCGGTATGGATACAGCAAACTTGGCACCCGATTTGCTGGGGGGTACAACGCCTGCGATGGCACGCCCGCTGTTGACGCTGTCGCGCAAGGATCTGGAAAATTTTGCAGTCGAAGCAGCTATTCCATATGTAGACGATGAATCCAACCTCGATCCGCGCTATGCACGAAATGCGCTAAGGCACAACGTGATGCCAATACTGGCACAAGCGTTTCCGGGCTTCCAGGAACGCTTCGCGCGAACTGCACAACACGCGCAGTCCGCCCAGCGATTGTTGATCGAACTTGCATCGCAGGATCTGGCCATTTGTCTCGACGGTGATTGTATCGGATTAAGCAAGCTCAGGGAATTGAGTCCGGATCGCATCGATAACCTGCTACGTTACTGGTTTGGATCGCGCGGTGTACGTATGCCGTCTACCGCATGGCTGAGCGAGATGCGGACCCAGTTACTCGACGCGAAATCTGATGCACAGCTTTGTGTAACACATGCTGACTGCCACATCCGGCGTCATCGGGATCGCGTATTTCTTACGCCGCGATTGGCACTTGATCCTGAAGCGATTGCTCCTCAGATATTCCGCTGGAAAGGTGAATCTCAAATTCAATTTCCTTTATTCGATGGCGTACTCCATATTGAAGCGGCAGAGGATGGCATAGCCACGGATTGGTTGCAGGAACAAGATTTAATCATTCGTTTCCGTGAAGGCGGAGAGCGCATGAAGCTTGCATCGAATCGTCCCACCAAAGCACTGAAATATCATTATCAGGCCCTCGATGTACCGGCTTGGGAGCGTACGCGTCTGCCGATTATTGCGACGACGTCGCAGATATTGTTTGCCGCTGGAATTGGTATGGATTGCCATCAACTTGGCACCGGCACGGTGGCGCGCGTTCGCTTCCGCTGGCAGCACGGCAATTAATGGCAATTCAGGCATTTTCAAACGCTATTTTTACGCAATACACGTGAGCCGACACTTGTCATTTTTCATTGCAACAAGTAAACTAAGCGGTTGATTTATATCAGTTCATCCCCTTTTTAAGCCCACTCCTGAAATCCACATATGGCTTTGTTCGTTCATAAATACGGCGGTACCTCGATGGGCTCGACAGAGCGCATCAAGAACGTCGCCAAGCGCGTCGCGAAATGGCACGACGCCGGCAATCAAATCGTTGTTGTTCCCTCTGCAATGTCGGGTGAAACAAATCGCCTGATCGGACTCGCCAAAGAGCTGATGCCGGATCCTGATCCGCGTGAGCTCGACATGCTGGCATCGACCGGCGAGCAGGTATCCGTCGCGCTGTTGGCTATGGCTTTGAAAGCAATCGGGAAAGAAGCGGTGTCCTACGCAGGATGGCAGGTTGCGATTACAACCGACTCCGCGTTCACCAAAGCACGCATTCAGTCTATCGACGACGTGAAGGTGCGCAAGGATTTGGAAGCAGGTCGCATCGTCATCATTACCGGCTTCCAGGGCGTCGATGGCGACGGCAATATTGCTACGCTGGGACGTGGCGGTTCCGATACGTCCGCGGTTGCTGTAGCAGTTGCAATGAAGGCGCAGGAATGTTTGATTTATACCGACGTTGACGGTGTCTATACGACTGACCCGCGGGTGGTATCGGAGGCGCGTCGCCTGAATACCGTCACATTTGAAGAAATGCTCGAGATGGCGTCGTTAGGTTCAAAAGTCCTGCAAATCCGCTCAGTGGAATTCGCCGGCAACTACAAGATGCCGACACGCGTACTGTCATCGTTGACCGATCCATTGATTCCGCTGGAAGAGGAAGCATCTTCCGGCACACTGATTTCATTTGAGGAAGATACACACATGGAACAAGCCGCTATAACCGGTATCGCATTCAATCGCGATGAAGCCAAGATCACAGTGTTGGGCGTCCCTGACAAACCAGGTATCGCTTATCAAATCATCGGCCCGATCTCCGAAGCCAACATTGAAGTCGACATGATTATCCAGAACCAATCGGTCGAAGGGAAAACAGACTTTACGTTTACCGTGCCGCGTGGTGAATACACGAAAGCAATGGCCGCACTCGACGGCAGTGTCAAGGAGCATATAGGTGCTGCGAGTATTACCGGCGATGCAAAAGTGTCGAAAGTATCGGTAGTGGGTGTCGGTATGCGCAGCCATGTCGGCATTGCGTCGCAGATGTTCCGTACCTTGTCGGAAGAGGGTATCAACATTCAAATGATTTCAACCTCCGAAATCAAGATTTCGGTATTGATAGACGAGAAATACATGGAGCTTGCCGTACGTGCATTGCACAAGGCATTTGATCTTGAGAAAATTGTATAAACAGTCCCTGCACTGCATAGTTTGATTGACCAAGTTTGCCTGAGAAGCTATCATGCGTGGCTTGTAGTACAGCGGAGTTGTTTATCCGTTTTACGTGTGGAGACCTGGCCGAGTGGTCGAAGGCACTTCCCTGCTAAGGAAGCATATGGGCTTAAACCTGTATCGAGGGTTCGAATCCCTCGGTCTCCGCCAAAGTAAATTTTAATTTTTCCTGTAAAAACAAGAATTTAGGTCGCTAATCGCGGCCTTTTTTCTTTTTCAGGGTTAACTCTGGACTTATTTGAGATGATGCCCCTATCTTCCCCTCTATTTTCAGCATCTCGCTTTCGTCCTGTTTGCCAGTGATCCATTTGGCATAAACCTTGAAAAACATCTCAAGACTGTGCCCCAACTGATTCGCCATGTATGCGGGGTTCACGCCCGCCATTAAGCCGACTGTAGCGTATGTATGGCGCGTGTTGTACGGTCGCCGATAGCGAATGCCAAGCTCCTTCAACGCGGGCGTCCAGTAGCGCTTCCGTGCGTTCTGCTCATACGCCCACGGCTTGCCAGTGCCGGGGTCATGGAATACTGCCTGCCGACCATCTGCATCTGGTGGTAACAGGAACGTCCATGCTTTTTGCTTCTTGATCGCTGCCAGTGCCCGACTATTCAGCCGAACAACTCTGACCTGCGATGTCTTGGTATCTTCCAAGGAGTCGGTGACATATCCCTGCATGATCGTGATCGTGCCTTCATTGAAATCAACTTGGGGCCATTCCAACCCGATTGCCTCGCTAGTCCTTAATCCGGTAAAAAATGCAGTTTCGTAAAGGTTGGCCGACTGCTCCGGGAATTTCTCGCGCATGTGAGCAACGATGATATTTGCCTCGTCTAGCGAAAAGGGGTCAATCTCAGGCTTTTGCCACTTCACACTATCAACCCGGTCGCATGGATTTTTGTCGATCAACTCGTCCAATAGGGCAAAATTAAATACTGTACTGAGCATCGACAGATGGTTGTTCCGCGTCTTCCCGCTTCCCCATTCCCCAGATTTGAGTGCTGTAGTAATATCGGATGGCTTGATCGTGTTGATGATCCTGTGACCTAACTTCTGCTTCCAAAAGTTATCCTTCATGCGCCTGTAAGTCGTCATTGTGGACGGCTTCAATCCGCCAAGTTGCTCAAACCATGCATCCATAATATTGGAAAGCGAATCTGGAGCCAACTTCTTCGCCATCGGGGAATGCGGGAAATAGTCGGCATAATCAAACTCGCCAGTCGTGATCTTTTTACGGATCTCGATAGCGACGCGGCCAGCGTATTTCATATTCGCTGGGGTCGGAGGTAAGGGCGCATTATCCAGATATAGCGTTTCCTTCCGTTGCTTGCCTTGGAAGGAAAATAGTATTCGGATGCTAGACTCCCTGATCTCTACGCCACCGCCTCTACCCATTTGTAATACTCCTCGATATCCATTGTAATGTGCCCGTCCGGTGCCTTTCTATATTGCAGCCCTTGAATCCATATTCCGCTTTCAATCTTCCTGCGGACCGCCTTTTCAGTGTAACCAGTCAATTGGCAAAAAACTGGGAGCTGATGCTGCCCCTGAAAAACGTACTCCATAGCTGAGAATATAATTCACAGTAAGGAGAACGGCAATGGCAAGAAATTCTGACAAGAAATCGAGAGCAAGGTACACCCTTGAATTCAAACTGGAAGCAGTGCGGCTGGTAAAGGCCGGCCAGGCAACGGCGGTGACGGCAAAGGTGTTAGGCATGCCGAAGCAGACGCTGGAGAACTGGATACGACTGGAAAGCAAAGGCGATCTGGGCGGCACGGTAGAGCGGCCGGTCAGTGCGGAGCAGATGGAGCTGGCGCGACTGCGGGCAGAGAATGCGCGACTGAAGATGGAGCGCGACATATTAAAAAAGGCCACGGCGTACTTCGCGCGGGATCTGACGTGAAGTACGCATGGATCGCCAGGCATCGCAACCAATGGCCGGTCAGCGTTGCGTGTGAAGCGTTGGGCGTGAGTACCAGCGGCTATTTTGACCACCAGAAGCGCAACAGCGATCCAGGCAAGCCTACAAGCCGGGTGAGCAATGAAGCGCTGCTGGCCCATATTCGTGCCATTCATGCCGAGGTCAAAGGCGAATATGGCTGGCCGAAGATGTGGAAGGAGTTGCTGGTGCGCGGCATACGGGTCGGCAAGGACCGGGTGCAAAAGACGATGCAGCGTCATGGCATCAAGGCCCGCAGCAAGAGAAAGTTTGTTGTTACCACCGACAGCAAGCACAATCTGCCGATTGCACCGAACCTGCTGGAACGCAACTTCACTGTAGCAACACCCAATGAAGTATGGGCAGGTGATATTACCTATGTCGCCACCGATGAAGGATGGCTGTATCTGGCAGTTGTGATTGACCTCTTCAGCCGTCAGGTGGTTGGATGGAGCATGAAGCCGCATATGCAGACCGATCTGGTCGCAGATGCGCTGCGCATGGCGTGGTTTCGACGGCATCCTGAGGCCGGCTTGATCTTCCATTCAGACCGCGGAAGCCAGTATTGCAGTGGCATGTATCAGGATATGCTCAAGAGCTATGGCATGCGTTCGTCGATGAGCCGCAAAGGTGATTGTTGGGACAATGCCCCAACTGAAAGTCTGTGGGGACGATTGAAGACGGCACGGCTGCATGGCAATCGATTCGCGACCCGACGGCAAGCCATGGATGAAATCATTGACTGGCTGACCTTCTATAACCATCGGAGATTACACTCTACATTGGGTTACGTCAGCCCAATGCAATTTGAAGAACGCTGGCATGCGGCACAGCGAAAAAAGGCTGCATAATCGGAATGCTATGGAGTACGGACAACAGGGGCAAGGTCAAGCAACATGTATTGCAATCTAACTGTAGGTGATTTCATAAGTACCTCCCGTCTGATAAATTTCTAATGAGTTTGCAACGTATTCTGCGCACCCATTTTCCTGGCGGCGAACGTAGGCCGAAGGCAAGAAATCACCCTTGAGTTTCCTACGCCGCGCAAGCTTGAAGCCCCTGTTTGCTTGTTCCTTGCTGCTATTTTCCATTTCTGAATTTTTTCACTCATTTCATTCTCCGGTTCTATTTTCAAATGCAAGTCGTAAAATATGAACCCGATAGTGAAATTATGAAGCGAAAAAAATGCCTTTTAAAATTGAAAGCATAGGTAAATAGCGTCACATTCAATAACGGTTATCAGTTGGAGTAGGACGGAAGATGCTTAGAACGCGATCAGATGACTCTTGCGCTGCAACCTGCGATATTTTTCCCAGAACTAATTAGCAAAACGATTGCATATAAACATATCGATGCTCTATACTTCATCCGTCTCCATCGAGGCAGTTTTATCCAGCCGATTTTTCTGCTGTATGTCGTTGGATATACAGCAGATTTCAAATGCCAAACACGGCAATTCACTGCTAAATGGGTGTACGCCCAAGCTAACCCCACAGGTTTTTTGACAGTACTGTCACAAGACTCATCCACTATTACCTGCTTTTAATTGCGTACAAGCTTCTTGGAACATGCATCAATATTTTTTTGCTCGTACTCTAAAAACTCTAGAGGGATACAGAGTGACGAGCAACATCAGTCTTTACAAGGGGTCTAGCAGGATTGAGGACTCTACCCCAACACAGAACCTAAATTCCTCGGTGCAAAACTGCCCTGAGAATTGTTCAGGGATGGCCTATACGAGCCGCCACGACTTCAAAAGCCGCGCGCATGCGCGGATCTGGTTTAAATAACGGGGTCCGGCTAACACCGGCATGGGAGGCATGGCAGGCATTGGGCCTGTCGGTGCCCATGAGACTCGTCACGGCTAAGGCCGGTGAGATGAATTGGGGTGCTAGCGCCACCCGAGACCCGTCTACGGATGGGGTGCGCTACGCGAGACACAGCGTAGGGTTCAACGCTGACCAGCAACAAGGTAAGCAACCGAAGTCCGTAAGGCCTCGGCGTGTTATTGGAATGCAAGAAGGTGCAATGACATGAAACGATTTTATTTATGTATGGGGGCCTTCCTCCGCAAGTGGTAAATGTATATGGAATACCGCTACGCGCACCCGCAAAGTCGGAACGCGTAGCGGTCAAATTGCGCCCGCTAAATGGGGAAGCATGAGGGCTACTGGCCCTCTATAAACGTAGACACGAACAACATTTGTGCAGATTTAATCCCATCCAATTGAAGATATTGTAGTTTGAATCGTTTAAAATCAATGACTTATATGCCGTTGATATCAGGCAGACCGCCGCTTTTTATAGATGGGCATTGATGCTGATTCGTTCAGGATACGAGTCCGGCATCCGGTCACCGACTTAAGCAGCTTGAGAATCTGTTGATTAGGTTTCCGGAAAATTGAATTTCTATCTATAAAATTTCACCATGTCGGGTTTAACAAAATTCCGTTTTCAAATCCAATTTCTTATTGGCGGGGGCGAGGCAGCCCCTTATTTTGTTGCAAATGACGTCGAATTGATGTGGTCCGATTACTTCAATTCAGTGAGCAAGCAGGTGCCCTACAAATACATCGCCCACCGCGATTGCCATCGCAAGCATTTGGTATTCAAGTGGATGAGTCTTCAACTCAATGGCAGGGACCAGGTGCATCGCCAGTGCACACTCATCCACCGAGGCCTGGCGAAATTGTCCGCCAGTGAAGCACTTAGCAGCTTCACAGGCATCTGTGCTGAGGTAAAAGCCATCGTAGAGCGGGAAAATCATAATCTCATTCCTTTTTTGTTTTGAGTATTTATTGCCGTTCCAGATTTAAGGATTGCGGCGCTTGTGTCAAAAGGCGGTAGCGTTAACAACGGAGTGCCATCTCACAACCGCATGTTTTTGTAAAAAAGATTCAGGGGACGCTATTTACCCAGCAAACGGTCGACCATGTTGCTTAACACGTCCTTGCCCGTCCAGATGCACCAGCCACGCCAAATTTGCAGGAAACCAAGCAGTGTCATCAGATAGAAATATGCGGTGTCTGGTGAAATGGCCGTCCATTCAGCGCAGAGGTCTGCTACCCAAAGATGAATCAGAACGATGCATACAACCGTAGTGATGACCAATCCAAGCAAAGGCGCAGCCTTATCGTTTTTATCGCTTTCCATGACGTGTCCCTTTAGTGTTTGTCGCTCCGCTAGATTCAGGCCTGTGCGCCTCGGCGCACTCACACCGAGATTCCGCATGATGCTCACTGAATATATTTTCTGATGTTGAATCAAGGCCAATTTGGGTAATCGCAAATCGCAGGCCTTGCATGATTCCCTCGTACTTGATCACACTCACTAACTTCCAGTACATGAGAGCTGTCAGGGTGACTGCGTGGTGCCGCCAGTGAAAGTGGTACATGATTTGTTCAAGCGAATGGTCAGGCTTGAACAAACGATGAATCCGTTCATTGATAGACCACCACGTCACTCTGTAGTCGCCGCGCCCGGCAAGTTGTGCCTTCACTGAACGGCGGTCTGACACAGAAACGTCCTTCATCCAAATGCCGCGTGCTCGGAATCCTAGTGCGACGAAGACCTCCTTGCATATTCTGGAACGAGAAATCGAGTGTAGGAAAGCAGCGCGGTCTTTTTTTGCCCAATCGGTCGTCATGATGTTGGCATTTGTAATTTCATTGAGTTTCATTTTTTCCTCTTCCGGTTTGGGTATGCGAGCTGGCATTGATATTGGCGCTACTCGCAAAACCTGTTTTCTGATGTCTTGATTTGGTCGCGGCGCTAGATGCAGCAGACCATAAAGAGATGTTAGCAAGCCAAATTTTCAGGGCAAGTCGGCGAGCGACGCACCGACTTCGATTTTGGTTGGTCATCTTCCGCCAGTGATCGATTTCCGGAACACAAGTCACGGCAACAACTTTGGAAATGATTGGGTACCTGATTTTTGGACCAGAAAGATGGTGTCGCAACGCAGGCAAATGTATTTCTCATTCCATTCCTGTAGCCACATTGGGTAATATTGGAAGTTGTGCCGGATGGCTAACACTATGTACCCGATTAACAGGAGATACATGACATCGATTACCCACGCGCCGACCAACAAGCTGAGGACGCAGCCGCCGATGAAGATGCCAACGACGGGTAAGAAATAGGACCTTTTCTCTGGCGGCGCGCATTGACTCGCGAGGTGAGATTGGGTCGTTCCGCTGGTCGATGCAGCTCCTGCCGACAATCCGCCGACGCCATAGGTTGACTTGACCGTTGTCAGGTTGATGTCGGCGGTCCCTGAGCGATAAATCAAGGAGAATTTCTGGGTGTTTTGGGAATTGCAATGTGGGCATGGGATAGACATAGTTTTTTCCGTTCAATAAGTAATGAGAGTGCGTAAGGACGAGTAACGGGCATCTTGCTAGTTCATTCTGTTACCGGGAAATGCCAGAGTCATGCAGGAGTTTCCGCGTCATGTCCAATATTTCCTGCTTCAACTGCGCAAACAGCGCGCCCTCAAAATGCCTTTGATGGGACAAGCTGACCAGATCGCCTTGGTCGTTGAAGCCATAGCGCGCCTGCTTACCGTCGTCATCGATCTCCAGGAACAGGTCGCCACCATCGGCCAGAACGATCCGGCACAAGGGCTGGGTGCCCGGCTCGGACAGTTCCGCCAGCGTCCAACTGGATTCTGCTTTCATCGGAAGATTGAGGGCAAGTGCTTGTAATATGGGATGCACCGGCATCGATTTGTTTGGTGTCGTCACTGAAGTTCTCCTTTTGAAATGACTACACCAATTTCTCATGAACTTTTGCGTACGCAAGTCTGCTTTGGAAGAGCGAGCGGCTTGGCGCCGCGAACTTCAAAAGTATGGACGTTGCTATAGGTCGGCATACCATCGCTCGTCAGCAAAGGGCATTCGTCTGACCAATTCTTGAAGGAAGTGTTTCGGCCGATGCCGATATGCCCCAGGCTGCCGATTTTCACTGACCTATATCGACGGTCTACAAACTCGCGTGCAGTTTTGATTTCAAGGAATTTACAGTGGCTCAGTGAAAAAATCGGCAGCTTGGGTCAAAAACCTATCGGCCGCAACATGTGCGAATGCAATTCAATTTTTAGCGCTTGCCGAGAGACAAAAACACGAATTTTTAGCGTTCGTGATGAAATTTCGAGAAAAAAATGAACTATTTTGTAAGAACCCGGAATATACCGGCTGATTTGAGACGGAGCGGGTAGCTCGCGTTGCGCGGGGTGACGGCCAAATTCAAAACTATAAGCTGCCAAACCTTCTGTGGATATATGTGTGTCAATAAATAAATTAGGAATAATATTTTTGCGCTATGGCGTTGTTGGTGCGTTGATCCTTGCGTTCACCGCGAATGTCGCGCATGCGGTTCCCAGCTTCGCCCGGCAGACGCATCTGGAATGTATGGCATGCCATGTAAGCTGGCCGGAATTGACGCCGACCGGTCGGCAATTTAAATTGAACGGTTATACCTTGGGTGAACAGCTACGCCTGCCGATCGCAGGGATGCTGCAGATGTCGCGCACTTCGACGTCGAATGTCGATCCAAGGTCGCCGGACAATTTTCAGAAAGACAGGGATGTCGTCGTACAGCAGGGCAGCATTTTTTTATCAGGGAAGCTCTCTGACCATGTTGGGGCATTTTCACAATGGACCTACGATGGCGTCGCCCACCACAGCAATGTCGACAACGTGGATGTCCGCTATGCGAACCGGATAGAGGACGGCGGTAACGACCTGATCTATGGGTTCACTTTGCATAACAATCCGATGATGCAGGATATATACAACACGGCCCCGACATGGGGGTTTCCGTTTGCATCGTCGCCTGTCACGGTTGGCCCCAACGCATCAACGACCATCGAATCGCTCGCGCAGCAGGTGGCCGGTATCGGGGGATATGCGCTTTGGCAGAACACCTTGTACGGAGAGTTTACCGGATACCGCACTGCAGATCAGGCATTCTCTTTACTACGCGCCGGTACCGACAAGTCTAGCGATGCAGCGCTTAAAGGCATCAATCCATACTGGCGACTTGCGTTACAACACGAATGGGGCGAGGGCACCCATTCAGCGATGATCGGCACTTACGGGATGACGGTCAACCGTTATCCTGACAACACATTGACGACCGGACCGACCGACCGTTTCAGGGATATGGGTTTCGACGCTCAGTATCAATACATCACCGACGAACACCGGATTACAACCCAGATCAACTATATACGCGAGACGCAGGATTGGAATGCAAGCGCACAGAGCAATCCGTCCGACAAGCTGGAGTCATTCAGGACAAAAGCCACCTACTATTACCAGAAGAAATACGGCATTAACCTGAGCTATTTTTCGATCAAGGGAGGCGCGGACGCCACTCTTTACGATACGGGCGCATCGATTACCGGAAGCAGTGGAGGCAGCCCGAATTCCAACGGCTATACATGGGAATTGAACTACCTGCCGCGCAGAGATATCCGGCTCGTCATGCAGTACACCGGATATACCAGGTTTAATGGCGCCAAATTCAATTACGATGGATTTGGAAGGAATGCCAGCGACAACAACACACTGTATCTGCTGAGTTGGTTCATGTTTTAAACGGGACAAATTATTTCCGTTTCATATAAGTTTATAAGATATACAACCGCCCCCTTTCCACTGATGCGGGAGCGGGGGCATAACCGATGCGCTGGTCTTAATCAAGGACGCCTAACGATGAATAAACATTCCCTCTCTCGTCGCAGCATGCTGAAACAGAGCACGACCATGCTCGCATCCCTCATTGCGATTCCCATTGTTATCGTGAGTCGGCCTGCATATGCAAGTATGGTAGCCAAGTCAGACTTCCATTATCAGGATCACCCGAAGGATGGTAAAAAATGTGCGGATTGCACTGCATTTTTACCGTCCTCGCGGGCATCTGACGCAGACGGCGCATGCCGCATCGTTGGCGGCACAATAAATCCAGTAGGCTGGTGCATGGCGTTTACAGCTAAGTAAAAACCCACGATCGTAGAACGTAGTTTTGCCTTATGCCCCGCCAGAGGGGGCGACATGTAGCCAGCTTCGCGTAAAGTTCGATTGACACCGAATGGAGAAGGCACATGTCGCATAGTCACGGGGACCATAGATTCGAATGGATGGAACATGCGGTTCACAAAAGTAAGTGAAAGCTTTTTACAAAATACATTACAGATTGTTGAAGATATCAAACAGACCTTCGCAGCAACTATTGCGAAATTACTTTTTGGTATGTCAACACCTAGTGTCCGGTAAATCGATTCAGCACGTTTCGTGTGATTTGCTGCACCGTCGGATTGGCGCGGTCGCCGTACTGACCGTACGCGTCTAGTCCCCAATTCCAGTTCATTGAACCTGTTGTAAAGACGCCGGCTCCGCTCGGTGCAGTGTAATACGTCATATTCGCGATTCTGAGATCGCTGGTGGTGCAACTGGAGTTGGTGCATGCGACATACGGCGAAGATGCAATGGCGACGACGTTGGATGGTGAACTTGGTACTATGCGGTCCACTTCATAGCCGAGCATGCCTTTCAGCACACTGCCTTTTTGCAGACCCGTACCTGCGCAGATCCAGTCTATGCAGTTGTCGATGATCATATCGAGATCGACGGAGTTATAGTCGGTCATGCTGCCGAGCAAAGACGCTTCGGGGCGGTTGATGGGAGGATCGCGCCATAAGGAAGTGGTAAGTATCGGGTTCGTCTTGTAAAGCGGATCAAACGCCATTGCGTCATATTTATATCCGACGATAGTCCTGTTTGGCTGATTAGTCTGGGTGCTTGGCTCCATCCTGATTTGCCATGAGCTGGTATTCGCGCCAAAAAATCCCAGGTTGATACCCTTGTCGCGCGCCACTTCAAATGCATCACGCATTTCTTTCGTCCAATATTCGTCGTGTCCGACGCCAATTACTGCACGGTGATCCAGAAACCGCTGTCCATTGAGATGCGAGTCGATGTCGGTCGAATAGGTGACATCAACACCCTCGCGTTCAAGGAAACGGACCATATGCAATTCCCAATCAAGAAAGTCGCCTGCTCCCTCGCCTATGCTCACGCGCTCTGTATTCCGGTAAGGACGATTGAACGAAACTTTATATGATTGCTTACCGCCTTCACTTTGTTCGGGGTAGAGGTCAACTCCGCCCCAACCGTTATATGCGGCATAAGTTGTCACGCTGGACTGGAATAGCAAATCCGATTTTCTTGTGTCATCGCGTACGACGAAAATAATATAACTTTGCTTGCCGCCTGCTCCCAATAGTTTGACCAAGTAGACTCCGCTGGCCCAGTCGGTCGAATCGAATGGGTCCGCCGGAACCTGTATTACCAATGGATCTGTCCAGTTGCATTCGATTAAACCGGTGACCGGATCGTGAAAAGGTGCCGGCTGGACGATGCCCTGGCGTTGAATCGGACCTGCAACGACCCGGCCGCCTAGGCCGCCATACCAACCGATGCGATATATTGTCATCGTATAGCTAGGATCGGTTGTGTTGACGAACAAACTGATGGATTCGCCGCGGTTAATACTTGTCTCCGACGCATATCCTTCGATCTCGTGATTCGCAGCGTAATTCAAACCTGATATTCGCCACTCGTTGCTCACGCCTTGGGCAGCGGTTTTATTATTCTCGTTTTGAATCACTATGCTGATTGCCGTCGGAGGAATGACGGACGGAGTGGGCGGGGGCGTCGGAGTGGGAACAACTGCGGGTGCAGGCGCAGTCGACTCTCCAGATACGACAATCGGCGAAGTCCCACCACCGGACCCACCTGACCCACCACTGCAACTTGCGACCAAGGTAAGTGCCAGCATGAAAAAGAATCGGTGGTAAAGAGCCATACATACTCCTGCGCATCTGTTGAAGGAAGGTCGAGGATGTATGTTGCGTTTCACCTCTTACTTTCAGTAGATGCGCACACGCTTAGTTTGTTTCGGCAATCGATATATTTGTTGACCGGCATCAGCATCTCAAAACACGTTGGAGCAGGTTCCTGCCTTTTCGAAATACGTAACCGTAGACACGTCAAATATCTTTTTGCCTTTATTGAACCGATAAGCAAAGCGACGGCATTAACCGACGGCGCGTGTAGACCAGCTCGTCGGCCGTCAATCGTCGCTTGAATTGACAATGCACAGGTTGCCCCCTTACTCCGAATCTAAACTGTACGACCAACAACACTGGAGAGCCTCATGAAATTGCATCCCCATCTTGTAACGTCCCCACCAAATCGTTTCGCCGTCGCACTGTTACTCAGTGCAGGCTTAGTCAGCCTGTTTTTACCGATGGCAGTAGTTGCCGCAGAGGCAGAAAATACGAGCAAGAATCAAGATAATATTCTGATCGCAGATCAATTCAACAATCGCGTCGTAGAGGTCGATCCGAGCAATCATCACATAGTATGGCAGTTCGGAAATGGCTCAGATAAACCAGGGCCGCACAGTATTGTCGGCGTAAATGACGCTGAACGCGTCGGGCAATTCACACTACTATCCGGCACGGGCATCCCACCTAGTAATCCGCCATTGCCAGGATGCTCTGATTCGACAAATGGATGTCCCGACAACTGGGTACTACTCGTCAATCACAACGGCCAGATAGTATGGCAGTACGGGCAAGCCGGAGTGAGCGGCGCTGGCCAGAATCAGCTGAATACGCCTGTACAAGCAGCTGTCCTTTCTGACTTCCAACGACGTCACGGTTTGCATGTAATCATTGCCGACCAGGCGAACCAACGCATTATTGTCGTCGACCGCGCTCATCGCTTGGTGTGGCAGTATGGAACGACCGGCGTTACCGGCAATGGTCCCAACCAGTTGAACAATCCGAATAGTGCTGAATTGCTTCCCAATGGTCATGTGTTGATCGCGGATGAGAGCAATAATCGAGTCATCGAAGTAACCACCGATCTGCATATAGTTCAACAACTGACTGCATCCGGCACGCTTAATGGCGTCGCATTCGCAAGCCGTCTGTCCAACGGGAATACGTTAATCACTGACGCCAACAATAATCGTGTTGTGGAAGTCAATCCGAAGGATGTCATTGTTTGGGAATATGCGACCAACAAACAAGCCGGCAGCAATGCGAATCCGCAACCGACGCGCGCTATTCGCCTGGCAAACGGAGAAACGTTAATCAGCGACCAATTCAATAACCGTGTAATCGAGGTCAACCGAAATAAGCAAATCGTGTTTCAGCAGGGGATTCTCAATGTTGCTGGCAACGGTCCTAACCAACTCAATGGACCCTACGATGCCAAGAAGATTGGCGACTTCACTGGATTGATTCCGCCGCCCCACTTGGATGACGATGATTTTTGACTTTGATGACACTTCAAAACCACGCCTATAGGGCGTGGTCACAGCTGACCCAGCCGTCTGAATTGAGGGAGGGGCGGTACCGTACGATCATCAACAAGCTCAGAAAAATATAAACGTGTTCGTCAATCGCAGAAGGGCGACGGTGTCAGGTTATTCCGTTACCATGAGCCCCATTCCTTTTTTTCACTCAATTCAGTATGTTGTTACGATTTCCCTTTGGGTCAGCAAGCGCGCCCATGGCATCCACCGCTGCGCGCGGCGACCTGACATCCAATCCAATTGCAGCAGAACAGCGGTTTTATATATTGATCGTCATGGTATTCCTCTTCGTCGGCCTGATCGGTCACGACCCGTGGAAAGCAGACGAGGCCTATGTTTTTGGCATGATCCAACATCTTCTGGACACGGGTGAGTGGGTGGTTCCGATGGTAGGAGGCGAGCCTTTCATGGAAAAGCCTCCTCTGTATTACTGGGTCGCTGCATTGTTCGCCAAATGCCTCGCCGGCGTGCTGCCAGTTCATGACGGCGCACGCGTCGCATCCGGCTTCTTCACGCTGATTACGTGTATCGCTGTTAGTTCGACGGGCCGCCTTTGGTTCGGCAAAGGCGAGGGGCGATATGCGGCATTAGTCCTGATTGCGTCATTGGGGGTGCTGGTTCAAACCCATTCAATGATGCCCGACATACCGCTGCTAAGCGGTTTTGCTGTATCGGCATGGGGTTTTGCCTACATTCTTTCTCGACCATTGAAAGGCGGCCTGCTTCTCGGTGTCGGTGTCGGCATCGGTTTCATGGCAAAAGGGGTGCTCGCGCCAGCCGTCATCGGTGTCACTGCGGTTCTCCTGCCGTTATGTTTTCGCGCATGGCGTACCCGTGAGTATGTACGCGGCGTCTTGACAGCGTTTCTTGCATCAACCCCCTGGTTGTTGATATGGCCGATCGCTCTCTATTTGCGATCGCCGGAATTATTCATTGAATGGTTTTGGATGAACAATGTTGGGAGGTTCCTGGGCTTCTCAGTACATTTGCTAGGTGCAGAACACATCCCCTGGTTCTGGTCGAAGACTATTCCCTGGTACACATTTCCGGCTTTACCACTTGCGCTCTATGCGCTCTGGTTGAAGAGGAGAT